>Ga0255338_1002296_pt1 | contig 28993 bp, 25 predicted proteins | sample MeOH1_35cm_T4_19_FD_203715 | JGI IMG/M metagenome (GOLD analysis project Ga0255338, IMG submission 203715) | Sandy soil microbial communities from University of British Columbia, Vancouver, Canada - MeOH1_35cm_T4_195 | ecosystem: Engineered > Artificial ecosystem > Sand microcosm > Unclassified ... | reverse complement strand
CGGTTCCTGGACGTGGCGGCCGGCACGGGGGACTCCAGCCTGGCCCTGGCCCGCCGGGGGGCCGAGGTGGTCAGCACGGACTTCACCCACGCCATGCTGCGCCTGGGGCCCGCCAAGTTCGCGAGGAAGGGGTTTGCAGGCCTGATCTGGGCCTCCAGCGACGCGGACGCCCAGCGGCTGCCCTTCCGGGCCGCCAGCTTCGACGGGATCACCATCTGCTACGGCATCCGCAACGTGGAGGACCGGGCCCTGGCCTACGCGGAGTTCCTGCGCGTGCTCAAGCCCGGCGGCCAGCTCACCATCCTGGAGTTCAGCGCGCCCGTGTTCCCCTGGCTGAGGGCCTTCTACGACTGGTACAGCCACCGGGTGCTGCCCCGCATCGGCGCCTGGATCAGCGGCGACGCCTCGGCCTACACCTACCTGCCGGAGAGCATCCGGGCCTTCCCGGACCAGCGGGCCCTGGCCGCCGAGCTGGAGGCCGCGGGCTTCCGGCAGGTGGGCTGGACGAACCTCACGGGCGGCATCGTCGCCCTGCACACGGGGATCAGATAGCAGGTCAGCCGATGGGGTACCGCCCCTGGTCCATGAGGGCCAGGGCGATGCGGTTCCGCAGGGTCGAGAGGGGCGCCGGCGCGGGGGCGCGCATGGCGAGCAGCTCCGCCACGAGTGCGTCCAGTTCCTCGCCGGAGGCCAGCTCGCCGGCCAGCATGCGGGCTTCGGACTGCACGCGGTTCCAGGCCTCCTGGGCGTAGCTCTCGGCCAGATCCCGGGCCAGGGCCGCCCAGCGGTGGCCGGCGGCCGCCATCTTTCCGGCGCGGACCACGGCCGATTCCATGGCGTAGAGCTCCAACAGCAGATTGCTGATGTGGGCCGCGGCCTCCTGGTTGTCCAGGATCTTCGGGCCGTGCTCCGCCTGGGCCCGGGCGATCACTTTGAGGGCGCGGGCCTTGGCCAGGGCGACGGTGGCCTGGAGGGTGTCCTCAGGCAGGGCGGGGGCCGCCGCCGCGGCCTCGGCCAGGGGCAGGCCGTCCGTGCCGCCGCAGCGCTTGAGGAAGGTGCCCGCGATGAGGAGGCGGTTGATCTCGTTGGTGCCTTCGAAGATGCGGTTGATGCGGCAGTCGCGGTAGATCTTCTCGGCGGGGTATTCGGTGCTGAAGCCGGCTCCGCCGAAGGTCTGCACGGAGTCGTCGGCCGTGGCGAAGAGGGCCTCGCTGCCCCACACCTTGGACATGGAGGCCTCCACCGCATACTCGTCGATGGCCTTCATCTTGTCGGCGCCGCCGGTCTCGCTCTCCCAGCTGGTGTGGGCCAGGGCGTCGTCCAGGTAGCCGATGGTGCGGAAGCTCATGCTCTCGCCCACGAAGATCCGCACGGCCATGTTCGCCAGCTTCTGCTGGATGAGGCCGAAGGCCGTGAGGGGCTTGCCGAACTGGGTGCGCTCTCCGGCGTATTTCAGGGTGTATTCCAGCACCCGCTTGCCGGCCCCGACGGAGCTGGCGCCCAGCTTGAAGCGGCCCACGTTGAGGATGCCCAGGGCGATGCGGGCGCCCTTGCCCTTGCCGCCCAGCAGCCGGTCCTCGGGGATGCGGCAGTTGTCGAGAATCACCGTGCGGGTGGAGCTGCCCTTGATGCCCAGCTTCTTTTCCTCGGCCCCGGTGCTGATGCCGGGATCGGTCTTCTCGACGATGAAGGCGCTGAGGTGGCTGCCGTTGATCTTGGCGAAGATCACGAAGACATCGGCGAAGCCGGCGTTGGTGATCCAGGCCTTGGTGCCGTTCAGCACCCAGTGGCCGTCCTGCAGGACGGCGGTGGTCTTGGCCCCCAGGGCGTCGGAACCGCTGCCGGCTTCCGTCAGGGCGTAGGCCGCGCACCATTCGCCGCTGGCCAGCCGGGGCAGGTACTTGGCCTTCTGCTCGTGGCTCCCGAAGTAGACGATGGGCATGGTGCCGATGCTGGTGTGCGCGGTGTAGCTGGTGGAGAAGCTGGCATGCCGGGCCATCTCCTCCAGCACCAGCAGGGCGGTCTTCTTGTCCAGGTCCAGGCCGCCGTAGGCCTCGGGGACCTCCATGCCCAGGATGCCCAGGTCCCCGGCCTTGGCCAGCAGGTCGCGGGTGAGCTCCAGGTCGAGGCGGTCGATCTCCTCGTCCCGGGGCATGATCTCGCCGTTCATGAAGTCGCGGGCGGCCTCGGCGATGGCCCGGGCCTCCTCGCTGCTCTCCTCGGGCGTGAACTGGGGCAGGGTGCCCGCGGGGTGGAACATGAAACTGCCGCCGCGCACGGCAAGGCTGCTGGTCTCGGTCATAGAGGACCTCCCGACCTCCTGATCATCTACCCGGAGTCAGGCTCCCTCCAGCGGGGAGTGGGGGATCTGGATCACAAGTTGGGGCTCTCAGAGCAGCCGCTTCTGCCCCTTGGGGTGGCTCAGGACCACCTCCTTGACGCGATGGATCCAGCCCGGGCGGTTTCCGGGCTCCAGGCGCTCAAAGGGGATGGACCGCTCCTCCAGGAGCTTGTCCACCAGCTGGTCGATGGATTCGGCGAAGAAGGTGTCCGTATCCCGCACGCCGTCCGCCGCCAGGTGGCCGGTGAAGGGCACCTTGAACAGCAGGTCGTAGCTCTTCATCCAGTGGTGCATGAATCGCTCGATGGGCAGCTGGCGGCCGAAGGCCAGCATCATGTAGGCGTAGTTGTCCAGCACGCTGCGGTCGCAGACCACCGCGTCGTGCTGGCTGCCGGAGCGGATCTCCTCGGCCATCTGGGTGAGGAAGATCCAGGTCTGGGCCTCGAGCGAGGTCTTCTGGTTGATGGGCAGGGGCGAGAGCCGCGCCACCTCCTTCACGATGTCCACGTGGACCCCCTCCCGCTTGAGGGCCGCGGCCAGCTCGTAGCAGAGCGTGGTCTTGCCCACGCCGTGGGTGCCGATGAACGCAATCTTCATGCGTCCAGTATCTCCGGGGACGATGTGCTGGGAATGTGCCCTCCATCACCTTGGAGGGTCAGCCGCCCTGGTTCCGCCGGGCCTTTATTTCCTCCCGGAATCTCTGGGCGCAGTCGGGGCAGACACCGTGGGTGAAGGTGGCCTCCGTGTGCTCCGACAGGTAGGTCTCGATCTGGCTCCAGTAGCCATGGTCGTCGCGCACCTTCTTGCAGCTGCTGCAGATGGGGAGCATGCCGCTGAGCTGCTTCACATCGGCCAGGGCCTGGGTCAGGCTCTGGATCAGCCGCTCCCGCTCCAACTCCATGCGCTTGCGCGCGGTGATGTCCCGGGTGACACCCTGGAAGCCGAGCAGGCTGCCATCCACGCCCCACACCAGCCGCCACTGGGCCTCCACCTGGATCTCCCGGCCATCCTTGTCCTTCACGGTGGCCTGGAGCAGATCATGTTCGAAGGGCTGGGAGCCGGGGGGAAGCTGGTGGGCCTTCTCCATGCGCTCCCGGAAGACCTCGCTGCCCTTCCTGTAGAGTGCCCGATCCTCCGGACTCAAGGCCAGGAACTCCTCGGGGGTCCAGCCGCGCTGCCAGAGGATGGAGGGGCTGATGTAGGTGAGGCGACCCTCCAGATCCATGGACCAGATGACGTCCGTGGCGTTCTCCGCCAGCAGGCGGTATCTCGCCTCCTGGGCGGCCAGGCGCTCCTGATCCGCCATCTGGCGGATCCACGAGGCCCGCGCCTGCCAGCCCAGGGCCAGGGTCAGCGAGGCCAGCCCCAGGACCGCCGCGATGGCGAAGGCGACCTGATGGCGCCAGACATGGAGATATTCCCGCTGGGCCAGGCCCACCAGGATGTAGAAGCGGGGTTGTTCGGCCCTCCGCAGCGTGTAGGTCCGTCGCAGGCCATCCAGGACTGAATTCTCGGTGAATTGCAGGGTCGCCCGATCGGACCGCACCGCTTCCAGATAGGTGCCGGTAATGCGGGTATCGCCAGTCATCTGCTGCTGTCCGGCGAAGTCGGGATAGCGGGCGAGCAGGCTGAGGTCCTCGCCGCGCAGGGACACCGATCCCCACCGGCCCACATCCAGCCGGGACATGGTCCGGGCCAATTGCTCCGTGGGGAGGGTCGCGAAGATGACGCCCTGGAAGCCTCCATCAGCTCGTTCGAGTCGGCGAGCCAGGATGATGGCCCAGGTCCCATCGTGGCCCCTGACAGGTCGGGAGACGACGAGGCCTGCCTCGGGAGCCTCCTTGAGGCGGAGGAAGAAGGGCTGGCCAGCCACCTCCGCCATGGCCGAGGCCGGGGCGGCGTGGACGATGGCTCCCTCTGGGTCGGCGACCTGGAGGGACGTGAGGATCCCCGCCCTTCGGAACTGGGCCTGGATGAGGGCGCCCAGCCTCTGGCCTCGAGGATCATGGTGGGCTTCATCCTGAATCGACTGGATGGCCAGATCGATCCTCTGGAGGGTGTCCTCCACGTTGTCTTCCAGCACCTGGGCCAGATTCTGGGTGGCCGATTCAGCCCGCTCCACATAGTGGCGGCGGCTCAGGACCAGGACCCAGAGGGCGGCGACCACCGCCAGCAGGTTGAACAGGACCAGCAGCGCCCCCATCGCCTTGATGAAGGTCGATGGCGTGGTGCGCAGGAATCGGCGGGCATCGTTCATGGCGGTGTCAGAGGAGGCTCTTCCCGTCCATGACCTCGGGCTGGGGCAGGCCGAGCAGCTTCAGGAGGGTGGGCGCCACGTCGCTGAGGGCGCCGCCGCTGTGGAGCTGGCGGGCTTCGAACCCCTGGGCCACCAGCACGGCGGGCACGGGGTTGAGGGTGTGCGAGGTGTGGGGGTTGCCGCCCTCGTCCCGCATGCACTCGCAGTTGCCGTGGTCGGCGGTAATGAAGAGGGCGCCGCCCATGGCCAGGGTGGCGTCGGCGATGCGGCCCACGGCGGCGTCGATGGCCTCGCAGGCGGTGATGGCGGCGCCCAGGTCGCCGGTGTGGCCGATCATGTCGGGGTTGGCCAGGTTGCAGACCAGCAGGCGGTAGTGGTCCGAGCGGATGGCGTCCTCCAGTCCCGCGCTCACGTCGGCCAGGCTCATCTCCGGCTGCAGGTCGTAGGTGGCCACCTTGGGGGAGGGCACCAGGCGGCGCTCCTCGCCCTCGAAGGGCGCCTCCCGCCCGCCGTTGAAGAAGTAGGTGACGTGGGCGTACTTCTCCGTCTCGGCCGTGCGGAACTGCCTCCAGCCCTGCGCGCTGATGAGCTCACCGAGGATGTGGTCGAGGCTCTGGGGGGGATAAGCCACCGACAGAAAGGGCTCGAGCTCAATGTCGTAGGCCGTGAAGGTGACCAGCTTCACCGCGGGCCGGTGCCTGGGCGTGAAGCTCTGGAAGGCGGGATGCACCAGGGCATGGCACATCTGGCGCGCCCGGTCGGCCCGGAAGTTGAACCACAGCACGCCGTCGCCATCCGCGATGGGGTGGAAGGCCTCGAGTTTCGTAGGGGCCACGAACTCGTCCGTCTCGCCCCGGGCATAGGCGGCGGCGATGGCCGCCAAGGCGTCGGGGGCCTGCTGGGGGGCTTCACCGTCCACGTAGAGCTTCCAGGCCTGCTCGGTGCGCTCCCAGCGCTTGTCCCGGTCCATGGCCGTGTAGCGCCCGCAGACCGAGCCGATGGTCACCAGGGGGGTGTTCCGCAGCTGGAAGGTGAGCCACTGGAGGTAGCCGTCGGCGCTCTTCTGGCCTGTGTCCCGGCCGTCCGTGATGGCGTGGATGGTGGTGGGCACGCCCTCCGCCTGGGCCCACTGGGCCAGGGCCGCGAGGTGGCTCTGGTGGCTGTGCACCCCGCCATCGCTCACCAGCCCCATCAGATGCAGGCGCTTGCCCGAGGCCTTGAGCTCCGCCAGCAGGGCGCCCATGGCGGCGTTCTCGCGGAAGGTGCCGCGCCGGATGGCGGCGTCGATGCGGGTGAGCTCCTGCCAGACCACGCGCCCCGCCCCGAGGTTCATGTGGCCCACTTCGGAATTGCCGAACTGGCCCTCCGGCAGCCCCACGGCTTCGCCGCTGGTGAGCAGCTGGGTGGTGGCGTAGGTCTTCCGCAGCGCGTTGAAGCGCGGCATGGCGGCCACGAAGGTGGCGTCGAAGGCGTTCCGGGGCCCGTCGCCGAAGCCGTCGAGGATGAGGAGGGTGATGGGACCGGGGATCATGGCGGGAGTCATCTCTTCTTCTCGCCGCGCTGCTGGGTCTTCAAGCCCTTGGGGAGGTGCTCCTCCGTGACGAACCCGATGGGGCGTTCCTTCGGGGCGCCTTCGACCTCCTCGCCCTGGAGGAGCTTCAGGACCATGTCCAGCTTCTGCTCCAGGGCCGCCACCCGGAGGGACATCTCCGCCTGGGCCGTGATCACGTGCCGGGCTTCGGCGAAGGCGGGCAGGAGCTTGAGCAGGGCCGGCTCGTGGCCGGGCACCAGGCCGGTCAGCAGGGCCGCCCCGGCCTCGGTGAAGGCCAGGATCGGCGCATCGGGGATGCGCTGGCGCTCCTCGGCGGTCAGGTGGAAGACCAGGGCCTCGGGGAACCGGTCGGGCTGGGCCTGGACGATGGCCGCCAGGTCCCGGGGCTCCAGCCCCACCTGGTCCGCCAGGGCCTTGTCCGGCAGGGCCGCGGCATCCCTGATCCAGAGCAGGCGGGAGAGGATTTCGACGGGAGCGGCCATCAGGGCACCTGCTCCCCGTGCGGATGGGACAGCAGGTAGAGGACGGCCATGCGGACGGGCACGCCGTTCGTCACCTGGTCCAGGATCAGGTTGTTGGGGCCGTCGGCCACGTCGCTGGTGATCTCCAGGCCGCGGTTGATGGGGCCGGGGTGCAGCACCACCACGTCCTTCTTCGCCTGCTTCATGCGGGCGGGATTGAGCTGGAAGAAGCGGCTGTACTCGCCCTGGCCGGGGATGTAGGCGCCAGTGCCGCGCTCGAACTGGGCGCGGAGCATCATGATGGCGTCCTGGCTGGGGATCACGGCGTCGAAGTCGTGGCTGATCTCGATGCCGGGCCAGGTGGCCTTCATCTCCTGGGGCACCAGGGTGGGCGGGCCGACGAGCGTGACCTTGGCGCCCATGCGGGTGAGCAGCCAGAGGTTGGAGCGCACCACCCGGCTGTTGCGGATGTCGCCCACGATGGCCACCCGCAGGCCCTCGAGGCTGCCGAAGCGCTTGCGCAGGGTGTAGGCGTCCAGCAGGGCCTGGGTGGGATGCTCGTGGGCGCCGTCGCCGGCGTTCACGATGCTGGCCTTCATGTGCCGGGCCAGGAGGGCGTGGGCCCCGGGGGCGCTGTGGCGCATGACGATGAGGTCCGGGTGCATGGCCTCCAGGTTCATGGCCGTGTCGATGAGGGTCTCGCCCTTGTTCAGGCTGCTGGTGTCGGCGTCGAAGTTGATGATCTCCGCCGAGAGCCGCTTCTCCGCGATCTCGAAGCTGTTGCGGGTGCGGGTGCTGTTCTCGAAGAACAGGTTCACCACCAGCTTCTTGCGCAGCGCGGGGACGATCTTGATGCTGGGGCGCTCGCAGACCTCCTCGAAGGCCCGGGCCTGGTCCAGGATGGCCGTGATGTCCCGGGCGCTCAGGGGTTGGATGCCCAGCAGGTGCTTGTGGGGGAAGACGTAGCGCTCGGTGGTCATCAGCAGGCCTCCACGGTGACGCCATCTTCGCCGTCGATTTCCTTCAGGCGCACCGCCACCCGGTGGCCCGGGGGCACCTCCACCCGCAGCCCGGCGAGGTCGGCCTGGATGGGCAGCTCCCGGCCGCTGCGGTCGGCCATGACCAGGAGCATCACCCGGCGGGGGCGGCCGTGGTCCAGCAGGGCATCCAGCGCGGCCCGGACCGTGCGGCCCGTGTAGAGCACATCGTCCACCAGCACCACGGTGCGCTCCTTCAGGGTGAAGGGGATCTCCGTGGGCCGGACGATGGGACTGCCCACCATCTCGGTGAGGTCATCCCGGTAGAGGGTGATGTCCAGGGAGCCCACGGGCACCGCCGCCCCGGTGGCGGCGCGGAGGAGGATGGCCAGCCGCTCGGCCAGGGGCAGGCCCCGGGAGCGGATGCCGAGGAGGACGACCTCCTCTTCGGGCTGGAGGCGGGCCATCAAATCCGCGGCCAGGCGCCGGAGGGCGGCTTCCATCTGGCCGGGGTCCATGGGACAGGGACCTAGGGCGTCGGGCATGGAACCTCCGGGGTGCGCCCCCGCGGGGCGCGCGCGCGGTCTCAAGTCTAGCCGAGGCCGGACCCGGGTCGGGGGCCCCAGGGCGTCAGATTTGAAGCCGTTCCCAATCAGCCGCGGTGCGGCGACAATTCGTAAGCATTTCCGTCCTGCCCCTTGCCGGGGTGGCACCCCCACTCCGGCGATCCAGCCCTCCCTCCCTGGAGACCCCGTGAAAATCCTCGTGGTGGACGATTCCCCGACGATGCGGCGCATCATCATCGGCAATCTCCTCCGCATGGGCCACCCGGACGCGGTGGAGGGCGAGAACGGCCGGGTCGGACTGGAAAAGCTCGCCCAGGGCGGGGTGGACCTGATCATCACCGACTGGGACATGCCGGAGATGAACGGGCTGGAGTTCGTCCGGGCGGTGCGGCACCAGGACACCGCCCTCCCCATCCTCATGGTGACCACCCATGCGGCCACGGAGGACATCCTCCAGGCCCTCCAGGCCGGCGTGAACAACTACGTGGTGAAGCCGTTCACCCTGGAGGGGCTCCAGGCGAAGATCAACTCGCTCTTCGAGTAGGGGCCGTGCCCGGGGCCCAGGCGCAGCCTGCCGGAGCGACGGACCCTGGAGCCGGCCCGCCGCTGCGGGCACAATAGAGGTTTGGCCCTGGAGTCCCCGTGAGCAGCCAGCCTTTCACCGAAGTCCGATTCCTCGCCGGCCAGGTCGGCGAGACCGTCCGGCTGCGGGGCTGGGTCCGCAATGCCCGCACCAGCAAGACCCGCTTCATCGAGCTGCGGGACGGCTCGGGCTTCGTCCAGTGCGTCGTCGGCGCCGCCGAGGCCGATCCCGAGAGCTACGAGCTGGCCGGGAAGCTCACCCAGGAAGCCGCCATCACCGTGACTGGCGTGGTGCAGCAGCACCCCAAGACCGGCCAGCCCGAGCTGCTGGTGAAGTCGCTGGAGCTGGTGGGCGGCAGCACGGACTTCCCCATCACGCCCAAGGAGCACGGCACCGAGTTCCTCATGGAGAACCGCCACCTCTGGCTGCGCAGCAAGCGCCAGTGGGCCATCCTCCGCATCCGCCACACCCTGGTGAAGGGCATCCGCGATTTCTTCGACGGCGACGGCTTCACGCTGCTGGACGCGCCCATCCTCACGCCCAGCGCCTGCGAGGGCACCAGCACGCTCTTCGGCACCGAGTACTTCCACGAGGGCATGGCCTTCCTCAGCCAGTCGGGCCAGCTCTACCAGGAGCCCGGCATCGCCGCCTTCGGCAAGACCTACTGCTTCGGGCCCACCTTCCGCGCCGAGAAGAGCAAGACCCGCCGCCACCTCACGGAGTTCTGGATGGTGGAGCCCGAAGTGGCCTTCGCCCACCTGGACGATGTGATGATCCTGGGCGAGCGCATGACCAAGTTCCTCATCCAGCGCGTGCTGGAGGGCCGCCAGGAGGAGCTGAAGATCCTCGAGCGCGACACCGCGCCCCTGGAGACCGCCCTCAACACCTCCTTCGACCGCATGACCTACACCGAGGCCGTGGAGAAGCTGAAGACGCTCGGCAGCGACATCAACTGGGGCGAGGACTTCGGCAACGACGACGAGACCATGCTCATGAACGCCACGGACAAGCCGCTGTGGGTGCATCGCTTCCCGAAGGCCTTCAAGGCCTTCTACATGGAGCCCGATCCCCAGGATCCTCGACTGGCCCTGGGCGCCGACCTGCTGGCCCCCGAGGGCTACGGCGAGGTCATCGGCGGCGGCGAGCGTGCCTCCAGCCTCCAGTACCTCCTGGACCAGATCGAGCACGAGGGCCTGAGCCGCGCCGACTACGAGTGGTATCTCGACGTCCGCAAGTACGGCAGCGTCCCCCACGCCGGCTTCGGCATGGGCCTCGAGCGCGCCGTGGCGTGGATCTGCAGGCTGCCGCACGTTCGCGAAACCATTCCGTACCCCCGCATGATGGGGACGTTGCGGCCATAGGCCGCAGTCTTCAGTCCTCGGTCCTCAGGCTTCAGGGGAATAAGGATGCGGCCTTCCGGCCGCGTTCTTGTTTCAGGCGCGGGCATCGCCCGCGCCACGGAGGACTGAAGACTGGCGCCTGAGGACTGCCCTCACAGCTGCATCACCACCCCAGGCAGCTTCTGGATCGCCTCCCGCAGGGGCGTCTCGGCCTGGGCGTGGGGCAAAGTGACCCAGAAGGTGTAGCTGATGAAGGACCCCTTGCAGTTGGCCGAGTGCTGCTCGTCGCCTTCGGCCTGGGGGCCCAGGTGGGCCAGGATCAGCTCCATGACCATGTCGGGGCGCAGTTCCTCCTGGCGCCCGATGATCTTCATGGGGATGCGGGTGGGGTAGGTGATCTCGGGGCGGGGGCAGGCTTCCATGGCTTCCATCTTACCGTTTGCTAGGCTGGAGGGTCGGAGGGCCCCGTGCCGGAGCGTCTGAAGGACCTGGAAACCCTGTCCCGCGGGCTGGATCCTGGCGCGGAGGACCGGGCCGCGCTGTGGGAGGCCACCCGGGCCTACAGCGAAGGCTTCCTCGGAGCCCTGCCGGAGGCCCCGGCCTTCGTGCTGAAGGACCGGCCCGGGGCAGGCCTGGCGGACTTCCCCATCCCCGAGGCGGGGCGGCCCTTCCCCCAGGTGCTGGGCGCCCTGGCCGAGCACGTGGATGGCGTGGGGGCCAACGGGGCCTCGGGGCGGCACCTGGCGTTCATTCCGCCCTCGTCGCTCTTCGCGGGGGCCCTGGGCGACCTGCTGGCGGCGATCACCAACCGCTACGCGGCCTATTTCTTCGCCGGCCCCGGCGCCGTGCGGATGGAGAACCAGGTCCTCGGCTGGCTGGCCCGGGAGATGGGCCTGCCCGAGGGCAGCTCGGGCAATCTGGCGGCCGGCGGCAGCATGGCCCACCTGGTAGGCATCTGCACCGCCCGGGAGGCCGCAGGCCTCAAGGCCGCGGATTATCCGAAAGCCTGTGTGTATCTGTCGGACCAGGCCCACCACTGCCTCGTGAAGGCCCTCCGGGTGGCCGGCATGGGCGAGGCGCCCGTACGGGAGATCCCCACGGATGCCGATTTCCGGATGCGGCCCGAGGCGCTGGAGGCGGCCATCCTGGCGGACCTCCGCGCGGGCCTGCGCCCCTGGCTGCTGGTGCCCACCGCCGGCACCACCAACACCGGGGCCGTGGATCCCCTGGAGGCCTGCGCCGACCTGGCCGAGCGCCATGGCCTGTGGCTGCACACGGACGGCGCCTACGGGGCCTCCTTCGCCCTGACGGACGTGGGGAAGGCCGCGCTCCGGGGGCTGGAACGCTGCGACAGCCTGGTGCTGGACCCCCACAAGGGCCTCTTCGCGCCTCTGGGCCTGGGCGTCCTGTTGACGCGCCACCTGGAGCCCCTGCGGAAGGCCCACGCCTTCCAGGCCGACTACCTGCCCTCGCCGCCGGAGGACCTGGAGGAGCTGAGCCCTTCGGAGACCACCCTGGAGTTCAGCAAGCATGCCCGGGCCCTGCGCCTCTGGCTCCCGCTCCAGTTCCACGGCGTGGCGGCCTTCCGGGTGGCCCTGGAGGAGAAGCTGCTCCTGGCCAGGTACGCTTACGAGCGCCTCCAGGCGATGCCCGGTGTGGACCCCGGCCCCGCCCCCCAGCTCAGCGTCCTGGCCTTCCGCTTCCGGCCCTCATCGGGTGATGCGGATGCCTTCAACCAGGCCCTGCTGCAGCGCCTCACGGCCGAGGGCCGCATCTTCCTCAGCGGCACGAAGCTGAACGGCGCCTTCCACCTGCGCCTGGCCATCCTCGCCGCCCGCACCCACAAGGACCAGGTGGACGAAGCCCTGGACCGGCTCCAATCGGAAGCGGCCAAGCTGACCTGATCACAGCCTATTCCACCGCGCAACGCGTCAGCGTTGCGCGCGGGCTACGCGACCTCGATCTCCCGCAGGTCCTTCCCCGGCTTGAAGCGGATGCTCTTGCCCTTGGGGATCTGGACGCTGGCGCCGGTCTTGATGTTGCGGCCCATGCCGCGCTTGCGGGGGCGGGGCTCGAAGACGCCGAAGCCCCGGATCTCGATGCGGTGGCCGTTCAGGAGGGCGTCCTTGAGGCGCTCCGTGAGGAGGTCCACCACCTGGAGGGCGGTGGCGCGGGAGCAGGGGTGGACTTTCATCAGCGAATTGGCGATGTCGATCTTGATCATCGGCGACCTCGGGCCTTGGGAGTGGGAGAGCCAGGATAAGGGCAAGAGCGGCTAGCGTGCCAGGGTGATTTTCACGTCCGTGGACGGGGGCATGGCCATGGGCATGCCAGGAGCGGGCGTGTTGACCTGGGGGGGGGCCTGGCCTCCCCCGCCTTCCCGGCCGCTGCCCTGGGCGATGGACATGCTGCGCTCCATGTTGGCCTTGGCCATGTCGGAGGAACCCATGACGCCTTCGAGGCGCAGCTTGAACTCGCCCACGTTGGTGGCGCGGAGCAGGGCCTCCTCTTCGGTGATGAGCCCCTGCTTGAGCAGGAAGTAGAGGCTCTGGTCGAAGGTCTGCATGCCGTACTGGGCGGTGCCCTGGGCGATGACGTCCTTCAGCATCTTGGTCTTGTCCTTGTCCTCGATGCAGGTGCGGACGGTCTCCGTGGCCACCATGACCTCCACGGCCGGGACGCGGCCCTGGCCGTCGGCCCGGGGCACCAGGCGCTGGGAGATGATGCCCTTGAGCACGGCCGCCATCTGGAGGCGGATCTGCTTCTGGTGGTGGGGCGGGAACACGGAGATCACGCGGTTGATGGTCTCGGTGGCGTCCAGGGTGTGCAGGGTGCTGAAGACCAGGTGGCCGGTCTCGGCGGCGTGCAGCGCCGTCTCGATGGTCTCCAGGTCGCGCATCTCGCCCACGAGGATCACGTCGGGATCCTGGCGAAGGGCGGCGCGCAGCGCCGTGGCGAAGGTCTTGCAGTCAGCCTCGACCTCGCGCTGGTTCACGATGCTGAGGTTGTCCCGGTGCAGGTACTCGATGGGGTCCTCGATGGTGAGGATGTGCTCGGACCGGGTGGCGTTGATGAGGTCGATCATCGCGGCGAGGGTCGTGGACTTGCCCGAGCCGGTGGTGCCCGTCACCAGCACCAGGCCGCGCTGCTCCTGGCAGATGGTCTTCAGCACCTTGGGGAGCATCAGGTCGTCGATGGTGTAGATCTTCCTGGGGATCACGCGGAGCACCAGGCCCACCGTGCCGCGCTGGTTGAAGATGTTGCAGCGGAAGCGGCCCAGGCTGGGCACCGAATAGGCGATGTCGAGGTCCAGGTTCTCCTTGAACTTCACCTTCTGCTTGTCGCTGGCCATGATGGCGTAGGCCATGGCGATGGTGTCCTCCTGCACCAGGCGCTTGAACTGCGTCATGGGCGTGAGTTTCCCCTTGATGCGGGCGATGGGGTGGTTGCCGACCTTGAGGTGGAGGTCGCTGGCGCCCTGCTCGCAGACCACGGTGAGCAGTTCGTTGATATGCATGGGGTTCCCCCGGTGAGAGTGGGCTTATCTTAGACCCCTGGCGCGACAATGGAAGGGGTTGCAATCAATGCTCGGAAATCAGCCCAGCATCTGGTAAAATCGAAGGTTCTGCCTGGCTTGTGCCCGGGCTGCCCGGGAGCAAGATGACCCCCCTCGAGAAGATCCGCAACATCGCCATCATCGCCCACGTCGACCATGGCAAGACCACCCTCGTAGACGCCCTGTTCAAGGGTGCCCACATGTTCCGGGACAACCAGCGGGTCCAGGAACGGGCCATGGACAGCAACGACCAGGAGCGCGAGCGCGGCATCACCATCCTGGCCAAGACGACCTCCCTGCACTGGGGCGGCTACCGCTTCAACATCGTGGACACCCCCGGCCATGCCGACTTCGGCGGCGAAGTGGAGCGCGTGCTCTCCATGGTGGATTCGGTGCTGCTGGTGGTGGATGCCTTCGACGGCCCCATGCCCCAGACCAAGTTCGTCACCCGCAAGGCCCTGGCCCTGGGCCTGCGGCCCATCGTGGTCATCAACAAGGTGGACCGCCCCGGCGCCCGCCCCGTCTGGTCCCAGGACCAGGTCTTCGACCTGCTCATCGAGCTGGGCGCCACCGAGGAGCAGCTGGACTTCCCCTGCGTCTTCGCCAGCGCCAAGCTGGGCTACGCCATGCTGGACATGAACGAGGCCAGCGACAGCCTGGATCCCCTCTTCGACACCATCGTGAAGCACTGCCCCCATCCCACCGGCAGCCCCGAGGCGCCCCTCCAGATGCTCGTGACCCTCATGGACTGGAGCGATTTCGTCGGCCAGATCGGCATCGGCCGCATCGTCAACGGCCGCATCAAGGTGGGCGAGACGGTCGGCCTGGTAAAGCGCGACGGCAGCATCCAGCAGCACAAGGTCACCCAGCTCTACGGCTTCGAGGGCCTGTCCCGCATCCAGCAGACGGAAGCCAGCGCCGGTGAGATCGTGGCCATCGCGGGCATCGCGGACATCCGGGTGGGCGAGACCATCGCCGACGCGTCCACTCCCGTGGCCCTCGAGTATGTGGACATCGACGAGCCCACCATCTCCATGATGTTCATGGTGAATGCCGGACCCTTCGCCGGCCAGGACGGCAAGCTCATCCAGAGCCGCCGCATCCGCGAGCGCCTCCAGAAGGAGCTGCAGCACAACGTGGCCCTGCGCGTGGAGGACACGGACAGCCCCGATTCCTTCAAGGTGAGCGGCCGCGGCGAGCTGCACCTCTCGGTGCTCATCGAGACCATGCGCCGCGAGGGCTTCGAGCTCTGCGTGAGCCGTCCGGAGGTGATCCTCCACACCGATCCCGTCACGGGCGAGAAGCTGGAACCCTACGAGGATGTGACCATCGACATCCCCGAGGCCTACATGGGCGTGACCATGGAACACATGGGCAACCGCAAGGCCGAGATGCAGGACATGGGCAACGAGGGCGGCCGCCTGCGCCTGCACTTCAAGATCCCCAGCCGCGGCCTCATCGGGTTCCGCAACGAGTTCATGACCGACACCCGGGGCGAGGGGCTCATCCACAGCCTCTTCAGCCACTACGGCCCCCACAAGGGCGACCTGGTTGGCCGCAAGAACGGCGTGCTCATCAGCATGGAGCAGTGCGAGGCCGTGGGCTTCGCCCTCATGAACCTGGAGGAGCGCGGCGTCATCTTCATCCAGCCCGGGACCAAGTGCTACGAGGGCATGATCGTGGGCGAGCACGCCCGCGAGAACGACCTGGTGGTGAACGTGGCCAAGGCCAAGAAGCTGTCGAACATGCGCTCCAGCGGCAGCGACGAGGCCACCCGCATCACCCCACCCCGGGAACACACCCTCGAGCAGGCCCTGGAATACATCGAGTCCGACGAGCTGGTGGAAGTGACCCCCAACTTCATCCGCATGCGCAAGCGCGTGCTGGACACCAACGAAAGAAAGAAGTCGGAAAAGCGGTCCGACGCCTAAGCTGGCTTCTGTGTCCACGACCTTCCATGCCCCGCCTCGCGCCAGCTTCCTGCAGAAGCTTGGTCCTGGCGGGGCGGCTTCGCTGGGGCTGGCCCTGGCGTCCGCGCTGGGGCTGCTGCTGGTGCCGGTGGGGTTCAGGCTGCCGCAGGTGCTGAAGGGCGCCGAGGGCGACCCGCTCGAACCGGCGGACGCCATCCTGGTGTTGGGTCGGAGGCTGGAGGGAGACTGTCTCACCCCCGTGTTCGAGGCCCGGCTGGCCCACGCGGAGGAGCTATGGCGGCAGGGCCTCGCGCCCCGGATCTTCGTGTCCGGCGGCACCACCGGAAGCGCCACCCGCAGCGAGGCCGAGGCCGGGCGGGACTGGCTGCTGGCCCGGGGGGTCCCCCTGGAGGCCGTCCTGCTGGAGGACCGCAGCCAGCACACCCTGGAGAACCTCTTCAACGTGCGGACCCACCTGCGCGCCGAAGGCTGGCGCACGCTGCTGCTGGTCTCCGACCCCCTGCACCTGGCCCGCGCCCGCGCCACGGCCCTGGGCCTGGGCTTGGAGGTGCGCTGCAGCGCCGCCCCCGGTTGCCTCCCCGCCTCGGGCAGCCTGGCCTGGTGGCGGCGGGCCGCCTTCGAGGCCTTCTTCCTGCACTGGTACCACACCGGCATGCTCTACAGCCGCCTGATCCGCAGCGAACGGCAGCTCGAACGGGTGACCTGAAGACTGCGATGATGGAGTCATGGCCGGCCATCTGATCCTCGTCCCCACCCCCATCGGCAATCTCGGCGACCTTACGGATCGCGCGAAGGAGGCCCTGGCGGAGGCCGACCTGGTGGCCTGCGAGGACACGCGGCGCACGGGCGGCCTGCTCAAGCACCTGGGGATCGACAAGCCCCTGCTTCGCTTCGACGACCACGCCGGCGCGGCGGCCTATGAACGCATCGGGCTGGAGCTGGCCTCGGGCCGCACCGTGGCCTACTGCAGCGATGCGGGCATGCCCGGCATCAACGACCCCGGCTTCGAGATCGCCCGGGCCGCCCGGGCCGCCGGGGCGAAGGTGACGGTGCTGCCGGGCGCCTCAGCCGTGCTGCTGGCGGTGGTGGCCTCGGGCCTGCCCAGCCATGCCTTCAGCTTCTGGGGCTACCTCCCCAACCGCGGCGAGCCGAGGCGCACCCTGCTGAAGAAGCTGGGCGCCGAGGAGGAGACCGTCGTCGTCTTCGAGACGCCCCACCGCATCCACGAGACCCTTTCCGATCTGGCGGAACTCCTGCCGGACCGGGAGATCGCCCTGGGCCGGGAGCTGACCAAGCTGCACGAGACCTGGTACCGCGGCACGCCCGCCCAGGTGACGGTGCAGCTGGGCCGGGAGGACCGCGGCGAGATGGTGCTGGTGCTGGCGGGGGCGGGGGCCAAGCGGCTGGTCACCGAATCCACCGCCGCGCTGGAAGGGGGTACCCTGCCGGACTGGGCCAAGGCCTACCTCGCCGCCGCCCGGGAAGGCGGCATGACCCTCCGTGAAGCCGTGAAGCCCCTGGCCAAGCACCTGGGTGTGTCCGCCTCCGAGCTCTACCGCATGGCCACCGAAGTCTGAGGCCTGATGCCGCGCGATCCCCTCTCCAGGCTCCAGTGGCTGGTCTTCGCGTTGGTCAGCGCGGTGTTCACCACGGTCTACATCCCCCAGCCAGTGCTGCCGGTGCTGCGCCAGACCTTCGGCGTGGGCGAGGGCACCGCCTCGCTGACGGTATCGGCTGTGGTGCTGGGCATCGCCCTGGCGAACCTGCCCTTCGGCGCCCTGGCCGACCGCCTGGCCATCCGGCCCATCCTGCTGACAGGCGGACTGGTCGTGGCCGCGGCGGGTGTGGTCTCGGCCCTGGCGCCCACGCTGCCGCTGCTGGTGGGCGCCCGGTTCGTCCAGGGGCTCTTCGTGCCGGCCCTCACGACCTGCCTGGCCGCCTACCTGGCCAAGGTGATGCCGGCCGAGCGGCTCAACGTGGTGATGGGATCCTACGTGTCCGCCACGGTGGTGGGTGGGCTGTCAGGCCGCCTGCTGGGCGGCTTTGCCTTTCCTCCCGCCCACTGGCGCTGGGCCTTCCTGGTGGCCGCGGCCCTGCTGCTGGCGGCCACCCTGGCGGCCTACGCGGGACTGCCGGCGGAGGATCATGAGGAGGCGCATCAGGCCGAGGGAGTGCGCTTCCGCGACGTGCTGTTCCGGCACGACCTGTTCCGCATCTACTGCGTGAGCGGCGGCGGCTTCTTCGTGTTCTCGTCGGTCTTCAACTACATGCCTTTCTACCTGCACGGGGCGCCCTTCCACTGGTCCACGCGCGCCGTGACGCTGCTCTACCTGTCCTACATCGTGGGCGTGGTGGCGGGGCCCCTGGCGGGCCGCCTCAGCAACCGCATCGGCAACGGCGCGGCCATGGTGGCGGGCTCCCTGGTGTTCGGGGCGGGCCTCGCGGTCACGCTCATTCCGCAGGGCTGGGCCATGGCGCTGGCGCTGGCCCTGGTCTGCGCGGGCTTCTTCACCATCCACGCCTCAGCGGCCGGCGCCTTGAACCGCAAGCTCAGCACTGGGCGCGGCCGCGCCAATGCCTTCTACACGCTGTTCTACTACCTGGGCGGGACGGCGGGCATCACCCTCAGCGGCCACGCCTACCACCTTGCGGGCTGGCAGGGGGTGGTGGCGCTGGCGGCGGGCGTGCTGCTGGTGCCCCTGAGCACCGGCGTGGTGGAGATGCGCCTGGCTCAGCGGGACGGGTCGGTCACCAGATCTTCGGCGGCGCGGGCGAGATAGCTCTCCAGCAGGCCGGGAACCAGGCTGGGCGTAAGCGGGCCGTGGACCTCGTCGCCGATCATCACCACGGGCGCCAGGCCGCAGGTGCCGACGCAGCGGGTGCTCTCGAGGCTGAAGATGCCGTCCTTGCTGGTCTCGCCGAAGCGGATGCCCAGCTCGTCCTGGAGCTTCTGGGCCACCTTCTCCGCGCCCTTCACGTAGCAGGCCGTGCCGAGGCAGACATTGATGAGGTACCTGCCGCGGGGCTGGAGCCGGAAGTAGTGGTAGAAGGTGGCGACTCCCGTGACCTTCGCCAGGGGGATCTGCATGAGCTGGGCCACGGCCTCGAGGTGGCCGGGGCCCAGGTGGCCGAAGTGGGCCTGCACCTGGTGGAGCGTAGCGATGAGCAGGCTCTCGCTGTGCTCCTGGTGCCGATGGGCATCGATGAAGGCGAGGATGTCCTCGGGCAGCATGGCGCGGAAGCCGCGTTCCAGCTCGGGCCAGTTGTCGGTGGAGCAGGGGCAGCAGTCGCTCATCGGATCCCCCGGGGCGTGCGGGCGGTGTAGTGGGTGTGAAGCAGCTCATGGGCCCGGTGGCTCAGGGGCTCGCCGAGGAAGTCGGCGTAGAGCTTCTGCACATCGGGGTTGTCGTGACTGCAGCGCAGGGTCTTGGCGGAATCGATGCTGTAGAGGGCCTTGGCGCGGGCTCGGGCCAGGTCGTGGTTCATGGTGTAGGTGCCGATGGGCGGGTAGGGCTGGCCGCCACCGCAGATGCAGCCGCCGGGGCAGGCCATGATCTCGATGAGGTGGTAGTCCTTCTCGCCGCGCTTCACCGCCTCCAGGAGGACCTTGGCATTCTGGAGGCCGTTGGCCACGGCCACATTCAGGGTCCTCCCGGCCAGGCTGATGGAGGCCTCCCGGATCTCGCCGGTGACGCCACGGACTTCGGTCAGCTCCAGGTTGCCGAGGTTCTTCCCGGTGAGCTTGAAGGCCGCGGTGCGCAGCGCGGCTTCCATCACGCCGCCGGTGGCGCCGAAGATGTCGCCGGCGCCCGACGAGGTTCCCAGCGGGTGGTCGAAGTCGCTGTCGGGCAGGCGGGTGAAGTCGATGCCGTAGGACTTGATCATCTGGGCCAGCTCGCGGGTGGTGATGACCGCGTCCGTGGTGGGCATGCCGTCGAGCACGTGCTCGGGCCGGGCGGCCTCGAACTTCTTGGCCACGCAGGGCATGACGGACACCACGTAGATGTCCTTGGGATCCAACCCCTTCTGCTGCGCGTAGTAGGTCTTGATGAGGGTGGACTGCATCTGCATCGGGCTCTTGCAGCTCGACATGTGGGGGATCAGCTCGGGATAGAACTTTTCCAGGAAGCTCACCCAGCCGGGGCTGCAGGAGGTGAGCAGGGGCAGGGGACCGCCGCCCTCCAGGCGCTTCAGCAGCTCGTGGGCCTCTTCCATGATGGTGAGGTCGGCGCTGAAGTTGACATCGAAGATGGCGTCGAAGCCCATGCGGCGCAGGGCCGTGACCATCTTCCCGGTGACCGGCGTGCCCATGGGCAGGCCGAAGGCCTCGCCGAGGGCGGCCCGGATGGCGGGCGCGGTGGTGACCACGACATGCTTGTCCGTCCGGGGGAACCCGAGCGCCTTCCAGACGCGCTCGGTGTGGTCCTGTTCGAGGAAGGCGGCGGTGGGGCACACGCTCACGCACTGGCCGCACTGGATGCAGGCGCTTTCATCCATGGGCGCCAGGTTGGCGGGGCCCACCACGGTGGTGAAGCCGCGGCCGTGCTGGCTGAGGTTGAACACGCCCTGCACCTCGCCGCAGACCCGGATGCAGCGGCCGCAGAGAATGCACTTCTCCGCGTTGCGCACCACGGAGGCCCCCGCATCGTCGATGGGGAACTGCTTGCGCCTGCCCTCGAAGTGCCGCTCGCGCACGCCCATGCGGTAGGCCAGGTTCTGCAATTCGCAGATGCCATCGCGGTCGCAGGTCTGGCAGTCCTTGGGGTGGTTGTCCAGCAGCAGCTCCACGATGTCGCGGCGGGCCTCGCGGATGACGGGGCTGTTGGTCTGGACCTCCATGCCCTCCCAGGCCGTGGTGGCGCAGGAGGCCAGGCAGTGGTCGAAGCCCTCCACCTGCACCACGCAGACCCGGCAGTTGCCCTCGAGGCTGAGCTCGGGGTGGTAACAGAGGCGGGGGATGTGGATGCCGAGCGTTTCCGCCGCGTCCATGACCGTGGTGCCGGCCGGGACGAGGATGGGCTCGCCGTCGATCTTGAGGCTGATCATCTGGGACATCGCAGACTCCTACACCCTGTCGATTGCGGCGAACTTGCAGACATCGAAGCAATTGCCACACTTGATGCAGGCGGCCTGGTCGATCCCATGGGCCTCCTTGCGGGCGCCGGAGATGCACTCCACGGGGCAGTTACGGGCGCAGATGGTGCAGCCGATGCACTTCTCCGGATTGATCTCGTAGCGGATCAGGGCCACGCACTTCTTCGCGGGGCAGTGCTTGTCCTGGATATGGGCCAGGAACTCATCCCGGAAGTGCTTGAGGCTGGAGAGCACGGGGTTCGGCGCGGCGCGGCCCAGACCGCAGAGGCTGGTGCGCTGGCAGAGGCGGGACAGGCGCTCGAGCTTGTCCAGGTCGGCCAGCTCTCCCTTGCCCAGGGTGATGCGCTCCAGGATCTCGAGGATGCGCGTGGTGCCCTCCCGGCAGGGCGTGCACTTCCCGCAGCTCTCCTCCTGGCTGAAGGCCATGTAGAACTTCGCGATGTCGACCATGCAGTCGTCCTCGCTCAGGACGATCATGCCGCCGGAGCCCATGATGGAGCCCGCCTTCTGCAGCGGCTCGAAGTCCACCTCCATGCTCTGCATGGCCGCGGGGATGAAGCCGCCGGCGGGGCCGCCGGTCTGGATGGCCTTGAGCTGCCTGCCCCCGGAAACTCCGCCGCCGATGTCGTTCACGACTCGGGAGAGCGTGGTGCCCAGGGGCACTTCCACCAGGCCCGTGTGCCGCACCTTGCCCGCCAGGGCGAAGACCTTGGTCCCGCCGCTCTTCTCGGTGCCGATGCGGGAATACCAGTCGCCGCCGTAGCGCAGGATGGCGGAGACATTGGCGAAGGTCTCCACATTGTTGATCACCGTGGGGTGGCCCCACAGGCCGCGATCCGTGGGGTAGGGCGGGCGCACCTTCGGCTGACCCCGCTCGCCTTCGATGGAGCGGATGAGGGCCGTCTCCTCGCCGCAGACGAAGGCGCCCGCGCCGAGCCGGATCTCCAGGTCGAAGTCGAAGCCGGAGCCCATGATGTCCTTGCCGAGCAGCCCCTGGGACCGGCAGGCGTCGATGGCCTGTTCGATGCGCTTGATGGCCAGCGGGTACTCGGCCCGGATGTAGAAGAACCCCTTCTGCGCGCCGATGGCGAAGCCGCCGATGATCATGCCCTCGACGATGTTGAAGGGGTCGCTCTCGAGCATGGAGCGGTCCATGAAGGCGCCCGGGTCGCCTTCGTCGCCGTTGCAGATGATGAAGCGGGTGGTGTCGGCCTGTCGGCGGGCCAGGGTCCACTTGGTGGCGGTGAGGAAGCCGCCGCCGCCGCGGCCCCGGAGCCGGGCCTTGGTCAGTTCGGAGATCACCCAGTCGGGGTCGCGGTGCTCCAGGGCGGTGGCCAGGGCCTTGAAGCCATCGAAGCCGAGGTATTCGTCGAGGCTCTCGGGATCGACGACGCCCGCATTCCGCAGGGCGATGCGACTCTGGCGGTTGAAGAACGCCACATCTCCGTAGCGCTCCAGGAACTCCAGGGCGATGGGCTCCTCCTGCACCCGCAGGCGGGCGACCACCCGGCCCTGGAGGACATGCTCCTGGAGGATGTCCTCCAGATCCGCTTCCGAGGCCACGCGATAGAGGATCTTCTCGGGGCGGGCCAGGAGGTAGGTGGCGGCGGCCCCGCCGGCGAGGCCGCAGGCCCCGAAGCAGCTGGTGGTCGCCACGCCCACGCGGTGAGGTTCGACGCCGTGTTCCTCAAGCAGCTCCAGGAACCGGGCGCGGAGGTCCACGCCGCCCTTCTGGCAGCGGTCGCCTTCGCAGAACAGGAACTCGCGCTCGGGCAGCGCCTCGCCGCCGTGGTCCAGCACATGCTTCATGACCGGAACGCCGCCCTGGATGTGCTCGGTGAAGATCCGGTGGACCAGGTCGCGGTTGACCCGCTCGTACTTGACGGGCAGCTGGCCGGGCAGGCGCACGCCGAGGATGGGCTCGCGCGAGCAGCGGCCCGTGCAGCCGGTGCGATGGATGACGATGTCCTTCCGCCCGGAGGCGCGGATGTGCCGGATGAACTCCTCGGCCACCGCCTGCGATCCCGCCGCATGCTCGCAGGTGGCGGAGCCCACCTGGATGAGGATCCGGTTCTCCAGGTCCCTGTCGGCCAGGGTCCGGACGGCACGGTCCGCCAGGGACCGGTAGAAGTCGCTCACGGGAAGAGGCATGAACTCTCCTGCCACCCGCGGGGGACGGGTGGATTCAAAGATGTGGAGGACGGCGGAGAGGAGGGACCCAGCACCGCGGACCGGCCATCAGCTGCACAGGGAGTCTGCTCATTGATGACCTATAGATCAGTGATGGAAGTCACATCCGGCTAAATCTTTACACTCTGTTCTGAGGCGGCCTCCAGGGCCCCGGCCGACCCGCCTCCCCAGGGCGCGGAGGCGCGTCTCCAGGCAGCCCTGGCAGGCCGCGGCCGTCTCGCCCACGCAGGCCTTGCCGGGGTAGATCTCGTAGCGGACGCGATAGCCCACGGGCGTCACGTTGGGCATCAGCACGTTGGCCCCGCGCATCAGGGCCAGCTCGCGCCCCTGGGCGCGGTCGAGGGTGGCGAGGGCGGTGGTGCCGGGGATGTTGGCTTCGGGGCAGAGCAGGCGCGTCAGGGCCACGGCCTTGAGGGTGGTGAGCTCGTCGTTGGGGACCTGGTCCCGCAGCGCCAGGTAGGACGGGGCATCCGGCCCGCCCATGGGCGTCCGGGGGCTGGGCAGGAAGGGGCCGATTCCGAGCATGTCCATGTCGAATTCGCGGAAGCGGAGCAGGTCGGCGGCGAGGATGTCCCAGGTCTGGCCCGGGATGCCCACCATCACGCCGGTGCCGATCTCGTAGCCCATGTCCCGCATGCGGCCGAGCTGGGCGAGGCGATCGCTGGGCCGGCCCGGCAGGTCCGGATGGATGAGGTGGTACAACTCCGGGTCGCCGGTCTCGAAGCGCAGCAGGTAGCGGTCCGCCCCCGCGGCCCTCCAGGCGGCCAGGTCCCCGTCGCTCCGCTCCCCCAGGGAAAGCGTCACGGCGAGGGGCGTGTCGGCCTTGATGGCCCGCACCGCCGCTGCGATGAGGGCCTGGTCGAGGCCCGGGTCTTCTCCGGCCTGGATGACCACACTGCCGTAGCCGAGGTGGTGGGCCTCCCGGGCCGCCTCGAGGATCTCCTCCCCCGTCATGCGGTAGCGGTCCAGGCCCCGGGCGGGAGCCCGCAGCCCGCAGTAGTGGCAGGCACGCACGCAGAAGCTGGAGGCTTCGATGAGGCCGCGCAGGTGGACCTCGTCGCCGACCCGGGCCCGGCGCACCGCATCCGCCTCAGCCCAGAGGCGCTCGAGGGCGGCGGGGTCGTCTTCCTGGAGCCAGGCCTTCACGCGGCCCTGGTCGAGGTCAGCCATGCAGGGCCTCCAGGGCTTCCGGGAAGGGGCGCAGCGCGCGGTCGAGGATGCCCTTGGCGGATGCGATGGCCAATCCGTAGTTGGTGATGGGAACCCCGGCCTCCTCGCAGCGCTGGATGCGGGACAGCATCTCGCGGCGGTTGCCCATGCAGTTCCCGCAGTGGACCACCAGGGCGTAGCGCGCGAGGTCCGTGGGGAAGTCCCGCCCCTGGATGTGCTCGAAGCGCAGCGGCGCTCCTGCCCTGGCCTCGAGCCAGCGGGGGAGCTTCACGCGGCCGATGTCCTCGTTGCCGGGGTGATGGGTGCAGCCTTCGGCCACCAGCACGCGGTCGCCGCCGCGGAGGCGGTCGATGGCGGCGGTGCCGCGCACCTGGGCCCGCAGGTCGCCGTGGAAGCGGCTCAGCAGGATGCTGAAGGAGGTCAGGGGAACCTCGGCGGGAACCTGGGCGGAGACGCCCTGGAAGGCCTGGGAGTCGGTGACGACCAGGGCCGGGGGGCGCCTCAGCCCCTCCAGCGCCGCCGGCAGCTCGCCCTCCTGCACCACCAGGGCCAGGCTGTGGCCGTCCAGCAGGTCGCGGATGGCCATGACCTGGGGCAGGATGAGGCGTCCCTTCGGGGCCGCCGAATCGATGGGCATCACCAGGATCGCCACCTGGCCCGGGGGCACCAGGTCCGCGAGCAGCTGGCGGGAGTCGAGGAACCCGCCGGGCGCGGCTCGGAGCAGGGCCTCCTTCAGCTCCGGCAGGCCCTCGCCGCTATGGGTAGAGACGGGCACGCAGGGAGTCCCCAGCACCTCGACGCGGGCCCGTTCGGAGTCCAGGGGAACCGCCAGGTCGGCCTTGTTCAGGACCCCCACGGTGGGGATGTCCCGCTGCTTCAGCTCGGCCAGGAGGGCGTCCTCGAAGGAGCCCCAGGCCCCGGCCTCGGCCACGAGGAGGGCCAGGTCCACCCGCTCGAGGACGGCGCGGGTGCGGGCCATGCGCTGACCCCCGAGGGCCCCCTCGTCATCCAGGCCCGCCGTGTCCACGAAGAGCACCGGGCCCAGCGGGAGCAGCTCCATGGGCTTCTCCACCGGATCCGTGGTGGTGCCCGCCTGCTCGGAAACGAGGGAGACCTGCTGGCGCGTGAGGGCGTTCAGCAGCGAGGACTTCCCCACATTGCGGCGCCCGAAGAGGCCGATGTGGAGGCGGAGGGCGCGGGGCGCGGGCTGCATGGGGTTTCCGATCCGTCAGCAGAACACATCGCGTTCGCCGCGCCGCACGCGCGCCACCATGGCCTCGGCGCGTGTGCGGGCCCGGTCGTCCATGGCGGCGATGCTCTCCGCGACCAGGGTTCCGGCCGCGGCGCGGGTGGCGGGGCTGGCATGGTCCTCCACGAACTCCTGGAGGGTGGCGAGGGCATTGGGCTGGCAATGGAGCTTGATCTCGCCGGGCCTGGCGAGGTCCATGAAGTCAGCGCCGGTGCGGCCCAGGCGGTAGCAGCTGGTGCAGAAGCTGGGAATGAAGCCGGACTCCGCCAGGTCGCGCACCACCTCGTCCAGGTCGCGGTGATCGCCCAGGGAGAACTGGGCGCCGCCATCACCCTGGCCGTTCCCCCCCTCCTCCTCCCGGTAGCCGCCGGGGTTGGTGCGGCTGCCTGCGCTGATCTGGCTGATGCCCAAGTGGAGGACCTCGCGGCGGACCTGCGGGCGTTCGCGGGTGCTGAGGATCAGCCCCGTGTAGGGCACCGCCAGGCGGAGGATGGCGACGAGCTTGCGGAAGTCGGCGTCGGTCACGGCGAAGGGCGGGGCTTCGCTGGTGGCGGAGCCCTCGGCGGGCTCGATGCGCGGCACGCTGATGGTGTGGGGCCCGCATCCGAAGCGGGCTTCCAGGTGGCGGGCGTGGCGCAGGAGGGCCAGCAGCTCGAAGCGCCAGTCATGGAGGCCGAAGAGGGCGCCGATGCCCACATCCTCGATGCCCGCCTGCATGGCCCGATCCATGCAGCCCAGGCGCCAGTCGTAGTCCGCCTTGAGGCCGCGGGGATGCATCAGCGCGTAGGTGGCCCGGTGGTAGGTCTCCTGGAACAGCTGATAGGTGCCGATCCGGGCTTCCCTGAGGCGCCGGAAGTCCTGGAGGTCCAGGGGGGCGATGTTCACATTCACGCGGCGGATGCTCTCGGTGCCTTCGCGCGTGGCGTAGATCGTGCGGATGGCCTTCAGGATGTAGTCCAGGCCCTCCTGGGGGTAGGCCTCGCCCGCCACGAGCAGCAGGCGCTTGTGGCCCTGGCGCAGGAGGTGGCGCACGTCGGCGGCGATCTCCGTCTGGCCCAGGGCGCGGCGGGCCAGGCCGCGGTTGGAGGCCCGGAAGGCGCAGTAGAGGCACTCGTTGCCGCAGAGGTTCGACACATAGAGCGGCGCGAACAGGACGATGCGCCGCCCGTAGATCTCCTCCTTCACCTGCTCGGCCGCGTAGAACAGCTCGTCCAGCAGATCGCGCTGCCGGAGGGCCATGAGGATCGGGAGGTCGGTCTCCTCCAGGCCCCCCAGCTCTCGGGCCCGGGCGAGGATCTCGCGGACGCGGACAGGATCCTGGGTCGGCGCGGCATCCAACAGCCGGCCCATGGACGCTTCATCCAGGGGGAATGCTTCCGAAGGGCCATGCATGGAAAGAACCTCCGCGGGGGAGCGCCGCTGGCCAAACATAACCCTGAGGTTGTCTTTGATCCAGCCCCGTCCGGGCGGACCTTGGTCACAACCGCGCGGGCCGGCGTCTCGAGGGGCGGGGCGGCAGGCTGTACCAGACGATGGTGCCGAGGATCAGCCCGCCGCCCAGGAGGGCCCAGGCCGAGGGCCGCTCGCCGATCCCCAGGAACACCCAGATGGGATTGAGGACGGCCTCGAGGGTGCCGGTCACCACGGCGCCGGTGGCCGAGAGGTGCTTCATGCCGGCGTTGAACAGGAGGTAGGCCACGCCGATCTGGAAGATGCCGAGGTAGAGGAGGATGCCAGTCTGGCTTGGCGTCGGGTGGAAACCCCGCAGGGCCAAGGGCGCGCACAGGAGCGCCACCAGGAAATTGCCCAGGATGATGGAGCTGATGGGATCCGCCTCCGGGCGGCGGTCCCGCTGCAGCTTGAGGGAGAGGGAGAAGAGGGCCAGGCAGAGGCCCGAGGCGACGCCGAGGATATTGCCGGAGAGCGTGCCCGCGCCGAGGCGGCCCACGAAGAAGAGCGCCATGGCCCCGAGGCAGACGACCACCGCCGTGAGATCCCGGGCCGCGACCCGGCGGCCGGCCAGGCGCGGCTCGAGGAACACCAGGTAGATGGGCGCGGAGAACTGCAGGAAGATCGCGTTCGCCGCAGTGGTGAGCTTGGTGGCGGCCACGAAGAACACCAGCACGCCGGCGTACGAGACGGCGCAGGCCAGGGCCAGGGCATCCGGACGGGGGAAGGGCCGACCGCCCCGCAGGCGCACCACCAGGGCGATGGTGAGGGCCGCCACCAGGCTGCGGGCGAAGGCGATCTGCAGCGCGCCCAGAGGCAGCACCTTGATGAACAGCCCGCTGGAGCTCCAGAGCAGGGCCGCGAGCGCCACCAGGGCCGCGCCCCGCATCCTGTCGTCATAGCCGGTCATGGAGCCATTGGAGCATGGCCGCAGCCGTCGGCCCATCGCAGCTAGAAACGACCACCACGAAGGACACGAATACGCCCTTCGGGCGCAGGAATGGACACGAAGGATCTTCTCTGGACAAACCTTTCGTGCCCTTGTTCTTTCTTCGTGCCCTTCGTGGAGATCCTTGGCTTTAGGGAATGGGGGTCACCTCAGCCCACGGCCCCCAGGACGCGTCGCCAGCCCGTGAAGCGGATGCCGCCTTCGATGCGGAGGAGGGCCCAGCACTCGGCGCCCGGGCCGGCGGTGGGCCCGTGCTGCTGCCCGGCGCCGCAGGTCAGCCAGTCGCCGGGGCCCAGGTGGGCGGGGCCATCCTGCAGGGTGCCGGACAGGATCAGGGACAGCTCGGAGCCGCCATGGCCGTGGAGGGGCATGCTCATCCCGCCGGGCATGCGGGCCAGGTTCAGGGTGGCGCCGGTGGCGGGATCCCGCAGGAGCTGGGCCACGTGGGCGCCGCCCAGGCCCCGGCGGGTCCAGCGCCAGCGGTCCTCCGGCGGCAGGTGGGGCCGGAGCAGGCCGAGGGTGTCCTCGCCGGAAGGGCCCGTGGCGGGGATGGCCTCGCCGGTGGGGTGCTGGCTTCGGCAGCTGTCGCAGTGGCCCAGGTGCACCCTCAGCAGCAGGGCCTTGAAGGGATCGCCGCCGGGTTCCAGCGCCGACCAGGCCTCGTCCTCGGGGTGGTGCACGGGGCCGCGGGGGATCCGGCCCTGGCGCAGGGCGGCGAGGGCGCCGCCCAGGGCGCGCTCCGCGGCCGCTGCGGGCGGCTCGGGCCAGAGCTTCCTCAGCAGGTCCGGGGTGCGCTCGAAGCTGTCCAGGAAGGCCCGGCAAGGCGGGCAGAGACTCAGGTGCAACTTGAGGCCGAGCCAGCCGAGGGGCCCCAGGGCGCCCTCTTCGTACTCGGTGAGCAGACCGACGACCTCGGCGCAGGTGGGCATGAGCAGCGTCATCGGTCCTCCACTGGCCGCGGCGCGAATTCGGGCAGCAGGGCCCGCAGGGCCAGCCGGGCGCGGTGCACGCGCTGGCGCACCAGCTCGCGGGTGATGCCCAGGTGGCGGCTGATCTCGTCCGTGTCCCAGCCCTCCAGGTCGCGCAGGACGAAGACGGCCCGCTGGTCGTCGGACAGCCGGTCCAGGCCCTGCCGGACCCTGGCCTTCAGCTCTTCCTGTTCGACCTTCATCAAAGCCTCCGCGTCCTCGCTCCATTCGAGGAGCAGGTCCACCTCCTTGTGATGCCCGTCGTCACCGAAACGTGGCATCAGATCCTCGATGGCGTCCTCCCGGCGCCGGACCCGCTTCCGCCGGGCCATGAGGGCCTGGTTCACGCAGATGCGGTAG
>Ga0255338_1002295_pt1 | contig 29000 bp, 17 predicted proteins | sample MeOH1_35cm_T4_19_FD_203715 | JGI IMG/M metagenome (GOLD analysis project Ga0255338, IMG submission 203715) | Sandy soil microbial communities from University of British Columbia, Vancouver, Canada - MeOH1_35cm_T4_195 | ecosystem: Engineered > Artificial ecosystem > Sand microcosm > Unclassified ... | reverse complement strand
AAATACTCCGAAGCCCTACATCATCGAAGACGAACCCTCGCCCCCGGGAGCCCCTTGGGCGACTCTGTAGTAGCGAGGGGGCTCGTCCCCTGGCGGCTCTCCGTCACGAGGAGTTCCGGGTTGCCTGAACACGGAGGGGATTGCCACAGCCGCAAAAAGCGCGGCTTCGCAATGACTCTACTTTATGAGTACTCCGCTTCTCGCACGCTCGTCAACACGCTCCTGACAAGCTAGGCGCCATCACGAACCCGAGAGGTTCCCCCTTCCATGCGAGGGAAGGGGGCCAGGGGGTTAGGTCTACCGGTACAGCGGTCCGTAAGTGGCGCAAGCGCGGTAATCCGCGCTCTGGAGGTCCAGTGCGCCGAAGCGGGACCAGCTACTCGGGCGGAACACCTGCTCTCCAGGCACGTTGTGCATGTCCACCGGGATGCGCAGGATGGCGGCAAGGCTGACGAGGTCCGCGCCGATGTGGCCGTAGCTGATGGCGCCGTGGTTGGCGCCCCAGTTGTTCATCACGCTGTAGACGCTCTCATACGGGTAGCTGCCGGTGAGGCGCGGCACGAACCAGGTGGTGGGCCAGGTGGGGTTGGTGCGCTCGTCCAGTTGGCGATGCACGTCTTCCGGCAAGTCGAGGGTCCAGCCTTCCGCGATCTGGAGCACCGGCCCGAGGCCCTTCACCAGATTGAGGCGGAACATGGTCACGGCCATTCCGCCTTTCGTGGTGAAGTCGGTCGACCACCCGCCGCCGGGGAAGTACTCCACCATGGAGGGGCACCACTTGGTGGCGTCCAGGCACTTCTGCGCTTCGTCGGCGGTGATCTCCCACCACGGCTTGAGGGAGGGTTTACCGCCAACCGACTGCTCGCCGGTCCAATCCAGCGCGGCGGGGCCCGAGTTGATGAGGTGGAGGAAGCCCGCCTCGGCCATCCCGCCGATCGTCTTGCCGGTAACGCGCTTCACGGCGTCCGGGCTCCAGTAGGTGCGCACGTCCGCGAAGAGCTGCGCGGTGCCGGTGAGCAAGTGGCCCAGCAGCATCGAGGCGCCGTTCAGCGCGTCGTTCTCCGTGGCGACGGTGTAGGGCTGGCGGATGCCGTTCCAGTCGAACGAGGTGGTGAGGATGGCTTCCAGGAAGTCACCGTTCGGGAAGTGGTCGGTCCACTGGCGCTGGCCCTGGAACCCACCGGCGATGGCGTTGTGGCCCTCCGCCTCTTCATTGAAGCCCAGTTCGGCCAGCTTCGGGTTGCCGTTCATCAGGTCGCGGGCGATGAGCGCCATCTTCACGCAGCGGGACCAGTCCTCGTCCTTCTGCTCGCGGGTGCGCTGTTTGGCGGGCTCGTTCCAATCCTTCCCTTCCGGGCAGTGCTCCTTCACCCAGGCGAGCGCGCGCTCGTACTCCTCGGGGTCGTAGATGCCCCGGTCCATCCGGCGCACAAACTCGGTCATGTCCACCGTCTCGTTGCGCATGCCGAAGTAGTCCTGGAAGAACTCCTGGTCCACGATAGAACCCGCGATGCCCATCGAGACGCCACCCATGGCGAGGTAGGAGGCGCCGCGCATCGTGGCGGCAGCCAGCCCCGCGCGGGCGAACTGCAGCAGCTTCGCCTCCACGTCCGCCGGAATGGTGGTGTCTGAAGACTCCTGCACGTCTTGCCCGTAGATCCCGAACGCCGGGAGGCCCTTCTGGGCATGCCCGGAAAGCACTGCGGCCAGGTAAACGGCGCCCGGCCGCTCCGTGCCGTTGAAGCCCCACACCGCTTTGGGAACCAGCGGGTCCATATCCATCGTTTCTGAACCATAGCACCAGCACGGCGTAACGGTGAGGGAGACACCCACGCCTTCTCGCTTAAACTTCTCAGCGCATCTGGCCGCTTCGGACACACCACCGATGCAGGTGTCTGCAATCACGATCTCCACCGGGTGACCGGACGCGTGGCGCAATTTCTCTTGCAGCAGGCGAGAAACGTTCTCCGCCATGCCCATCGTCTGCCCTTCCAGCGATTCACGGACGCCGCCGTAGCGGCCGTCAATAGTCGGGCGGATCCCGATCTTCGGCAGCGAGCCGCGCAAGCGGTTCACCGGATTGTTCTTGTTCATTGGATAACCTCGAGACAGAAGCGTTGGGCTCACCGATGCGCCCCGATTAGGGTTGGGCAAGAACGTAGTCGGTTCCTACCGCATACAGTCAATCGAACGTCGCCGCAGTCCGACCGCCTACACGCAGGTGTTCTCCGGCTTACGGTCGAATCATGAATCACACTTCCACGGCTTCGCGCGGTGGATGCCTTTCTCTTCTGGAGTTCTGACATGAGACCCACCGTCAGCGCATTGGCGCTGCTCATCACCCTGGCGTTCGGCGCCGCCGTGGGAGCCGCGCCGGACAAGGTCAAGCTGCTCTATAAGGCCCAGGCGGGACAGGTCGCCCGCTATCGCTCCGAGGCGTCCCTGCAGGTGGATGCGGGGGGGATGAAGCTCGCTACGGAGCTCGCCGAGGTGGAGAAGATTACCTTCACCTCGGTGGGTGCCGACGGCAACCTGACTCTGGAGAAGGAAACGGAGTCGACCGACGCCACCATCAACGGCCAGAAGCTGCCGGCGCCCGAGGAGAGCAATGGCAAGACGACGGTGGTCATGCGGCCCAGCGGCGCGCTGGTCTCGCTGAAGGCGACCAATGACACGCCAGAGCAGAACAAGCTCTCCGTGCGGATGTTCAGCGCCACCACGCCGCTCTTCCCGGACACCGAGGTGGGGGTGGGGAGCAAGTGGAGCCAGGAGTACCAGCCGAACGCTGATACCGGCCAGCCGAAGGCCAAGGCGGACTTCGAACTGTTGGGCTTTGAAAAAGTGGCGACCCTGGATACGGCCAAGCTCAAGATGTCGTACCGGGAGACCGAGGGGAGCCCGGCCCTGACCGCGCGCGCGACGCTCTGGGTCGAACTGAGCTCCGGTGACACGATCAAAGCTGACTTCGAACTGGAAGGCCTCCCGTTCGGTGGAGGCGAGGGGATGGTGATCGCCAGCGGCAAGCTGCACCAGGAGCGCATCGGCGGCGGACCGATGGGCGGTCCGAAGGGCACCGACGGCAAGCCGGCCGCCGTGAAGCCGAAGACCATCGACGAGCTGACCAAAGATTTCGAGAAGCTCCCGGGGATGTTCACCGTCTACCGCAAGAAAGAAGCGGGCCGGGAAACCATGTACCTGGAGCTCCGTGAGGACCAGCTCGGTCAGCTCTACTTCCTCCAGGCCACCGCCAGCACCGGCACGGGTGGCGCCATCGTAGCGGGCGATCCGCTCAACGACATCCTCTTCAAGTTCGCGACAGCAGGCGATGACCGGCTGCTCATGGTGACGCCGAACATCAACTTCACCGCTGCGGAGGGGTCACCCATCGCGCGCTCCGTGAAGCGAGCGTTCGCCGACGGCTACCTGGACTCGTTCAAGATCGAGGCCCGACAGGCGGAGCGGAAGAGCATGCTGATCAACATCAGCGAAATGTTCCGCAACGACATCGCCCAGGTGTCCTCGGTGCTGGGCGGCAATGGGATCACCGGAGCGACGCTGGGCGGCGGCTACTCGCTGGACAAAGAGAAGACGTTCCTGCAGACGTTCAAGGTTTTTCCGGACAACCTGTACGTAGAGACGGCCTACCACTTCTATCGCGGCGGATCCAGCAGCGGCTTTGGCGCGGCCCTCGCGGGGGGAAGCCTGGCGGACGCCCGCAGCATTCCCATTCGCGTCAACTTCAACCTCTTCGCGCTCGATAACAAGAGCTACCGGCCGCGCCTCGCGGACCCGCGGGTCGGCTACTTCTACACGGAGTTCCAGGACTTCACCGACGACGGCAAAGACACGCAGATGGTGCGGTACATCTACCGGTGGGACCTGGAGAAGCAGGACCCCTCCGCCAAAGTCTCCGCTCCCAAGAAGCCGATCGTCTTCTGGCTGGATAACGCCATCCCCACCGAGTATCGCGATTCCGTGCGGGACGGCATCCTGATGTGGAATAAGGCGTTCCTGAAGATCGGCATCAAGGACGCCGTGGTCGTGAAGCAGATGCCGGACAAGGCGGACTTCGATCACGCGGACATGCGCTACAACGTGATCCGCTGGTCCACCACCCAGATGCCGCCGTATGGCGCCATCGCGCTCTTCCGCGTTAACCCGCTCACGGGACAGATCCTGAATGCCGGTATTACGGTGGACGCCTCGCTCACCCGCTTCACCAAGATCGAGAAGCGCCAGGAAGTGGATCCGGCCACATTCTTCCAGGAGCAGCCCGCCGGCGCGACCCGCAAGGTCAACCCGTTCCGCTGCGAGCTGGCCACCGGGGCGATGAGCGAGGCCTGGTTCGGCGCCACCGCGCTCAGCCTGCTGGCACCCGCCGGCGTGAACATCGACGAGAAGGCATACACCAACAACTTCGTGCGCGCCATTGTGGCCCACGAGATGGGGCACGTCCTCGGCCTGTTCCACAACTTCGCCGCCAGCACCCAGCTGAGCATGGACGAGTTGAAGGACGGCAGGGTCACCGCGGAGAAGGGCGTGATCGCCTCGGTGATGGACTACGTGCCGTTCAACATCGCGGCCCTACGTCAGAAGAATGGCGAGTACTGGACCAGCACCGTAGGCGCTTACGATAACTGGGCCGTGGAATATGGCTACTCGGCCATCGCCGCGGACAAGCCGGACAGTGAGTTGCCGAAGCTGAAAGCGATCGCCTCGCGCTGCAACGAGCCGGGACACGCCTTCCACAACGACTTCGAAGCCGACGCGTTCGACCCGCTCATCACGCGCTTCGACCTCGGCAGCGATCCGCTGGCCTATTGGACGCGTAAGCTGCAGGTCTCCCGGCACCTGCTCTATAACCTCTCGCCGCGCCTGCCGCGCAAGGGAGAGAGCTATTGGGAGTTCACGCGGGCCTTCAACGGCCTGCTCAGCGAGTATGCCTCCAGCGCCGCCGTGGCGAGCCGCTACCTGGGTGGCTTGCACCTCAACGCCAACTACCGCGGCGACGTGGGGGAGAAGCCGGTCCTGGCCCCCGCTTCCGCCGAAAAGCAGCGAGAAGCGCTCCGGCTTCTGAACACCTACATCTTTGCGGAGAATGCCTTCAACTTCCCGCCGGATTACTACAAGAAGCTCACCAATAACCCGTACATCAGCACGGAAAGCATGATGCTCGGTGGCTCCGGACCCCGCGACTTCCCGGTGCGCAACCAGTTCTCGTCCATCCAGTCGGCCGCGCTTCGACGAGTGCTGAGCCCGCCGGTGCTCAACCGGGTGATGAACAACGAGTTCAAGCTCACTTCCGCCGAGAAGCCGCTCACCCTGCCCGAGCTGTTCCACAGCGTGGGAGATACCGTGTGGTCGGAGCTGGATGGTCACAAGAACATCCCGGCCCTGCGCCGGCAGCTCCAGCGCACGCACCTGGACCTGCTCATCAACACCGTCCTTACCCCCAACGGCTCCACCCCGGAAGACGCTCGGGCGCTGGGATGGGATCAATTGCGCCAGCTCAAGTCAAAGATGATGACCGCGCGCCAGCACTCGGGGCTGGACGAATACACCCGTGTCCACCTGGACGAGAGCCTGATGCGAATCCACCGCGCCCTCAACGCCACGAACAGTGTCGGAGGCAACAGCGGAGGGGGAGGCAGCCTGTTGCAGCTCCTGCTCGGCGGGCAGAAGGGGGACGGAAGCGAGGCAGCTCCCGCCGCGAAGTAGTTCCTTCACCATCACCTCCCGCAAAGCAAAAGCCCCGGCGCTCACCACGCCGGGGCTTTTGCTTTGGCCGAGATCCGCATCTGAGCTATGAGTTCTCGACTATTCCCCCTTGCTTCCAACGACTAGAAAGGGTTAAAAGGTTAAGTCCGGCAGATTTGCATGCCGGGAGGGTGCGGCGTCTAGCGCTCGCAAATGCCGAAGAGGAAACGAGATGGCCGACGATGACGGATTCGTCAACGATTTGACGGACCAGGAAGACAACTTTTCCCGCTGGTATACGGAGGTAGTTCGCAAGGCCAAGCTTGCGGACTATAGCCCGGTCCGGGGGTCCATGGTCATCCGCCCGTACGGCTATGCGCTGTGGGAGAACATGCAGGCGGGGCTGGACCGGCGGTTCAAAGAGACCGGGCACGTGAACGCCTACTTCCCACTGCTGGTGCCCGAGAGCCTGCTGAAGAAGGAAGCCGAGCACGTGGAAGGCTTCGCGCCGGAAGTCGCGTGGGTGACGCACGCCGGCAACAACAAGCTGGAAGAGCGCTACTGCATCCGGCCCACGTCCGAGGCGATCATCGGCGAGATCTACTCCAAGTGGGTCGACTCCTGGCGGGATCTGCCAATCCTCATCAACCAGTGGGCCAACGTAATGCGCTGGGAGAAGGTGACGCGCCTCTTCCTGCGTACCGCGGAATTCCTCTGGCAAGAGGGGCACACCGTCCACGCCACGGAAGACGAGGCCGAGGAAGAGACGCGGAAGATGCTGGACGTCTACCACAACTTCATCGAGACGGAGCTGGCCATTCCCGTATGGCGGGGACAAAAGACGGAGAAAGAGAAGTTCGCCGGCGCGCTGCGGACCTTCACCGTGGAAGCGCTGATGCGCGACGGCAAGGCGCTGCAGGCGGGAACCTCCCACAACCTGGGCCAGCACTTCGCCAAGGTCTTCGACATCACGTTCCAGGACAAGGACGGCCAGCGGAAGTTCGCCTGGCAGACGAGCTGGGGTGTCTCCACCCGCCTGATCGGCGCGCTGATCATGGCGCACGGCGACGACAGCGGCCTGATGATGCCTCCCAACGTGGCGCCGATCCAGGTGATCGTGGTGCCGATCTGGCGCAAGGAAGCGGACAAGCAGGCCGTGATGGCGATGGTGGACCAGGTAGTGGCCACCCTGAAGCCGGTCTGCCGCATCCAGGCCGACAAAGACGACAACAACACGCCGGGCTGGAAGTACAACGAGTACGAGATGAAGGGCGTGCCCCTCCGCCTGGAAATCGGCCCGCGCGACGTGCAGAACGAGTCGGTGGTGCTGGTGCGACGCCTCGACCGGAAGAAAGAGTTCGTGCCGCTCGCCGAAGTGACCGAGCGTATCCCGGCACTGCTGGCGGAGATCCAGCAGGCGCTCTACCAGCGCGCCCTCGACTTCCGTGAAGCCAGCACCCACGAGGCGAGCACCTGGGACGAGTTCCTCGCGATCTTCCCGGAGCGAGAGGCCGGTAAAGAGGCTCCGGAGGGTGCCAAGAAGGGCTTCGTTTGGGCCAACTGGTGCGGCGTGACGGAGTGCGAGCAGAAGATCCAGGACCTCACCAAGGCCACGATCCGCTGCCTGCCACTCGATCGCCCTGCCTCCGATGGCGCCTGCGTTCACTGCGGCAGCGCGGGTAAGGAGAAAGCGCTCTTCGCGCGTTCTTACTAATCCCGGGCGTTAACACCTCGAAACGGCCCGGCTGCCACGTGGCAGCCGGGCCGTTTCCGTTTCGCGCCTGCCTGGGAGGGCAACCGGGAGAGACTTCGAACCAGACGATAGGAGCGCCCGATGTCCGTCGCCGATTCCCGATTGACGCCGCAAGAATACCTGGCCCTGGAGCGTGCCTCGCCGGTGAAGCACGAATTCTGTGCCGGCGAGATGTGCGCGATGGCCGGCGCGAGCCTCGAACACAACCTGCTCGCTGGCAATATCTTCGGCACGCTCTATGGGCTTCTCGTGGGTGGCGACTGCGTTCCCTTCGTGAGCGATTAGCGCGTTAAAGTCGAAGCCTTTGGTGCTTACTACTATCCGGACGTTACGGTCGCCTGTGGGTCGCTCGACCTTGAGGATGATCATGGGGACACGCTCCTCAATCCGCGAGTGATCTTCGAAGTGCTTTCGCCGTCTACCGAAGCGTTCGACCGTGGCGCGAGATTCCGGCAGTATCGCGAGATCGCGTCACTCCGGGATAACGTGCTCGTGTCGCAGGAAGACTACCACGTGGAGCATTTCAGCCGCGGAGCCGACGCGCGCTGGGTGCTCTCGGACGCGCGCGGCCTGGACGCGCGCGTTGATCTGCCGTCTATTGGCAGCAAACTCCCATTGGGCCGGATCTACGCGCGGGTGGAGATCACTCCGCCCAGCCAGGAGGAGTTGCAGCGACGGCTGCTGGTCGGCAAACCGGACAAGAGCCTACCGCCCGGCGCGAAGGCTAACGCGCCGCAGACCGCAGGCGCCGGGAAGTGCGTGTGGGCAAAGGAAAGGACGCCCCGGATCGAAGCCGGGGCGTCCTTTCCTTTTCGCATAGCCGGGGATCGATTAGTCGTCTTCCACGGTGAGGTTGCGGTAGGCGCCGGCTGTCGTGAGGCCTGCCGGGGCCTTGTCCACCATCTTGTCCAGGCTGATGCTGTTGACGTGACCATCCGCCCAGATCACGTTCACCTTCTCCTGGTGCCGCTCCACCCAGGCGCCTTCATGCATGTCGGTGCCGTTATTCAGTCCCAGACGCCGCGGCTTGACCTGGTTGATGACCGGCTGTGCGCCGATGTTCGGCCAGGCCACCTGGAAGCCGCCGTTGCCGTCCCCGGCCCAGATGGTATCGGCCGGGCGGGCGACCATGGCCAGGGATACCTTGACGTTGTTCACGTCGGAAGAGGGCGGGGAACCCGGCCCGCCATCCCAATAAGCCACGTTGGTGACGTAGCTGCCCCAGTTGACCTCTCCCGGAGCGGCCAACCGCGTGTTGTTGATGTACTTACGGTTGGAGGCATCGCTGGGGCAGTTGTAGACGCCTTCGTTCTTCACGTACGGGTAGATGGCGTCCATCCACTTGTAAGGGCCGCCTACCGCGGGGCTGCTGTTCCACAAGCCGCCGTACCAGTTGCAGGGATAGGTTTCGTCGTAGTCCTGAACGTACTGCATGATCCCCATGCCGATCTGCTTCAGGTTGTTGACGCAACTGGTCTTGCGGGCGGCTTCGCGCGCCTGGGCGAACACCGGGAAGAGAATGGCAGCCAAGATAGCGATAATGGCAATCACCACGAGCAATTCGATGAGCGTGAAGGCTCTTCGCAGCATTAGAAATCCTCCGTCTAGCAACATTGCTGGCCCCTGTGGAGCTGCCAGGGTGGCGGCACGCAGGGGATTCGAGGCCACCGGCCCGCACCGGTCCGGCGACTATTACTTTCTTAACAACATTTACTAACCATTGCTTACTATTTCGGTCCCGTACTGACAAATTTTTGTTAATTCGGTTTGCCCGAGCCGCATGTCCACCTGATTTGCCGGCGATCCAGAGCACGGGCGGGCCGTAGGCAGGGGGCGCTCCGCTGCCGGCGAGGGCTCCCGCCCTCTCCGGTCGCCCTGCATCTGCGTGTCGGAGGGCGACTTACCTGGCCCCGTGACGTACGAGCCTCTAAAGATTGCGGCGCGACTCGCCAAACATGCAGGAAGCGTTGTCCGGTGGATTACCGGCACGGCTTCGCTCCGGAACGCGCTGGCAGTGCGACCGGATGGCTAGCGAGCCCTCTTTGGAGTATTGAAAACGATGCCTCGCGTCAAGCTTAGCTCCTGCATCCTCGCGACCTGTCTCCCCGCGGGGCTGGTCGTCGGCGCGGCCCTCGCGGGCACCACTGCGTCTTCCCATCCCGCCAAGCGGGACCTGCGCTCCGTTACCGCCCGGACCCCGCTACTCTTCGAGCAGAACCAGGGGCAGACGGACACCCGCGCCTCGTTCCTGGCGCGCGGCGACGGCTATACGGTCTTCGTGACGCCATCTGAGGCGGTCCTGAAGCTGAAGGGCCATCCGGCCAAGCGCCGCGGCCCCTTTGTGAAGCCGGGGCATGAGCTGGACCGCGTGGCCGAGGCGCCCGCGTCCGTGCTGCGGATGGGGCTGATAAACGGCAACCCGCACGCAACCGTGGTCGGTGAAGAGGCGCGGACCAGCCGCGTGACCTACTTCCGCGGTGGTAGCCAGGCTGACCAGAACCATGTGGCGACCTACAGCAAGGCCCGATGTGAAAGCGTCTACCCCGGCGTGGACCTGGTCTACTACGGCAACCAGCGTCAGCTCGAGTATGACTTCGTGGTGGCCGCAGGCGCGGACCCGGACCAGATCCGCTTCCACCTGGACGGCGCGAAGGACGTGTCTGTCGACGCCGATGGGCACCTCGCCATCGCACTGGAAGACGGCGACCTCCAGTTGCAGAAGCCGACCGTTTACCAGAACATTGATGGCCGGAAGCAGGTGGTCGCCAGCAACTATCGCCTGGGAGCGAACGGCGACGTGGCATTTGAGCTGGGCGCTTACGACCGCGCACACGAGTTGGTAATCGATCCGGTCATCCTGTACTCGGCGTTCCTGGGCGGCTCCGGCCTCGACTCCGGCACGGCCATCTCGATGGACGCAACGGGTGCCGTGTACGTGGCGGGGGTCACCGACTCTCCGGACTTCCCGTCCAGCACGCCGGATGGCGGCGGCCGGGATGCATTTGTGACGAAGTTCTCGGCGGACGGCTCGCAGATCGTCTACGCCACCTACCTGGGCGGCTCCGGCACGGACGAGGCCCGGGGCATCGCCGTGGACTCGGCGGGTCGCGCGGTGGTGAGCGGTTACACGGATTCGCCGAACTTCCCGGTGCTGAACGGCTTCCAGACGCAGTTGGGTGGAAAGACGGACGCCTTTGTGGTGCGCTTGAACTCGACGGGCACCGCACTGGAGTACGGCACCTACCTGGGCGGCGCCGAGCCGGACGGCGCGTCTCGGCTGACGCTGGATGCGGATGGGGACGTGTACGTGACCGGGTTTACCGGTTCGGCGGACTTCCCGCACTCCCAAAACGCGATGCAGCCGAACTTCAGCGGTGACTACGACGCGTTCGTGGCGAAGATCGCCAGCGTGGGCGGCGCGCTGGTCTACTCCACCTACCTAGGCGGGCGAGACGGCGACAGCGGCACCGGGATCGCGGTGGACAGCGCCAAGAACGTTTACGTCGGCGGCAGCACCGACTCGGGCGACTTCCCCATCGGCCCGAAGAGCTTTACGGACACGTTCCAGGGTGGTCGCTTCGGCGACGCGTTCGTGACCAAGCTCTCCGCGGACGGCAGCACCCGGATCTACTCCACCTACGTGGGCGGCTCCGGCTCCGACAGCGGCGCCGACATCGCGGTGGACCGGGACGGCTACTGCTACATCACCGGCACCACGGACTCGAACGATCTGATGCTGGCGGCTCCGGACATCCAGCCGTACCAGACGGCCCCTCCCGGCGGTCTGAGCGACATCTTCGTGCACAAGATCCTGCCGGATGGATCGTTCATCCTGTTTACCACCTACCTGGGCAGCACCGGGGAAGACGTGGCGCGCGCCATCGAGGTGGACGAGGACCTGAACCCGCACACCAAGATCTACGTGTTGGGCGAGACCTCTTCGGAGGGTTTCCCGCTCCAGGACGCGTTCCAATCGAACCACGGCGGCAACAGCGACATCTTCCTGACCAAGATGCACGAAAACGTGTTCCTGGTGACTCCGAAGGTGGTGCTGGACTACTCGACCTTCCTGGGCGGCTCCGGCCTGGATCGGGCGGGCGACCTGAAGGTGGACGCGGTGGGTAATGCCGCGATCACCGGCGATACGGTCTCCGCCGACTTCCCGCTGCACCAGGGACCGGCTGCCGCGAAGAAGGTGAAGAAGCGCACCTCGATGCAGGGTTTTGTGACCAAAGTCTTCGACGGGATTCCCGAACCGGGCGGCGTGCTGGTGGTGGCCCGCAAGATTGCGTTTGGCGGCGTGCACACCGGCAAAGTCAAGTCGAAGAAAGTGACGCTGCGCAACGCCAGCCAATCGGCGGAACTGGCCGTAACCATCGAAACGCCATTGGCGCCGGTGAGCATTGGGAAGGGTGTCCAGAGCGTGTTCATCAAGCCGGGCGGCCAGTTCACGGTGAACGTGACCCTGACCCCCGTGCAGGCCGGCATCCTGAACTCCGCCCTGGTGGTCCGCAGCAGCGACCCGGCCCTTCCTGTGGTGAACATCCCGATCACCGCGAAGAGCAAGTAACGCTCGGGGAGGTGTTCAGGTGTTGGGTGTTCAGGTGTTGCCGGGGCGCGAGGTTGTGCGGTTGATCGTTAGTGATTCCTGAATCAAGACGGTGCACAGGAAGCCTCTCGCAAAGAAGTATTGACACTCCGATACGGCAACACCTGAACACCTAACACCTGAACACCCCGGGAGGAGCCCCTCAGCCGTAATAGCGGAGGGGCTCATTGCCGTACGGCACATTCCGGCCGGAACGGGTTATGACTAGGCGATGGACGATGTGCTGGTAATTGGTGGGGGAGCCGCGGGCATGATCGCGGCGTGGCGGGCGGCGTCGCTGGGCGCGCGCACGCGGATTCTGGAAAAGAACGACCGGCTGGGCCTGAAGATCCACATCTCGGGCGGTGGGAAGTGCAACATTACCCACGGCGGCGAGATGGAAGCCGTGCGCCGCGCCTTCGAACCGAACGAGGCGCGGTTCCTCCACGCCTCGTTCCGGCGGTTCACGAATGAAGACGTGCTGGACTTGCTGCGGCAACGCGGCGTGACGGTCCACACCCGTCCGGATGGCCGCGTTTTTCCGGACAGCGGCCGCGCGGACGACGTGGTGGACGGCCTCGCGTGGCACCTCCGGGAAGCCGGCGTGCGCATCGACTTCAACTCACCCGTCAGCTCCCTCCACCTGGACGACGGGCGCGTGGCCGGCGCCTGGGTGAACGGCAAGCTGTTCCCGGCGAAGGCGGTCATCCTGGCGGTGGGCGGCAGCAGCTATCCGAAAACGGGCACCACCGGCGACGGCTGGCGCTGGCTGCGGGAACTGGACCAGAACCTCGTGCCGCTCCGCGCCGCACTGGCGCCGATCTACCTGGGCGAGGGGGTGCGGCCGGACTACAGCGGCGTGGCCCTTCGCGACTGCGTGCTCCGGGCGCGCCTGAACGGCAAAGAACTGGCCCGCTGGCGCAACGACCTCCTCTTCACCCACCACGGCATCTCCGGCCCCACGGCCCTGGGCGTGAGCCGGGCCGCCGCCCTGGGCATGGACCAGGGAACGGTGACGCTGGACATCGACCTGCTGCCGGACCTGAAGCAGGAGGAGCTCTCCGCCCGGCTGGCCGAGGCGCACGGCGCCGCCGGCCGCCGCACGATCCGCACGCTGGTGCAGCCGTTCCTACCGGAGCGCCTCATCCCCGAGCTGATGGAGCGGTGCGGCGTGGACCCGTCGACGCCGGCGAACCAGCTTCCGAAGAAGAATCGCAACCGCCTGGTGGAAACGCTCAAGCGCTGGGAACTGGGTCCGATCCGCGCGATCCCGCTGGAGAAAGGAGAGGTGGTGGCCGGCGGCGTCCCCCTGGACGAGGTGGATCCGAATACGATGCAGAGCCGCCGCCTCCCCGGCCTCTACCTCTGCGGGGAGGTGCTGGACCTCGCCGGTCCGGTGGGGGGCTACAACCTCCAGGCCGCGTTCTCCACCGGCTACGTGGCGGGGGAAAGCGCTGCCCGCGCGGTTGCTTGAGACCGGCAGCGGCAACCTGCGGCTGCGGAGTAATGGAGTAGTGGCAGCGGCGAGCCCACTGCTCATGGTTCCCAAGTGCGGGTCTCTGGCATCGCGGTATTGAACTGTTGGCGCCGCGAGGGAAGATTGGCGTGGCGGCGTCGTCTCGACGCCCTCCGGTGAGCCAGTGGCTCACCGGGCCGACGTGCCGTCGACATGCCGCCGAGACGGCGGCGCCACCTTGTTCCGCCCCACCCATCACTTCCACCTTGACTGACCAACACACCCCCAACTCCGCGGCGGTTGATACCCAATACCCGAGATGCACGGATCAGCCCCCGGTGGGTGTGAAGAGCAGCAGCGTGCCGATCATCTCGTAGCCGAGGGCCGGGTAGAGCAGCGCTCCGGTGTGAGTGGCGAGGAGCACGGCGGTCTGCGCGCCCGCGTCTCGATCATCCTGGAGCATCCGGCCGAGCAGGGCGCGGGCGATGCCGCGGCGGCGGAACTCCGGCTTTACGTACATGTTGGAGCACCAGGTGGCGTCGCCTACCGTGATGCTGCGCACCCAGCCCACCGGCTCGTCTCCCTCCAGGGCCACATACTGGCGGAGCGTATCGTCCCCCTTCAGGTGGCGAGGCAGGATCTGGCGTGAGCGGGCGGCTTTGTTGAGGCGATCCGCCACCTCCGGCGTGGTGGCGCGCTGGATCTCCACGGGGCAGTCGAACTGGGGGATCTCCTGGAGGGAATGCACCATGAACGGCTCGGTGGTGTTCAGCCGGTAGCCCAGTTCCTTGTAGGCGTCGCGCAGCGGCGCCATCGGGTCGTCCAACCCCCGGATCGCGCAGATTGCGTACCGGCCCCGGGCGTGCTTGCGAGTCAGGTTGTCCACCTCGGCGGGAGGAACCCCGTAGGCGATCCACTCCTCGGTGCGGTAGTCGCCGCGGGTGCGGGGGGCGTCGCGCGTGACCCACACGGGGCCGATTTGCTCGGCTAGATAGGGGTGGGTGAAGCTGCGCGTGAAGGCGTAACCCCGCGCGAACGTCTCGATGGCGCGTTCCATCAACCCAGACTCAACTTCGATGGGATCAGCCACGTAGCATTGCCGGTAGTCCAAGGCAGAAGGGAAGGGGATGTTTTGGACGATTAACGGGATGGACAGGAACGTGAGAAACGCGAACAGCGATTAGGTCGCACACGAATCTTCCGAAACTGTGTGCGACCTAATCGCCGTCTCGAACTACTGCTGTTCCACATCGCGTCGCTATGCGCACGAAGTCCGCATAGCGACGCTCATAGGGCCGTCTCTCGGCTCTATTCGAACACCACCAGCAGGTCCCCGGTATCGATGCGGGCGCCGGGGGCGACGAGCACCTCTTTGACCTTGCCCTTCACCGGGCTGTTGATGTACATCTGCACCTTCATCGCCTCGATGGCGACCAGGAGCTGATCCTTCTCCACCTCGGTGCCCGCCTTCACCGGCACTTCCACCACCGCGCCCGGCATCGGGGCGCCTACGTGGTGGAGGTTGTCCGGGTCCGCCTTCGGGTGGCGCTTCACGGAGGAGGTGGCGGCGCGGTCCAGCACGCGCACCTCGCGCGGGTGGCCGTTCAGCTCGAAGAAGAGGGTGACCATGCCCTCCAGGTCCGGCTCCGTCTTGGCGACCAGCTTGATGAAGAGCGTCTTGCCGGGCTCGATCTCGATGCTGGCTTCTTCGCCGGCTTCCATGCCGTAGAAGAAGACCTCGGTGGGCACGTGGCTCACGTCGCCGTACTTCTTGCGGTGGGCGGAGTAGTCCAGGTAGACCTTCGGATACATCAGGTAGGAGAGCGTGGCCGTGTCGCTCACCTTCCGGCCGAGCTGGTGCTCCACCTTCGCGCGCGTCTCTTGCAGGTCCACCGGCGGCAGGTGCTCGCTCATGCGGCCTTCCACCGGCTGGCGGCCCTTCAGGATCATCTTCTGGAGGTGCGGCGGGAAGCCGCCCTCCGGGTAGCCGATCTCGCCGGCGAAGAGGCCGACCACGGACTCGGGGAACTGGATCTCGTCGCCGCGCTCCAGGAGGTCCTTCGCCGTAAGGTTCTGCGTGAGCATGTAGATGGCGAGGTCGCCCACCACCTTGCTGGAGGGGGTCACCTTGATGATGTCGCCCAGCAGGTCGTTCACCACGGCGTACATGCGCTTCAGCTCTGGGAGGCGGTCACCCACGCCCATCGCTTCCGCCTGCGGGCGGAGGTTGCTGTACTGGCCGCCGGGGATCTCGTGGAGGTAGGTATCGCCCGCGGGGGAGTTCAGGTCGCTCTCGAACGGCGCGTAGTATTCCCGCACGGCGCCCCAGTAGTCGGCGTGGCGGATCAGGGCGTCGAAGTCGAGGCCGGTGTCGCGCGGCTGGCGCTGCAGGGCCGCCACCAGCGCCTCCAGCGGCGGCTGGCTGGTGAGGCCGGACATCGAGCTGATCGCGCAGTCCACCACGTCCACCCCCGCCTCGGCGGCAAAGAGGTACGACGCGGTCTGCCCACCCGCGGTGTCGTGGGTATGGAAGTGGATCGGCAGGCCGACCTCCTGCCGGAGCGCCTCCACCAGCTTGCGGGCGGCATAGGGGCGGCAGAGGCCCGCCATGTCCTTGATCGCCAGCATCGTGGCGCCGGCCCGCTCCAGCTCCTTCGCCATCTTGATGTAGTAATCCAGATGGAACTTCGGACGAGCCGGGTCGAAGAGGTCCGAGGTGTAGCAGATCGCCGCCTCGGCGATAGCGCCGGCATCCCGCACTGCTTCGATGGCGGGGATCATCGCGGGGACGTAGTTCAGGGAGTCGAAGATCCGGAAGACGTCGATCCCTTCGCGGGCGGAGACGCGCACGAACTCGCGCACCACGTTGTCCGGGTAGTTGGTGTAGCCCACCGCGTTGGAGCCGCGCAGGAGCATCTGGAAGAGGATGCCCGGAATACGATCCCGCAGCGCGGCCAGGCGCTCCCACGGGCTCTCATACAGGAAGCGCATCGTCACGTCGAACGTGGCGCCGCCCCACATCTCCAGGGAGAAGAGGGTGGGGAAGTCCCGCGCGATGGCGCCCGCCACCCGCAGCATGTCGTGGGTCCGCACCCGCGTAGCCAGCAGCGACTGGTGCGCGTCCCGGAGGGTCGTGTCGGTGATCAGCAGCCGCTCCTGGTCCCGCACCCAGCCGGAGAACTTCTCGGCGCCGAGTCGCTTTAATACGTCGCGGCTACCTTCAAGTGGTGGAGAGGAGAGAGGGGAGAGGGGAGAGGAAGATCCTGAACCCTGAACCCCGACCCCTGAACCCTTCGGAACCGCGGGAGCGCGCAGCTTCTTGGGCGGAGCGTAGTTCTTCGGGACGGTGGGGTTGCCGTTGACGATGACGTCGCCCACGAATTCCAGGAGCTTGGTGGCGCGGTCGGCGCGCTGGGAGAACTGGAAGAGGGTGGGGGTCTCTTCGATGAAGGTGGTGGTGCACTGCCCGGCGCGGAAGACGGGGTGCTGCACTACGTTCTCCAGGAACGGGATGTTCGTCTTCACGCCGCGCACGCGGAATTCGCTCAGGGCGCGGTGCAGCTTGTTGCAGGCGTCCTTGAAGGTGAGGCTGGAGGCGGAGAGCTTCACCAGAAGCGAGTCGTAGAACGGGGTGATGATGGCGCCGCTGAACGCCGTGCCGCCGTCCAGCCGGATGCCGAACCCGGCGGCGGAGCGGTAGTGGGTGATGCGCCCGTAGTCCGGCAGGAAGTTGTTGGCCGGATCTTCCGTGGTGATGCGGCACTGGATCGCGAACCCGCGCATCTGCACCGCTTCCTGGTTGGCGATGCCGATGAGCGGATCGGAGAGCGGTCGCCCCTCGGCCACGTGGATCTGGCTCTTGACGATGTCCACCCCCGTGATCATCTCCGTCACGGTGTGCTCCACCTGGATGCGGGGGTTCATCTCGATGAAGTAGAAGTGATCGTCCTGATCCACCAGGAACTCCACGGTCCCGGCGTTCACGTAGCCTACCGACGACGCCAGCCGCACGGCCGCGTCGCACAGCTTCTGCCGCAGCTCGGGCGCGATCGACGGGCTGGGCGCGATCTCGATCACCTTCTGGTGGCGGCGCTGCACGGAGCAGTCGCGCTCGAAGAGGTGGACCGTATTGCCGTGCGCGTCCGCCAGGATCTGCACCTCGATGTGCTTCGGCCGCCGGAGGTACTTCTCGAGGAAGACGTCGCCGCGCCCGAACGCCGCCGCCGCTTCCCGGGAGGCGGTGGTAAAGAACTCGAACAGCTCCTGCTCGTTGTTCGCCACGCGCATGCCGCGCCCGCCGCCGCCGAAGGAGGCCTTCAGGATCACCGGGTAGCCCACCGCGTTGGCCCATTCCACGGCCGCCTCAGCGGTAGGGAGGGGTTCGTCCGTGCCGGGGACCACCGGTATCTGGAGCAACTGCGCCTGTCGGCGGGCGGCCGTCTTATCGCCCATCGCCTCCAGCAGGTCCGACGAGGGGCCGATGAACACGATGCCGGTCCGCTCGCACGCGCGGGCCAGGTCCGGGTTCTCGGAGAGGAAGCCGTAGCCGGGATGAATGGCGTCCGCCCCGTGCTCCTGCGCCAGCGCCACGATCGTCTCGATGTCCAGGTACGCCTTCAGCGGGTCGCGGCTCTCCGGCAGCGCGTAGGTCTCGTCCGCCTTGTAGCGGTGGAGGGCGCCGCGGTCCTCTTTGGAGTAGATGCCGATGGTGCGGATATCGAGCTCGTTGCAAGCCCGGAAGATCCGGATGGCGATCTCACTGCGGTTGGCGACGAGGATACGCTGGAAGGAGCGGACAGGCGAGGAAGGGGTGGGCATGTTGGGATGGATCAGGGGGACAGCAAGGCGGCCCGCGTTGGCCGTCCGGGAATTATAACGCGGAGGGGAGCCGGGGCGACCTATGGGTTAGGGAGGCGGCCCCCCTAGCCCCCCAATGCTGGGGGGAACGGCTGGTGTACGGTTGGTTTTGTTGGAGGCGGCCCCCCGGTCCCCCAATGCTGGGGGAGAACCTGGACTCGGGTGGTTAGTCTTCTCTGGGGGCGTGTCGCTGCACATCCATGGATTCGATGATGTTCCGAATTCGCGCTGCCACGACCTCTGGTTGTTTGAGCACGTCGTCGTTCGAGAAGCGAAGCACCTGGTAGCCATAGGCCGCAAGCTGTTCGGTTCGCGCCTCATCCCGGGCTTGTTGCTCCGCGCCGAGGTGGACGGCGAGGTCCACCTCGATAACCAATCGAATCGCAGTACAGCAGAAGTCGAGGACGAACGGGCCGAGCGGATGCTGGCGCCGGAACCGGAGGTTGTCAATCCGCTTGCTACGCAGCAATTCCCAGAGCGCCGCTTCCGCAGGGGTGGGACTCCTACGCATCCCCTTGGCCACCTGCCGCACCTCGGGCGTGGCACCGCGCACATAGGGCGCCGTGCGATTGCACCACACATCATCCCGCCCAGATCGCCTGCTCAACAGCCGCTCCCCATCTGTCATAAGTCCAGCAAGCATAGAAGAGTCCTCCCCAACCTCGGAGGGCCAGGGGAGCCGACACCAGCACACCAACCGTAAAGAAGCACTTCCCCCCCAGCATTGGGGGGCCAGGGGGGCCGAATTCCAACAAACCCACCGCCCAGCGACCATTCCCCCAATGCTGGGGGGCCAGGGGGTCTTACTCCACCTTAAACCCTCGGTGGAACAATGGCGGGGCAGCCAGGGGTTTCGAGGCGTGACCGGAGGGAGCCTCAAATGGGCGATAGAAACTATTTCCCGCCAGATCCTCCACCACTCCCGCCACTGCCAGGCGATAGCTGCCGGAACGCCACGGTGCGGACGGAACGAAGGTAAATCCGGCAGCGTCGGAATTCACCTCCACCGTGCCGGCGAAGGGCTGTCCGTCCGCCGTCTCGACGGAGATCCCGTCCTGCGCCAGCGCATAGTCGAGCGTTTCGCCAAACCGGACCTGGAGGGTGCTCTTGATCCCGGCTGCAGGCGGCGTGATCTGCCAAGCCTCGATCTTCGGCTGTGTGTGATCGGCCACCGTCGTCCGGAACGGCAATCGGAAGGTCTGGCGGAGCGGCCGTCCCTTTTCATCCGGAAGCCCCCCCCGGATCTCCAGGGTATAGGTGCGGTTCGGCACCAGAACCGGGCCGAGAGCCTCGCTTAACCCCAGGGCTTCCTTCGTCCTACCGGGGTTGATCCAGAGCGTCACCCGGCGATGGTGATCCGCCCACAACTCCACTTCCCGGAACGCTTGCATCACCGGTTTGCCGCTGCCGTCCAGCAGCCGTGCGTAGTCGAAGAGCCTGCCTTCGGACATCGGCTCGCTGAAGTGGACGTAGAACTTCAGCAGGTTCGCGGGAACCGTCTCCTGCCCCGGGAATACGGCTGACACCCGCGAAGCGGAAGAGGCAGTGTCTCCCGGAACCGTCACCTCGGTCCGACGTGGATCTGAGTCCTCACCGGTCACCTTACCGGGATCGAACACCACCACGTACGTTTGGCCGCGACTGAGCGGCACTTGCGGCACCAGTCGTGCCTCGTCGTCATGGAACTCAACATGCGCGAGGACGGGAATAGGCGGTTGGGTTTCCGCCAGGGCGACGTAGTACACCTCGTCAAGGCGGGGGCCGGAGGTAGCGCCGTCGAGGTACTTTCGGAGCGGACCGATGATCCCACCGTTCACCTCCGCGTGGAGTTGACCGTTTTCATCCACCCGAACCCCAGCCCCCCAGGAAGGTGGCGGATCCCCTCCGGGACCAAAACTGCGGCAGCCGGGAAAAAGGAGAAGGACGAGGAGCGCCCCGAGAACCGGGATACTCCTCGTCCAACCTAGCCCAATTTGAAATTTGCAATTGAAAACTTGCAATTTCAAATTCCCTGCTTCTACGGAGCAGCCATCTGCTCAAGCGACAGGTTGTCCGGCGTGCTCTTCACCACTACCAGGCCATCACCCGCGGCAGCGTAGCCCTTTGCGTCCTTCAGGCTGTCCACTACGTCGATCCCGGGGTACGGGTTGGCGCCGCGGCCGCCACGGTCCGCCTTCGTCTGCTCGTTCACCGCCGCCTTCTCCATCGCGATGCTCGTGCTCACCTTCATGATGCCGAACACGCTGTTGTTCAGCAGCAGCGACTGCGATCCGGGCTTCCCGTAAGCAATCATCGCCATCGGCTTATTGCCGCTGCCGAGCTCGGCCACGGTGGTGCCGGTAACGGTCTGGTTCGGCTTCAGGTCTTCCAGGTTGAAGCGGACCACCGGCGTGCAGACGTAGGCCGCCATCAGGTACTCGCGGTCGCCGTCCTGGTACACCGTGAGGGTCTGGATGGGGGAGGCCGTTTCCTGGCGCTTGTGGCTCACGTGGTAGATCGCCGTCGCGAACCGCTCCACGCCGTCCGCCTTGAACGGTACCGGCACGGAAACGAGGTTGGAGCTGAACTGCTCTTTGGAGAGCGCAGCACACAGCAGCCGCCCCTTGGCGTAGGCGATGTCGCTGATAGCGGTGGGGTTGCGGGCGTCCTTCTGGCTGCCGACGGCCACCTTGCCGAAACGCTTGCCGGCGAGGTCTACCGGCGTCACCTTACCCTGCGTGTCGACGGCGAACAGCGCGTAGTTGGCCGGGTTCTCCGCGCTCTGATCCGCCCCATCCAGCTTGCGCACAGAGAGGTAGAGCGAGTGGGAGACCGGGCTTAGCACCACGTCCTTGATCTGGATTCCCTTCACCGTGGTGCCGAGGCGTGCCGCAATCGTGGCGCCCAGGTCCGGCACCTTGGCGAACGCGGCGGACTGGGAGGATTTCTCTTCCAAGTCTACCCCGTAAACCGCGCCGCCCTGGTCATCCGCAAAGAAGAGGACGCCCTGCGGGCTGAAGGCGAGAGGGCCGATCGACTTGTAGTCCGGGTTGCCTTTTGCAAACCCCTGGGTCACGGCGGCTTTGGTCTCCGCGCTCGGAGCCGCCTGCGCGCGATGGGTGCCGGTCCATACGGCGCCCCCCACGGCCGCGACGCCGAGAAGCGCCGCGGAGATTCGGAAGTAAGGGCAGCACATCATAACGGTCGGGTCTCCTTTCGGACGGGTGCTCCGGAGGCGGTCACGCAGCCGCGCAACGTCCCCAGGAGGCTCGGGCTCTTAACACCCTGGTTCCACACCACTCCCGACGATCCTTCACCGGTTTGGTTCGCCGCAATGATCCGGTTGCTTTCCGGCAGGTGCCTCGAGGCGCTGCGCGGCCGCGGGGACGAGGTCGTGCAGCCCCGCGCCGCCCCTGGCGAGGTATTCGAACAGTTGGCGCCGCATACGCGGCTCCCAGAATTTGTGGATGTGATCGGCCACCCCGGCGACCGCCTCTTCCCGCGGATAGGCAGCGAAGTACTGCGCGATCGAGTTCGCCTTATGCACCATCACCTGCTCATCCATCGTAACTAAACGTCTCCCCGCGTCTCGGTTCCGCCCGCCGTAAGAATGCGACTGGTTGCTGCGCGCTTTTCTTCGTACTGCTCTTGCCACTCGGACTTGTGGTACGCCTTTCGCACCTGGACGGCAGTCACTTTGTACTCGGGGCAATCGGTGGCCCAGTCGGCGTATTCCGTGGTCACCACGTTAGCCGCTGACTCCGGATGATGGAAGGTGGTGTAAACGACGCCCGGCTGCATGCGATCAGAGATGCGGGCGTGCATCGTGGTCTCACCAGCCCGGCTGACCAGCGCCACCAGGTCGCCGTCCTGGATTCCCCGGTTCTCCGCGTCCCAGGGATGGAGGTCCAGAACATCCTCTCCATGCCACACAGAATTCGCGGTGCGCCGGGTCTGGGCACCCACGTTGTATTGGGACAGGATGCGCCCGGTGGTAAGCAATAGCGGAAATCGACTCGTGGTCTTCTCGTCGGTGGGCACGTATTCCGTAATCATGAACCGGCCCTTGCCACGGACGAAACCGCCCACGTGCATGATCGGCGTTCCTTCCGGCGCCTTCTCGTTGCACGGCCACTGCACGCTGCCCAGGCGGTCCAGCTTCTCGTAAGTGATCCCGGAGAAGGTGGGGGTCAACCGCCCGATCTCATCCATGATCTCGGAGGGGTGGTTGTAGTGCATTGGGTAGCCGAGGGCGTTGGAGAGCGCCATCGTGATCTCCCAATCCGCCAGCCCGGCGCGAGGCGGCATCACTTTGCGCACCCGGCCGAGACGCCGCTCGGCATTCGTGAAGGTACCGTCCTTCTCCAGGAACGAGGAGCCGGGAAGGAAGACGTGGGCATAGCTGGCCGTCTCGTTCAAGAAGAGGTCCTGCACCACGATGCACTCCATCGAGCCGAGGCCGGCGGTGACGTGCTTGGTGTTGGGATCCGACTGTACCAGGTCCTCGCCCTGGATGTAGAGCCCCATGAACGTGCCTTCCACCGCGGCGTCGAACATGTTCGGCAGGCGCAATCCGGGCTCGCCCTGGAGCCCCACGCCCCACGCTTCCTCGAAGACCGCGCGCACGCCGTCGTCGCCCACATGCCGGTAGCCGGAGAATTCGTGCGGGAAAGAGCCCATGTCGCACGAGCCCTGGACGTTATTCTGTCCACGCAGCGGATTGACGCCCACGCCCACCTTACCGATGTTGCCGGTGGCCATCGCCAGGTTCGCCATGCCCATCACCATGGTGGAGCCCTGGCTGTGCTCGGTAACCCCGAGGCCGTAATAGATGGCCGCGTTGCCGCCCGTGGCATAGAGGCGGGCCGCGGCACGCAGGTCCGCCGCGGGCACGCCGGTCAACTCCTCCACGGCTTCCGGTGCGTGGTCCGGGCTTGCGATAAACTCCGCCCAGCGCGAGAACTCAGCCAGATCGCACCGCTCGCGGATGAATTCGTCGTCCAGCAGGCCTTCGGTCACCACCACGTGGGCCATCGCGTTAATGACGGCCACGTTCGTGCCTGGACGGAGGTGCAGGTGGAAGTCCGCCTGCACGTGCGGCTGGTGTACGAGGTCGATCCGTCGCGGATCGATGACGATCAGGCGGGCACCCTGCCGCAAGCGCCGCTTCATCTGGGAGGCGAACACCGGGTGCGCGTCCGTTGGGTTCGCACCGATGACGAGGATCACGTCGGACTGCTCCACGGAGTCGAAGTCCTGCGTGCCGGCGGACGTGCCGAACGTGCTGTTGAGGCCGTATCCGGTGGGGGAGTGGCAGACGCGGGCGCACGTATCCACGTTATTATTGCCGAACGCCGCGCGCACCAGTTTCTGCACCAGGAACGTCTCCTCGTTGGTGCAGCGCGAAGAGGTGATGCCGCCCACGGAGTCGGGCCCGTACTTCGCCTGGACGCGCTTGAACTCAGACGCGGCGTACTGGATCGCCTCGTCCCAGCTTACTTCCTGCCACGGGTCCGTGATCTTCTTGCGGATCATCGGGCTGAGGATCCGGTCGCGGTGGTTGGTGTAGCCCCACGCGAAGCGGCCCTTCACGCAGGAGTGGCCGTGGTTGGCGTGACCGTCCTTATACGGGACCATCCGCACCACTTCGTTGCCCCGCATCTCCGCTTTGAAGGTGCAGCCGACGCCGCAATAGGCGCAGGTGGTGAGAACGCTGTGCTCCGGCTGGCCCAGGTCGATGACCGACTTCTCCGTAAGCGTCGCCGTGGGACACGCCTGGACGCAGGCCCCGCACGACACACACTCGGAGTTGAGGAACGAAGTGCCCCCCGCCGAGATCTTGGAGTCAAAGCCGCGGCCTAACACCGTAAGGGCGAACGTGCCCTGCGTCTCCTCGCAGGCGCGGACGCAGCGGGAACAGACGATGCACTTCGCCGCGTCGAAGGTGAAGTACGGGTTCGACTCGTCCTTCTTCTCCGACAGGTGGTTCTCGCCCTCATAGCCGTAGCGTACGTCCCGCAGGCCCACGGCGCCGGCCATGTCCTGCAGCTCGCAGTCTCCGTTGGCGGCGCAGGTAAGGCAGTCCAGCGGGTGATCGGAGATGTACAGCTCCATCACCCCGCGGCGCAGCTTGGCAAGGCGCGGCGTCTGGGTGCTCACCTTCATGCCGGGTGCGACGGGGGTGGTGCACGACGCAGGCGTGCCGCGGCGACCCTCGATCTCCACCAGGCAGAGGCGGCAGGACCCAAATGGCTCCAGGCTGTCGGTGGCGCACAGCTTGGGTATCTGGGTGCCCAGCTCCATCGCCGCGCGCATGACCGACGTGCCTTCCGGCACGGTGACCGCCTTGCCGTCAATCTCCAGCGTGACCCTATTCGTGGTTTTCCGAGAAAAGTCGGGCGTGCCGAAGTCGGTCTCTTTGATCAGCGTCATTGCGGACCCCTCGTTCTAGACTTACTGCTTGAACCGGCGACTGAAGTCGCCGGGAAAATCAACGTGCCAGCGCTCGCGGATCTGTGGCCGCGGCTGCCTCTCCGTCTGCGAGGGACACCCCGGCGGGTTTGTCGAAATCTTCGGGAAAGTGGCGAATCGCGCTGAGCACCGGGATGGGCGTCAGTCCACCCAGCGCGCAGAGCGACGCGTCCACCATCAACTCGCACAGGTCATCGAGCAGCGCCAGGTTCTTCGTGCGATCCGTGTGGGCGATGATCTTGTCGATCACCTCCACACCGCGGGTGGAGCCGATGCGGCATGGCGTGCACTTGCCGCAGCTTTCCTCTGCACAGAACTCCATCGCGAACCGTGCCTGCCGCGCGAGGTCGACCTGATCGTCGAACACGACGATGCCGCCGTGACCCAGCAGGCCCTTCTTCGCCGCAAACGCCTCGTAGTCCAGCGGCGTGTCCAGCAGCGCCTCTGGGAAATAGGCGCCGAGTGGACCACCGACCTGTACCGCGCGGAACGGCCGCCCGGAGGCCGTGCCTCCGCCGAAATCGTAAATCGCCTCCCGCAGGGTCAGCCCAAACGCTTTCTCCACCAGGCCACCGTGCTTGAGGTTGCCCGCCAGTTGAAACGGCATGGTGCCGCGAGAGCGACCCATTCCATAGTTGGCATAGAACTCACCGCCGCGCTGCAGGATCAGCGGGATCGCCGCCAGTGAGAGCAGGTTGTTCACCACCGTGGGCTTGCCGAACAGCCCTTCGATGGCGGGTAGGGGCGGTTTGAAGCGGATGAGTCCCTTCTTACCTTCGAGGCTCTCCAGCAGCGAGGTCTCTTCGCCGCAGATATACGCACCCGCCCCGAGGCGCACGTCGATGTCGAACTGACGGTCGCTGCCGAGGATCCCGTATCCGAGGTAATCGGCGTCCCGAGCCAACTCCACCGCGCGTCGGAAGGTGACAAACGCGTGTGGATACTCCGAACGGATGTACACGTACCCTTTGGTAGCGCCCACCGCGAGGCCCGCGATGATCATGCCCTCAATAAGGCTGAATGGATCGCCTTCCAGAAGCATGCGATCGGCAAACGTGCCGCTGTCCCCTTCATCCGCGTTGCAGACGATGTATTTCTGGTCCGCGACCTCGTTGAGGACGGTGCGCCACTTGATCCCGGTGGGGAAGCCCGCGCCGCCGCGACCCCGCAACCCGGAAGCCGCAACCTCGTCCACGATGGCGGAGGGCTCCAGGGCCAGCGCGTGCACCAGGCCCTTGAAGCCGTCGTGCGCCAGGTAGTCTTCAATCGAAAGGGGATCGATCACCCCGCAGCGGGCAAAGGTGAGCCGCTCCTGATTCTTGAGGTAGGGGATCTCTTCCGTCGGGCCGAGGCAATGCGCCGATGGCCGGCCATCGAGGAAACCATCCGCGAAGAGCTGCGGCACGTCCTCCGGAGTCACCGGTCCATAGGCGATCCGGCCCGCGGCAGTTTCCACTTCCACCAGCGGCTCCAGCCAGAACAGACCGCGGGAGCCGTTGCGCACCAGCGTCAACTCCACGCCGCGAGCTTCGGCTTCCCGGTGTATTGCGGCGGCCACCTCGTCGGCGCCGACGGACAGCGCGGCCATATCCCGCGGGACAAATACCCGGGTCATCGGTCGGACCTCACCAGCTCAAGAATCTCATCGACCCGCTGCGGGGTAACGCGGCCGAAGGGTCGATCATCCAGTAATACGGCCGGCGAGAGCGCGCAGTTACCCAGGCAGTAAACGGTCTTCAACGTGAGGGCGCCATCCGGAGTCGTCTCTTCCATGTCAATGCCCAGGCGGGCGCGCAGCTGGCTGACGAGTGCGTCGCAGCCCATCGACTGACACGACTCCGCGCGGCACACTTTGAGAAGGTGCCGGCCCGGCGGCTCCTGACGGAAGTCGTGATAGAACGCGACTACGCCGAGGACCTCCGCGCGGGAGAGCGCCAGCGCATCCGCGATGAGCGGGATCGCGTCCGGGTGCACGTACCCGAATTCGTCCTGCAGCGCGTGCAAGATCGGCAGACACGCCCCGGGCAGTTCGCGCAACTTCGCGATGATTGCGCGTCCGCGCTCCCGGTCCCACGCCTGCCTGCCGCGTGCCGGTTGTTCCGTACTGACCATAACCTACCTCTAACAGCCGGACCGCATCCGGAGCCGCTCCGGGTGGCTGTAAACGCTGAACCGCTCGCCCCGCAGCCAACCCACGAGCGTAATCCCAAACTGCTGCGCCAACTCCACCGCCAGGCTAGATGGCGCGCCCACCGCGGCGACCAGCGCCACTCCCGCCATGAACGCCTTTTGCATGAGCTCGAAGCTGGCTCGACCGCTCAGCAGGAGGATTCCCTCCTGTAATGGCAACTCGCTCGAGAGAAAGCGAGCACCGATCAGCTTATCGAGGGCATTGTGACGTCCCACGTCCTCGCGCACGCTGTGCAGTCGACCCTCCAGGTCGAAGAACGCAGCCGCGTGGAGACCGCCCGTGCGTCCGAATACGGCCTGCGCATCCCGCAGCGTTCCGGGAAGCCGGAACAACACTTCCGACACCACCTCGAACTGCGTGGTTACGGCGGACCGGTCCGCCGCCACTTCCAGCGCCTCTAACGAGGTCTTGCCGCACACGCCGCAACTGGACGTGGTGTAGAAGTGTCGCTGGAGTCGCCCTAGATCCACACTCACTTCTTCCCGGAGCTCCACTCGCGCTACGTTTCGCTGCGTTCCCGCTCCACCTTCCGACCGGCCGGTGCGAATCTCCGCCACCTGCTCGGGGCTCTCGACAATACCTTCCGTAAACAGAAATCCCGCTGCCAACTCCCGGTCGTGGCCCGGCGTCCGCATCGTGAGGGAGATCGACTGCCGCTGCCGGGAACGGGCCGGGCCGTAGCACAGGCGGATCTCCAGCGGCTCTTCGACCGCTAGTGTATCCTCGGCTGTACAGCCTCCCTGCGCGTCGACCCGCACGATCTGGCGCGTCACCATCTCTGGCCGCGCGCCAGGATCGGACGGCGTATCGGGCAGCATTAGAAGGGCCTCAAGCGTCAGGCGTCAAGCATCGGCCATTGACGGGAAAGCGAGTGGCCGTAGTGTCGGCATGGTGAGCCAGGAGCCGGTTCTCGCGCGCGACGCTCACCGTTCCGTAGCGCCTAGACCTAACCATTAGTGCCGCAAGTAGCGTCGCCTTCACGCCAACAGCGGCACAATGGCTGATTCTGGTAGAGCTGGCCACTTTCCTGCGTGCTCGCCACGGGGAGCCGCCTACTTCCGTTTGCCACTGGGCGGAAAGACTGACTTTACGGCTTCCAGGTACTTCATGCCGTTACGCGTGTCCGGCTCCAGGTAACTGCCTTCAGTCCACTCATTCCAGCAGTTGATCGTAAGGATCCGCTGTTCGGCCGGGCGCTTTGCCAGGAAGTCGCGAGTCCGGGCGAGCGCCGTCCGGAACGCCTCCGGCGTGTTGCCGCTCATCCGCGCCATAAACGGATAGCCGCGGTTTTCCAGCGGGTCTTCCTGGCGAGCGCGCGGAGTGGAGTCCCAGCCCATCGTGACATTGGGGTAGTAGGGGACCCCATACGTTCCTGCCACACCTTCCGCGTACTGGAAGTACTCGTCCATCACGGATTGGTAGGGTGTCTCCGGGAACTGGCGGAGTGGCACGTGGTGGATCCAGACGTACGAGGTCACGCTGTCCAGCGCCAGGCGCTTCACCAACTCCGCCACGTTCGTGACCGTCTTCTCGCCCGGCAGAACCTTCACGCCCCAGGTCACCCCGTTCAGGTGCAGGTCGCGGAACCCCGCCGCCCGCGTCTTGGCGCGGAACCGATCCAGCGCCGTGCGGGTAGCGTCCAGGCTGCCGAAGCTGTCCACCAACCGGTACAGCTCATACACCGAGAAGTAGGGGCAGCCCGCGATCTTCCAATAGGAGGGATGCTTGAAATAGTGGTTGATCACCTCATCCGTGAGGCGGTCCCAGGTCTCCGGCTTGATCTTGCCCGGGTAGAGCAAGCGGTCTGGCGCGCCCAACGTTTTCGGGTGAATGTCTGTCCAGTCGTGGTTGGCCCACATCAGGCCGAACTGGAGACGCTTGTTGTTCTTCGCCTTCAGGAACCCCTTATCCAGGCCGGCTTCCAGGAATGGGCCGTCGTCATACCAGTACCAGTCGAAGATGAACGCGTCCACGCCGTGGTCGGCGGCGGCGTCGATCTTCTGTGCCA
>Ga0255338_1002294_pt1 | contig 29024 bp, 34 predicted proteins | sample MeOH1_35cm_T4_19_FD_203715 | JGI IMG/M metagenome (GOLD analysis project Ga0255338, IMG submission 203715) | Sandy soil microbial communities from University of British Columbia, Vancouver, Canada - MeOH1_35cm_T4_195 | ecosystem: Engineered > Artificial ecosystem > Sand microcosm > Unclassified ... | reverse complement strand
AAGAGCAAAGAAGGATTCTTTGTACTCACAAACGACAAAGTATGTTTTTTCGTTCAGATTCTCGTTCTGTTTATTAAAACCAAAATCATTTAAATTGATAACCGGTATACCCTGACTGCGGAATCCCATCAGACCACGGACTCCATTTTGCGCGAGCGGAAGAGGATAGACTTTCTTATTGCCGACAATCTCGATAACATTCTTAACGGGCACCAAAAATTCATGCTGATCACGCACACATTGCAAATAAAGCTGTGCCGCTTCATCCAAATGACTTCTAACGACCGAGTGATACTTTTCAAAGAAAATCGGAGAATCGGCTCGGCTCTTTAAGACCTCAAGATAATCTAATAGCACCCGGGAAACCCAAACTGAATCTTCTTTGCGTCCCAGTTTTCCGGCGATAATCCCATTCTTGAGGACGCCTAAGAGATCCACAAAATGGTTCATTTCGTTGGAACGGGCCTCCGCCATCCAATCATCGACCGCTAACTTCACCTCCGCAAAAAAGTTATCGAAGTTTTTAAAGCTCTCCAACGACTCCATCGTGGTCGTAATGTAGTGAGTGCGCATCTCCATTGCAAATTCGTCTAATGCCAACGCACTCATGCGCTCTCCTTTTGCAACAGGATCTTCAACTCTGAAGAATCAACAACATATGCAATTTCTTCGTCTGTCAAAACAGAGTTCCCTTTAAAGCCAGGAATTTTCTGAATGAGTTGACCAAATGATTTGATCACAAGATCTGTCTGATGCTGAATTCTGTCGACTAGAATTCCCAAATAAAATTCCTGAACATGTATGAACACCACAGACATCTTCTTTACTTGATCCAAAGGAGTCAGATTTTTAAACCGATAAATCTCCTCAAAGGTCATCAGAGGAACGGTCTTACCTTCAAACTGACAGAAGCGAAGCTGTTCAATATCCGTAATCTGCAACTCATTGCATGAACTGATGTGCGAGACTTCCGACAATGGGAAGGCCAGAGAAAGCTCCTTCCAATGCGCTAACAAGCAGCGTTCCACAAGGAGCTTCTTCGGCACAGGTATCTGCAAAGAAATCTCGGACCCTTCCCCCGCCTTGGAGCTGACCTCAATCTTGCCGTCGTGTTTTGTAACAATATTTTGTACGACATCCATCCCGACACCTCGGCCAGACATCGTCGTGATTTTTTCTTTTGTTGAGAATCCTGGATGAAAGATGAAACTAAAAATCTTTTCTTCAGTCATTTGCGATGCTTCGAGAGCATTCGTAAGGCCCTTTGCTAGAGCTCTTTCCAGAATGCGTTGTTTGTCGAGACCCTTCCCATCGTCCTTCACAATACAGTGAATAACCGAGGAGCGCTCTTCTATAGCGATACGAAGAATACCCTGCATGGACTTGCCGGCCGCGGTGCGATCTTCAGGTTTCTCGATCCCATGATCTAAAGAATTCCGCACCATATGCATTAATGCTTTGTACATGTCGTGAGCCAGAACCTTATCCACTTCGAGCTCAAAGCCGACATCTTCAAAACGGACTTCTTTCTTCAATTCGTAAGCAGCTTGCCGCACCAATGGAAAAAGACCAGCAAAGGCCTCCTTCAATGGAAGCTTCTGGGCTTTATCCAAAATCCCCTGAAACTGATCGGCAAGCATATTCAGAGAATGAGAAAGTCCACTTTGTTTTTCTTGAAGTTTTTGAACCGTCATTCCTTCCTTAACATCTGCAAGTGTTTGGAAGGAGTTCTTCAAAAGAATAAAATCACTCGAGAGCTGCATGAGTGACGCCATCTGCTCTTTAGACAGCCAAATGCCGTCTTTGTTGCGGAGAGTTTCAGGCTCAACGGCCTCAGTGATGTATACTGAAGAAGATGCTTGTTCAGTTGATGATGCTAATTGAAAAGCTCCGTAACGGGCAATGAGCTCGATCGCTTCGCTGAGCTCTTCAGGATAAATTTCTCGATGAGTTCGCAAGTTTTCAGCAAGGATTTTTAAAATGCGCGAACTATGCAGGAAAATCTCAATGCACTCTTTATTCGGCGTGATTTTTTGTTTGCGCAGGCGATCCAAGAGGGTTTCAAATTCATGAGATAGAGATCCCAAGAGCTGACCACCAGGAATCGCGCCCACGCTCCCCTTCAGGGTGTGAACTTTGCGAAAAACCCCTTGCAGTAAAATTTCATCATGAGGATGAGACTCCAAACGAAGGATGTGCTCATCGAGATCAGACAGAATTTCCTCAGACTCTTTAAAGAAAGCCTCGGAAACGACCTGAACTTCATTGAAATCAAAATCGAGTTCAATGATTTGCTGTGATTTGCTTTCTTCAGAATCTGACATACACCCTTGCTTGCGATCCACACTAACTTGTTTGATAAGTTATCGGAATCACAAGGAGTTGTCTTAATGCTGTAAATTTAAAATGGGTAAAATTTGACAGGAAGGCTGGGTAAACAGAGGAGAGTAGAAATTAGAACTTATAGAGGCGGGACGGCTTGGATCCTTTCGGCGCTCAGCCGTCCGCCGGAAAAATTGGCGAAGGTCTAGTACGGCTAAGAAGCCGCCACCTCCGCCTTGGTTATGTCACATGTTTCAACCATAAGCACCACCTCCTTCCCAGCCACGAGAGTAGCTTTACTTGATATTACCTTTTTGCGAATTGCATCGCCACAAGAAAGAGGTCCGGATGCCATATCTCAATATGAGACGCGTCTAACTAAATACCTAAATGCTTAATAATTTCCGACTGGATCTTCTTCATATCCTCTTCGGAACGACGTTGTGCCCTTTTAAAATCGAGATCTGGAATGGACCACGCAGGAATGAGATGGAGGTGATAATGAGGCACTTCAAATCCGGCAACGATTTGTCCCACGCGAGGACTTCCTGCCGCTTTTAAAATCGCTTTACCGATTTTCTGGGAAACCTTATGGAGGCGTGCATAGATTTCAGGAGGAACTTCCGTCCAATGATTCACTTCTTGTTTGCAAATCACCAACGTGTGACCAAGATTCACTTGATCCAATGCTAGAAAAGAAAAAATCTCTTCATCCTCATAGATTTTGTAACAAGGCAATTCGCCGCGGATGATTTTCGTGAAAATAGACGCCATAAGTTCTCCTTAGATTCGGTCATTATTCACAGACCATTTCCCAGGATCAACTCTTTACGCCCCAAACCACGGCTAGAGGCTCTTCAAATTTTGCAAAATATCGGCATTCTGCCCATAAACGTCATCTGTAAAGCGAATAATATTATCGCTGCTCAAGAAAGAAGTTAAGAAAGCTGTATAGACCGTAATCGGATTCGTGAGATCGATCTTAATCGACTTATCCGCGACCTCTCCCGGTTTCAATGTAGAGCTTTCAATTTTAGTTCGATCCCACTGCGTTCCTTTCAGGAGATACTCCGCAAGATCAAAAGGCTTTTCCAACCGGATGCAACCCGAGCTCAGCAGGCGCTGCGGCTCCCAGAAGAGCTCGCGCTGATTGGTATCATGCAAATACACTGAGAACGAGTTCGTCAGTTCAAACTTGATAACACCCAACGCATTCCAGTAGTTCGGCTTCTGACGGATAAAAATATCTGCATCGAGTTTGGAATCAAAAGACCACCAGTCAATGCTGGTCGGATCGAGCCTGTGCGAAAACTCTTTATCCCAAACTTCGTAGTTGTGAGAATCAAAGTAGTACTTGATTTGATATCGAGGCAGGCCGCGAATTTCAGTGACTTTATCCTCTATAAAGATTGTCGGTGGGACGACCCAGGATGGGTTCAAAATCACACGGACAATCTTATCACGCATGGTTGGCGATTTTCGCTCCTGCCGGCCGTTGATGGTACGAAAGCTTGTCACATAAGCTGGGTTCTGAGTCTTATCGACGAGCACAAAATAGGTCATTGCCAGATTGATAAAGATATATCGATCTTCGAACTGATTCGGAAACCAACGCATTTTCTCCATGTCTGCTTGCAACTGACGGACTCGCTCCATGCAAGTGACATTTAGAAATTTCCACACCTTGCCTGTGGGGTGAAGCGTGTTATCAGGCTTCATATGCATATTCCATTCGATGTCGTTCACCGCATTGATCACGTCTTGATCAAAATTATCGTCGGGATTCGAGATTGGATACCCCAGGAAGGCGAGCCGAGATTTCAATGCCACCACAGCGGGATCTTTTACGTCCATCTTAAGGACCTTTTTTGTTTTAACGAGCGCGCCCCACTGTCCGTTCTGACAAGCCGGAAATACTTTTCCAAGTGTCGTCCGTAGCGAGACGTAAGGAGCATTTTGTGGTGCCAGCGTGTCTAGTAATAGTGATGCATTTTGCCCCGTTGAAATGACCAATGCCTGCAACTGCTGAGGCGTCAGAAATTTCTTTCTTTTCATCTTGATATCTATAGAGATAGTCTCAGGATCCACAGACCCCAACGAGATGTCATTCAGCAGCTGCAAATAAGCTTCATTCACTCTCTTCTTCATCTTCGCCCGCTGCGCATCTCCTTTCTGGTAGGTCTTTTCCATGGAGTCCGTCCAGTAGACTTTTGAATTCAAACCATGGGTCCACACTCCCGTCATCGCGGTTCGCATGTCGTCGAGTGGAATCACATCCACGACGGTGTTGTAAGCCAATTTCGCTTGTACGGTGAGTTCTTCGTCTTCATCGAAGGGAAGAGCGTAAGACCATGGAGAGAGAAGCAGCATCAAAATAAGAAGAAATCCCATAGCATCTCCTTGATGCTTTTATTAGAAAAAAACCAAATCGCGCTCCTTTGATTCGATTGGAAAAACGAATGAGTGAAAATGGATTTTTTAGGGAACTCACTTCGTTGTTTTGTTGTTTGGCGGTGACGACTCAGGTTCGGCCTGCGTATCAGTGCCAACACGAATGGTTCCAACAGGTTTTTTCTTAGGCATACGGTTGCTCTTATAAGAATCGCCTTCGGGATCAACTGCCGTCACGTCAGGGGCCCCAATCGCGCTATTAGGCCCCAGCACTCCCCCATCATAGGCCGGCCCCTGCTGCGTGGTTCCTGCAGAACCGCCCGAGCCTGCCCGCATCGTATCTTCGGGTCGTCCTTGTGCAAACACATGACTGACAAAAAAGAAAGACAGCACGACAAAAGCTTTGTGAAGGAATCCCACAGCCCGCCTCCTTGTGTGGTCTCCTTTTAGAATAAAACTGTCGACCTCTAAAACCCAGTGACTTTCAAGCGAAACAAAAAAGGGAAACGTTTCCGTTTCCCTTTTTAAAACTCAATTTGATAGATAAACAACTATCGCTGTGCGACTGGCTTCCAAGTCAGGCCTTCTTTGCCGGCCCATTTACCGCGTGGACGATAGATACGGTTGTTCGCGTACTGTTCGAACGCGTGCGCGCACCATCCAGAAATACGAGATGCTGCGAAGATCGGCGTGAACAAATCTGTGGGGATGCCCATTGCGAAGTAAACTGTCGCAGAATAGAAATCCACATTCGGCATCAAGCCTTTTTCTTTGTACATAGTATCGTCGATTAAAGTCGACATTTCGTACATGTGGTGAATGCCGGCGTCTTTAGTCAATTTGTCAGACATGCCACGCAAGATACGAGCACGTGGATCACCGTTTTTGTAAACGCGATGACCGATGCCCATGACTTTTTCCTTTGCTTGCAAAGCATCTTTTACGAACTGCTGAGCTTTGTCCATGTTGCCGATTTTTTGCAACATCAAGATCACTTGCTCATTCGCGCCACCGTGCAAAGGACCTTTCAAAGCACCGATGGCTGATACGATTGCAGAGTGAAGGTCCGACAATGAAGAGGCAGTTACACGAGTCGCGAATGCAGAGCAGTTCAATTCATGATCCGCATGCAAGATCAAGCATGTATCCATCACTTTTACGTGATCTGTTTTTGGTTCAGTTCCTCCGCCCAACATGTACATCATGTTCCAAGCGATAGATTTGTCAGCCTTTGGATCTACAGGCTCTTTGCCTTTACGAATCGCTTCGAATGCACAGAGAAGAGTTCCCATTTTCGCAGTCAAGCGCACAGATTTGCGCACATTTGCATCTGGAGAATTGTCATTTGCATCTGTATCCCAGTGAGCCATCAAAGAAACAGCCGTACGCAACCAGCCCATAGGATGAACATTCGTTGGGATGCCTTTCAAAACTTTGATGAACTCGGGGCTCAAAGCCATCTCTTTGTGAAGTTCAGTAGAGAAAGCGGAAAGCTCGGAAGCATTTGGAAGTTTGTCGTTCCAAAGAAGATAAGTGACTTCTTCGAAAGTGGAATTTGCCGCCAAGTCGTCGATTGTGTAACCACGGAAATTCAAGTGATCGCCAACGATAAATGATACTTTCGTTGTGCAGGCTACTACGCCTTCTAAGCCTTTATCCAAGGCGCCTTCATAAATAGTCACGTCTGCCATTGTGAGTGTCCTTTCTGACCATCAATTAAAACAATTCGTCTTATCAAAAATTTACTAAACAAGTCACATACTTAATTTTTTGCAAGCTTAATGACTCGGTCTTTAACTTCCATCGCGATGACCGTCTGATCCCGCAGCGGGCTTTGGCGACCGGTGAACTTTTCATTCTGGTGGAGAATCTCGTTGCGAAGTTCATGCACTCCCTGACGTGGCGCCATACGGATCGACTCGCGCAAGCCCTCGCCTCCCCACATTTTACCCTCAGGGTCTTGGGATTGGGTCACCCCCTCCGTCGCAAGCACTAAGCGATCCCGGGGATTTAGTTGCAGCTTCATGCTATGAGGCTGCGTGTTAAAATCTTTTGCAAACGCAGGCCCACAGGCATCAAGGCTCTGCAGACTTTCCTGGCCATAGACCTGTAGACAGGCCTCGATGCGACCGACAGAAGCATAGCTGAGCTCGTACGAGCGACGATCGATCACGCCGTAAAAAACACTCGCCTTGTCGCTATTCTGAATATTCGGAACCAATTCCTTGGCTAAAAGCTCTAACATTTTATGAGGCTCGAGGCCTCGTCGCGCTTCAATTTGCGAAGAGATTTTAATCAGCACCGACAAAAACAACGCCGACATAGTGTAACCTGAAGCACTCGCCACCACGACGCCAAATTTGAGTTTGTCTTCGTGCTCAAAAATATCAAAGTAATCCCCACCGTAACGATCGCCCGGAAGATATTTGGTGCTGCAATCAAAGCCTGCAATATTCGGCAGCTGCGTCGGCGAAAGCATGCGTTGAATAAGACCCGCCATGCGGATCTCTTCGGTGATTTGCGAAATCAAGTTTTCCAAAGACACATTGGCGCGGCCGAGTTCCTGCCGGTACTTGAGAAGTTCCTTATCCTTTACGACAAGTTCCATTTCTAATTCTTGGATGCGTTCTTTGAGTTCATCGATTTCTTTTGCCATCGGATTCATATTAGAACCGATTCGAAACCGGGCCAAGCACTGAGATCGGCGGCGCCAGTCCTTTGAAAATTTCCCGACTTTCGCCGTGCTTCCTGACACATTTTCTCTCTCAAAAACCCCAACAAATAAAAGGTCTAGTTTTCAAAAGCCGCCCTTGAAATACCATCGCTACTTTAGTATTGTTTTTTCATGGCAATGCGCTCCTCCCGACACCACGATCGAGCCCCCGAGTTGAAACGGATGTTTCAGTTCGGGGGCTCTTTGCTCAAAAAGAGCAATGCCAAAACCGCACGACCATTGAGCACGAAACATGGAATGCATGTCGTGCTCAGATCCTCCAAAGCCAAAGGGGAATGGTCGTTGCGTTCTCTTAAAAATCAAAAGATGGTGGAAAAAACCCTGAAGCTTCTCGCCAAAAAGTACGGCATCAAAATCCACGAATTTGCAAACGCCGGAAATCATCTGCAGCTCCTGATAAAGCTGCAGAATCGCGGAAATTTTAAACCTTTCGTACGGGCCCTCACTGGCACGATCGCCCTCAAAGCAACAGGTGCAACAAAACTCAAAGGCCTCGAAGAGAAATTCTGGGATTATCGGCCGTGGACGAGAGTTATCGAACTCAAAAAAGCCTACTCGATCGCCAAAGATGATTTCGTTCTCAAACATTTGGAAAAGATCGGCTTCTTAGCCGCCATTCCAAGAAACTATGAAAACTACTTTCTAAAAGGCGCCCCCAGCTGACGTCGCTGGCAACAAATCATTTAGCCACTCCATAAGATCCAAGCGATCTTTCCAAGGATCTGCCTCAAGCAGTGTCGACGCATCTTCTTTGAAGCTCATTATGTTGAGGAAATTCGGATCGAATGCAGTCCACGTCGATTGCCCAGAGCCATTGGGATCTCCCGTCTTGGCGAAGCTACACATGTAATTATTAAACTCGCTCGCAACCGCACGATCTTGGACGGTGACATCATTACCAAAGCGGGTGTCCACGGTTTCGAAAAGAAAGGGCAGTTCACTCGCATGCAAAGCCCCTTTCCATTGAGACTTCAAACTATCAGCCACATAGTAAAACCGGTAAAGCCAGGTTTTCTTACCCATTTTTGTCATGGATTTCGCCGCAAATCTGGCGGGCTCATTCATCAATTGATCGGAGCTCACATCTTGTATTAATTCATCCAAAGTTTTTTGGCCAGTGGGATCATAGACAGCTTTTGCCTCATTCTCCTTTGCTCCAAACATAGCAAATACTTCGTCTTTCGTTTTAGCAGGCAAATAAGAAATATCCCTGCCAGTCGTCCCAATAAGCAGAGGAATTTTTGCCGCGGTTCCTCTCCGAAAAATATCTTCGGGTTGAGCTTTCAAGATTTTCCCATCGAGGATCGGCCCCCCTGCATAGATCTTGCTTTCCGTCTCTGAAATCAAAGAGCTCATGTTGAGATCACCGCGCACTTGCTCTGCAGGAAGCAAGCGCAAAGCCGCCAGCGCTTGAACACCAGATCCCTGAATTCCATGAAGAGCCGCAAAGTTTACACCTGTTTCTTCCGCGGTCGTACTTGGACCCGTATTCAACGGCAGACCACCAATGAGTTCTGTTCTTCCCCCGCCCGAAAGAACAATCGCGCGATCAAAAAGATTTTGAATCGCTTGAGAGGTCATCAAAGTCAAAATGGAAATCCCTCCGGCAGACTCCCCCATCACGGTGATTCGCTTGGGATCACCACCAAAAGCGGCGATATTCCTCCGCACCCATTTCAAAGCATAGATCTGATCCATGTACCCATAGTTGCCAAGTGCGCCTTCACTCGCCGCCGTCAATGCGGGATGGGCGAAAAAACCAAATCTTCCCAAGCGATAATTGAAACTGACAAAGATCACACCTTTTTTCGCAAAAGCAGCTCCATCAAAAATCGGATTCGAAGCTCCTCCGTTCACGAACCCACCGCCGTAAATCCAAACGATAACAGGTAACGCATCTCCGGAATGGATGGGATTGGAACGCCAGACATTTAAAAACAGACAATCCTCTGCCGGTGGTATACCCATCGCTGCACTGCTAGTATTTGGCTTCTGCATGCAATCTGCACCAAAACCCACCGTCTTACGAATGCCGATCCACGGCTGCACGGGTTGCGTATCCCGCCAGCGAAAATGCTCGGTTGGCGGTGCCGCATAGGGAACCCCTTTAAATGCAATGACATCTTGATTCACGACTCCTTCAATGAAACCGGAGTCCAACTCCACCACAGAATTTTTTTGAATATCCGCCGACTGGGCGACCGCAACTAACAAAATCACAAGGCCCAGGATAATAAGATAGATTCTTGCTTCAGAGAAAAAGTGATACATAAAGGTCCTCCAGAACACGAGAAATGAGGATGACTTAAGACTACCAAAGAACCTTTAACTACCGCCGAACGAAAAAGAATGTATCTTTGCATTCAGATTCTAACGAAAAATTTTTGACCAACTTGTCCAATCCGAAAATCGAACCCGAAGTGGGAGATTTCCGACCATTCGGACATAGAATCAAAAAGAAACGGAAGAAGGCATGGCCCCAAAAATGCAAAAAGCGAGATCGGGTTTTCCCTTTCTCGCTTTTTGGATTTAGACCTCTTCAATAACCTGAGAGGTATAAATGAAGAAACTCACTACCAGCTATAGTAAGTTTCGACGTTTTCTGGGACTTACTAAAATAATTCTGGGTCTAGTTTTGCTAGTTCTAGCAATTATTGAACGGATACTAGAACTGATCGGCTAAAGTTACAGGCGGCTCCAATGTGTACACCCGACCTATGATGGGGCGTTAAACCCTGAAAGGTCTGAATCAAGGACGGACTGGGAAAGCCCGCTCTAATAAAAAAGGGAGCGAGGAGCTCCCTTTTTTATTCTAAAGATAATCATAAAACGATGGGTCGGTGCTACGACAGATAATTCCGCATTCTTCGAGGCCACCATTCCAACAATATCTCGCTTTTGGTTCATAGCCTGTTGGGCAAATGCTACCTTCCGTACAAGTACCGCCATTAGCTGGTACCGGGCCACTTTTCTCGCACGGCTCAACGTAAGGGCGTTGGGTATAATAGCCATAATTCATTTGCATATAGTCGTTTCCAGCAGCGAAAGCGCCACTAGCATAAATCATCATCAGAGTGGATAGGATCAATGTCTTCACTCAAAAATCTCCTTCTAAGTTTTTTGTAGGTCTGATCTACAATTCCTCTCTTCAAAATTCATGCGAAAAAGCATTGAAATGCCGATGACCATATCTCCACATGCATTTGCTTGATTCAAAGAGGCTTCTCTGAAAATCTCCGAGCACTATGAGAAGTCTATTTATGTTTGCGCTCTTAATGGGTTTGCCTATTTTTGGAATGGCTGGAGGTTCGTATTACGGTGGAGGCCTCAGCGCGGATTGCATGCGCCTTGGCTGTCTTCATGGACATTGTGATTTCGATTTCGAAGTCGATCGACTCACAGAAGCATGCATCGGCATTCAAGACAACACCTGCATGCACACTCTCTGCAATCTACGAAGTGATTGTGATTTTTGGGGTCGCTTCAGACGGTACACAAATCTATGTGCAGGCCGCGACCCCAATGATGGCCTTGAAAGCGAAGAGGACAACGGCCCTCTCCTTAACTCTACTGCAAGAAATCCGGAGTGATCGTCAGTTTCATCAAAATAAATGATTTTTCAGGATTGCGCTCATTATAGCCCAGAATTCTCTCTTGAAGAAAACCTGGTACCTGATCGATTTCGACTTTCTTAAAGCCGATCTGGCCATAAAAATCTTCAAGATGCGCAAAGGGAATACAATAAACTTCGGAAATATTTTTTTCTTCCACGCGCTGGCGGAAGCGATTCAGTAACTCGCGCCCCAAGCCTTGACCTTGATGATTGTCGGCAACTTGCATACTTCTTAAAGTATAAACTTCGTTCTCGTTGCAAAGACGAACGGAGCCGATGAATTTTTGATTTGCATAAGCCACGACCAATTCGTCTTCAGGTGTGACTTTAGCAACACGCGCGTGGGTTTTATAAAAATCAGCGATCTCATCAAGGACGTAGTGAGCCGGAATGACAGAAATTTCCATTTTTAACTCTTTCTGTTGTTGCGGCACTCTGTTGCCAATGGCAACCATAGCGCCAGTTGAGTCATCTCGCGCTCATGTTCTTTCAGAAAAGCTGCTGGAATTTGAGCCCGGTCCTTTGAATCTAAATCTTTTTTCTGAGCAAGCAACAAATCCAAACGTCCGTTGAGTTTCTTTAGAATAAAGTCCAGGATTTCGTTCGAAACAAGAGTGCGGGAAATCCAATCGATCGGGAAATACTCTCCTGTTTGCACTTCTTCTACTTTGATCTTCGCGGCAAAATGGCCCCACGTCATGACGGTCAAAGCTTGGATCACAACGATCAAGAAATAAAAACTAAAGAACTGCCAGCTTTTTTCTGTGAGCTGATTCCCCTCGAAAGTAAATACGGTGACAAAAGCCTCGCGCAGAATTCCCGCCGCGAAAAATGCGAGAACCAGCCCCAGGGTGCTGTAAATCGCATATCCTTTTGTCAAAGCCCGCACATCCTGGTTAAGCTTCCGAGATCTCCACCACAGCATCCACACATGTGCCAGCATTTCACCGATGATAAATGCGACGGCTCCGTTCAAGGACAAAGAACCAGCAACAACAAGCACCAGCGACAAAAACACGGCCCAAGACTCAACACCTAAAATCAAAGTCACGACGAAAGAAACTACCAGCCATAATAGTTGCGCGGAAAAACGCCCATCCGCCAAGAGGAAATGCAAATCGCCCTCTCCTAACACCGACATCAAAATAGATTGCTTCTCGAGAGCTCCTTGTAAGCCAATGAGAACAGCTCCCATGGTCACACAAATATAGAAAAGATTGAGAGAAGACCGTTTCCATCGAGAGTAAATGAAAAGTAACAAACTGATGCCAGTTAATATCTGGCCACCCATTTGCCACGCAAGTGCAATCATCAACATCGTCGTCCAAGTCCCCGCAGAGCTCAGACACATCAGCAAAATGCCATGGCGACGAGAAAAGCTGCGTGAGTTGAGGAGTGCAACTGCACTGTATTGCGTGCGCAAGAAACTGCCGAGTCCAATACCACACTGCTTGGTGGTCACGAGCATTTTGAAAATGGAAATCTTCTCGGGCAAAGCCAAGAATCTCTTTTGAAGCCAGTAAAAACTATTACTGATGGCCCAGCCAAAACCGAATAACGCCGCTATCGCGACAACAACATGTCCTAACCACATTAAAATCATACAGACCTCATGTACACATCATAGCGAACGACTTTGCCTTCGAAGGCATGACGAACACCGGGTAAAAGTTCTTCCGCGCCTAAAGGGCGTTTGACCACGACCCGGCTTACGGGCCATTTCAAAGCTTCAATTAAAACCCTCGCCGCATCTTCATCGTGACCGACAAGTTCGCGAAAAACCACCATCTCTTGCTTCGGCAGCGCTGTTTTCTTTTTATGCGGATACATTGGATCAAAAAAGATTGCATCCACTTCGCGGGAACTCGCCGAATTTTGCAAATACTCATAACTATCATCACAGAGGAAGTTTAACTTCGTCTGTAATTCTGGAGCCTGTTGAAGAGCTTCCTTCAGCAAGACATACAAAAGTTTGGATCTCTCGATGGATGTTACTTGAAACCCCAACTGAGTCATAAAGACCGCATCGATTCCCATTCCTGCCGACAGATCTAAAACGCGACGAACGCCCTTAGAATATCCGAGGGCCTTTGCTAAAAGCTCATTCTTACCGCGCAATCCTCGCCTTTGATAATTCAAATGATCCGCGACGAAATCAATGGCGAGAGCACGTTTTTGTGAGTCCAACAAACGCAAACCTTCTTGAGAAAGTTCAAGACAAAACGAAAACTCCTCACGATGAGGTGGATTCACAGGGGCTTGAAGAAACTTTGCAAGGCCTTGCGCCTTGTCTGCCAACATCTGATCTGAAAAAGAAATGCAGGCTAAAGTCCCCATGCCTGCCACTGGGCCCAGTACCAAATATTTTCGAGGGCCCATAGGAAAATGGTCACTAAGACCAAGTTGTAACCACGACGACGAACACGGATCAAGTCCGAGCCCACGGGACTCTGCAAATTGCTAATACCAATAAAAAATGGAAAGGCGCTAAAAGCAACGCTCCCGCAAACAAACCATGTCCAGAAATTTCCCGCATAGCGCAGGTGATAGCCGATAAACATAGCTAAGAACAAGAACCACCAAACTCTTAACAAAGTTTTTGATCTGTCAAAACCAAGCCAAGTCACCGTATTGTGAAAGCCCGCCTGCGAATTCACCATGATAAACTCAAAATTTTTGATGTGCTGAAGGAAGACCACCAACCAGCCCCAAATGATTCCTAAAAATAAAGACTCCAAATCCCAAGCACCGGAAATAGAAATATGATAGCCGGTCGTGAGCAAGGGCCCCAGCAACAAGAAAACAAAAAACTCGCCACCCTTGTGATATTTGAAAGAGCCCTTCTTAAGAAATTGCGCCCAAATTCCCACGAGCACCGTCAGCATTACAACACCGATCACAACAGGGAAAGCAAAAATCACAACCGATGCAAAGACCACGGCCAACGCGACAAAAAAATTCGACCACGATCGAACTTGGGCCGCTGTCATCCAGCCCTTCTGAATCACCCGGCTGCCCGCTTTCGGATTGATGCGATCCAAACCCTTCATGTGGTCCGTGAAATCATTCCGCAAGTTTACGGCAATATAGGTAAATAAAATACCCAGCGTCGCGAACAAAACTACCATCGGATCCCGAATGGTTTTATCGGCGTTGTTTTTAACCAGAATCACGTACATCGGAAACAGAACAAGAATAAAAGCGCGCACCTTCAACAGATGCAACAGGATCATCGGTAGTGAAGGCCTATCCAACTCGTCCACCGATTTCACTTCGAAGGTCACGGTCTCTTGCGAAGAGTTGGCATTCAAAGTTCGCAGGGGCAAAGCTCTGTGGTCTTTTGAGAACGTGCCCAAAAGATAAGACTCAAATTGCGGAGAGCTTTTTGAAAGAGTGACCATCTGGCTCAAGTGGTTTTCTTTCTCCAATAGAGAAGATCGGTCAAAGGATTGAGATAAGTAAACAACTTGTCCTCACCCGCGCGCAAATGAGGTTTCAAACGATCCATGTGATGGAAGTATTGTTGAATCAATTTCTCGTTGGCAGCATCGAAGGCTTTCAGTTTCTCGTCGAAGTAGGCTTTGCCGCCGATACTGTTGTAGAAGTTGTCCATATCGCGAGAGCGAACCACTTGGTCAATTTGATGACGAGTCAAACCTTCGCACACAAAAGCACCGAAGGAATTCAAATAGCCCGACTTCAAATCGCCGAGGATCGCTTTGCCTTCGTGATTGCGGACATCGTAATCCAGCAAATCATCACTGCGCTGGAACAGCTGTCCCAGAATCGTGCCCATTTCTTCGAGCGTACGATGCAATTCTTCGTCATATCTTTCCAAAGCGATAAAGGGCGCTCGCAAGCACCACTTAAACAATGAAGCCGTTTTCAAATTGTGAATACGATCGAGCTGATCCAAAGTCACAAAGAAGTCACCCACAACGGAATCCTGCAACCATTCGCCTTCCAATAAGTCCGAAATAACTTGGGAGGTGTAGGCAACCAGCTTGATGTTGCCAAAACTCGAAAGATTGACCATCACCCGCGCCAACAAATAGTCGCCAGCTAGAACCGCATACTCCGGCGTGTACTTGAGCCACCCGGTCGGTTTTCCACGGCGAAGGTGGGAGCGATCTACTAAGTCATCATGCAAAAGGGAGGCGTTATGAATGAACTCGATAGTCTGAGCCAAAAGAAGTTCCGTTTTGGGCGCGAGCTTTAGCGAATCACTCATCATCCAAATCATTTTTGCACGGAAACCCTTCCCGCCAGAGAACAAGTCATCGTAAAGCAAGTTCAACTTGGGAAGATAGGCTGGAAAGTCCTTCGAATCGTAGACTTTAAGATCTATGACATTGCGCTGCAAAATTGGCTCCTAGGGTCCGTTTCGGAAGGCCGTAAGATTTCAAATTTATGTGCTTGCTGTCAAGGAGTCCTTCATCTTACAAGTTAAAAATGAGCCTAAAATTCAAGACCCAAATCCGCATTAAGTTCCGCGAGGCCGATCCAGCCCAAATCATGTATTTCGCTAATGTTTTCAGCCTCGCCCATGACGCGTTTGAAGAGTTCATCGTGGCTGCTGGCTATAAATACCGAGATTGGTTTAGTCCCGACCAACATATGATTCCCATTCGTCACGTCGAGGCCGACTACAAAGCGCCGTTCATTCCGGGACAAACTTATGACGTGACAGCCACCGTGGATCATCTAGGAAGTACCTCTTTTAAGATGAAATATCTGTTTGAGCAAAACGGCCGCTTGCACGCCACCGTGTACATGGTGCACGCTGTTTTAGATCCAAAAACGAAAGACAAAATGCCCTTACCTGAAGTGATGAAAAAACGCTTAAGTCCTTATCTTGAGGCTTCTCATGGAAACTAAAAATGAATGGTGGAGAGCCGGCGTCCAATTTCAATGCCAAGGCTCCGGCCAGTGTTGCACCTCTCACGGTGAGTTCGGCTTTGTCTTTCTGACACTCGAAGACCGTAAACGCATGGCGAAGCAACTCAACATGCGCACGGGTGAATTCACCAAAAAATATTGCCAAAAAACCGGCGGCGTCTGGCACTTAATCGAAGAAAAAGGCAAACCCGACTGCACGTTCCTGCGTGGCAAGCGTTGCGGAATCTATGAAGGCCGTCCTACTCAATGCCGAACGTGGCCATTTTGGCCCGAAGTGATGGACGCCAAAGCTTGGAAGAAAGACGTTGTCGATTTCTGCCCCGGCGTTGGCAAAGGAAAAGTCTACTCAGGCGACGAGATCGAAAAAATTCTTAACGAACAAATTAAGAGCGAAAAAGGATTCGGCAAATGACAGACTCACAGAAGTGGCTCACCTTGGTGCTCATTGTCGCTACCGGCTTTTTATTTTACTTCTTAGCACCCATTCTGATGCCCTTCTTAGCTGGTTTTCTGCTGGCCTATCTTGGCAATCCTCTTGTTGAACGCCTCAGCCGCTGGAAACTGCCGCGCATTCTGTCGGTTGGTATCGTGTTTCTTGTCATCACTCTGTTCTTTGTCACCTTGTTGGGAATTCTCATTCCGGCGATCAAAGATCAGATCATTTATCTGAATACGCGCATGCCGGAGTTCGTAAAGTGGATCAATACTCAAGCTTTGCCTTGGGTGCAAAATACTTTTCAAGTGGATCTCAAACACCTGGATATTCCGGCGCTAACGGAAACGATCAATGCCTCTTGGCAAGAGGCCGGCGCTTTTGCCGGACAACTGATCTCAAAAATTGCTCAATCTGGAATAAGTTTGATCGGGACACTCGCGAGTATTGCTTTAATTCCCGTTGTGACGTTCTATCTCATGCTAGATTGGGAAAAGCTCGTCACATCTACCTACGAACTTTTGCCTCGCCAATTCGAAGGGCATATTAAAGCACTGGCGACGGAATGTAACGATGTCCTTGGCGCTTTTTTCCGCGGTCAGTTCATCGTCATGATCTGCCTGACCATCATCTATTCCCTGGGACTCAAAATTGTCGGGCTCGATATTGCGATCATCGTTGGTTTGATCGCCGGATTAGGCAGTATCATTCCTTATTTTGGTTTCGCCATTGGGATCGTCATCGCAACGATCGCAGCGATTTTCCAATTCCAAGAATTTTTGCCCGTAGTCTGGGTTTGGACCGTTTTTGGGATCGGCCAAATTGCCGAGGGCTGGGTCTTGGTACCGTATCTGGTGGGTAACAAAGTCGGGCTTCATCCTGTAGCCGTGATCTTTGCTATTCTTGCTGGAGGCCAGCTGTTTGGCTTCTTCGGCATGCTCCTCGCGATTCCCGTGGCTTCCGTGATCGTGGTTCTGATGCGACACCTACGTCGTCGTTACTTCGCCAGTGAGCTTTATAAGTAATTACTCGATTCGAACGTTTCTTTAATCGAAAAGATGACAACGTGTCCGCAAGGCCGCATCCTAGAGCCATGCGGTTTTCCTTGGTTGTGACATCTCTGATTCTGTTCACCGGCATCTCGAACGCGAAGCCCAAGATCGTGTACTACGGTGTCGCCAATGAAACCAACCTCCCTTTCGTTGAAGTCGACAATAGCAAAGGCCGTCCAGAAATCAGCGGCGGTATTCTCAAAAAACTCGCAGAAGCACTCACAAAAGAACTCGGACTTAATTCTTCCCTTGTGTTGCTGCCACAAAAACGTGTCGGGCCAGATCTGGCAGCTGGAGACTTGAGTCTTGTTTGCTTCGTTCATGAGAATTGGTTCCCAAAAGAATTTACCGCAAAACTTCTATGGAGTGATGCACTTGCGACCAACACGAATCTAATCGCAACAGCCAAACAAAAGCCCGTCACGAAGATTGAAGATCTCTACGGCAAACAAGTTGGAACTATCGTCAATTACTACTACAAAACTTTAGATCCTTATTTCGAGAGCAATAAGATCCTTCGCGAAACAGGCCCCAGCACCAGTAGTAATATCCAAAAACTCATTCACCGGCGCATCGACTATATGATCATTTCCAATATGGAATTTGATTTCTATAAAAAGAAATACCCGCAACTTCACTCTTATGACCTAAAAATGGATGTCCTCAACGTCAAATGTGCGCTTTCGAAAAAAGCTGGTATCGAACTAAAGGATCTCAATCAAGCTATTGCCAATCTTAAGAAAACAGGGGCTCTCGACAAAATCCTGAAACCCTAGCTGGCCTTTAAAACAGCTTGCTCTAACATCAAGCGAATGAACTTTTGATAGTCCAAACCTTCCTTATCAGCCTGTTTCTTAACTGCATTTAGTAAATCTTCGCTCAGGCGCAATGTAATCGTCTTGTTCTTAGGCTTTAACTCAAACCGTACTCTCTGCCATTGAGAACTCTTGAGAAGTTCGGAAAGATCTCCTTCGAGAGGATCCGGAAATGAATTTTTACTTTTAGAAGCTTTTTTTGAGGTTTTCATAAAATCTCTCCTCCCTTTTATGCATATATCTTGCGGAAATAACTCGAATGAAAGTCTCTTTTCCCTATTTTCTAAGAGTATATGCTACAAAAATTTTTCTGTCGTTCTTGGAAGCACCAACGTCACCTTATGCTTCTGAACTTTAATTGCATTCGAGAGATCCCATTCAAAGCCTTCGAATTCGACTTTAATAATCGCCGCTCTGTCTTTCATCATTCTAACCTTCTGCAATACATTTGTAAATACAAATGTAAATCATCAAAAATACACGGAGTTTCAAAAGCAAAGAGCAGGCCAGGGACCGCATCGAAGTTATACATTTTAAAAGGGCTAAACGGACTGATATCGGACGTTGAGTCCGAAATAGAGAACGGTAAATTCCTGATAAAACAAGGGCTTACCTTAATTTTCGAATAGAAATCGTCACTACTTGACAATACACAGTACCTAGCATTATACAGTACCTCATGAATGCTCAATTTAAAAAAGGCGTGCTGGAACTCTGTGTGCTCACCCTGATTAGCCGCAAAGATTATTATGGCTACGAGCTTGTCGAAGAGATCTCGAAAGTTTTGGAAATCTCTGAAGGCACTCTCTATCCGATCTTGCGCCGCCTGACCGACGAGAAATATTTTGAAACTTATCTGCGTGAGTCCTCCGAAGGGCCGCCGCGCAAATACTATCGGATCACTAAAGCCGGTAAGGATTTTCAAAAAGATCAATTCAAGCAATGGGCTGAGTTTAACAAACAAATCGAGAAACTAATCGGTGGAAAGACAAATGAATCAACAAGACTATTTACGCTCGCTAAAAGCTGAGCTTGAAAAAAGAAACATTACGAATATCAGCGAAATCCTCTTAGATTATCAGGAGCACTTCACGCATGCATTGGGTGGCGGCAAGACTGAAGAAGAAATCGTCAGCAAACTCGGCCAGCCGGACCAGATCGCAAAAGCCTACGAAACCGAAGCGCTGATTAAAAAGGCCCGCGTTGACAATCAAGGTATTCAGTGGGGACTCGTTGTAAATAGCATTGGCAGATTGTTCATCATCGCCCCGTTCAACTTCTTTTTCCTTTTTATTCCAGCGGTCATTATTGGAGCTCTTCTTGTGGCGGGTTGGGCTGTTAGTGGCGCGATTGGCGCTGCGGGCTTAAGCATCCTTGGCTTCGTTCCAGGAATTTTAGTTTCCGCTGGCACTGTTTGGGCTGCCGCCACCACGATTTTCATGGGCTTGGGTATTCTAGGGCTCGCTATGATGGGTTTGATGGTGATGTATCTCTTCACCAAATATATTGCCCTTGCCATCATCAATTATCTTCAATGGAACGTTAAGTTCGTTCTCGCAAAATAGGAATTAAAATGAAAGACACTCGCTTCGCAAAAATTTTCTTTGGCACCGTGGTTTTCACAATCACTTCTTTCGCATTCGCCGGTTACTCATACAAGCGCGCGCAGATTGCAAATCCAGAAGTGCTCACTCAAGTAGCTAAACATTATAATGTCGCTATCAGTGACTCGAACTCTGGTTTTTATATTATCTCTGACGATGAGGGCAATTACGAGAAGAGCGAAAAAACTTGGGACCTTGATGGCAAAGCATCAGCAATGACCATCTCTACCAAAGCCGCGGATGTAACTTTGAAAGCCTCTGCAGACGACAAATATCATGTTCATGCTACCGGTCGAATCAATTCTGAAAAAAACAAAGACCTCTTCGACGTCGATTTACAAGGAACGGAAATCTTTATCAGCGATGAAGGTAAGAAAACCAAGCACGTCACTCTCGAAGTACAAGTTCCAACGCAAAAACTAAAAGTTCTCCGTGCATCTTCGATTAGCGGAGACTTCGCTCTGCAAGGAACTGCGGCCGATGAACTTCATGTCGTCGGTGTTTCAGGCAATTTGAAATTTGACGGAACAAATACCAAATACATCGAAGCTAAAAGTACCTCCGGCGATATTCAAATCGACAACAAAGTTCCTGCAACAATCGAAGCCAAGTCTGTTTCTGGAAACGTGAAAGTCAAATCACCGGGAATGGCAGATGCCGGCTTTGCCCTTCACAGCGTTTCAGGTGAGATTCGCAATCCTTTTGGCAGCAAGAATAGCGGCAAGACGAAAATCTCCGTCAGCACCACCAGCGGCGATATCGAAATTACTCCTTCAAAGTCTCAATAAGAAAATTCAGAATATCTTCACGGTCATGCTCTGGATGAACCGTGAAGGTTTCTTGGCGATGTTTAGTTGTATCCACAGGATTGTAGCTCACGGCCACTTCGTTTTTGATGCAGATATCAAGGCAGCCGGAGTTTACCACGCGGATTTGTTTTCCGTGGCCACGTTCTTTCATTTGGCTCTTCAAATATTTTTTGAGATTTTCGGAAGCATTACCGTCTTCCTTGAGCTTAAGGCCCTCGAGGCTCTTACCACATTTTTCACAGATGAGGACGACGGCTTCGGACCAGGCTGTTTCTTGTTTTTCAATGGCCATATAAATCTCTTTTCAATTGTGCCCAGAGAACCTTCCCCAAATCGGATCGGGGTATGCTCGCAATATACTTCACTTCGCGAATTCTTTCAAAGGGCAGCACTTCTTTATCGAATCTTTCTTTGAGAGAAGAAATAAATCCCGGATCCTTCAATGTCGCAATTAAATGAACTTCATTGCCGAGACGCTCTGAGGGAGCATCGACGAGTAACACGTGCTGGCTGACAGAAGAATTCATCGTGACGACGACACGCTCGAAAATTTCGCGCAGGCGCCCCATTGAACTTCCCTCACCACCGATTTTAATAAAATCATTTTTGCGGCCCGTGAAACGAATATTGGAATCTGTCAACTCCACGAAGTCTTCGGTGGTAAGCCACCCATCCATTTTGGGATCCCAGCCTTTGATACTACCATCTTTTTCGCGCTGGCCATAGCAAGTCAGCAGCGAATCTCCTTTTACTTGCAATAAGCCCTCAGGGTTTTTTCTCCACACCGCATGAGGAAGTCTCTGTGGAAGCGGCATTGTGGAAGATTGCAAAGTGTTGAGAGAGGCCGTCGCAATCTGTGAGCAGGTTTCTGTCAATCCATAGCTCGGGAGGAGCGGCCATCCAAGAGCGCGTGCTTGATGATAGAGACCTTCGTTGAGAGCCCCGCCACCCACAATGATGGCTCTGAGTGTTTTCGGCGATGGCAACTTTGCCTGAACTAAATCGAAAACTTGGGTCGGCACCATCGAAGCCATCGTAATTTCCGAGTCCGAAATTTCTTGATGAATTCTCTGGGCACTCCATCTTTCAAAATCGCAAAGGACTTGGCTCTTCGAGAGCATCGCTCGGACTTCGACACCCAAGCCCCCCACGTGAAAGCGCGGCAAGATTTGCAACCAGGTATCTTTGCTTGTCGCCTGCAGATGCTGATTCACGGATTCGGCTGATGCGAGGAAGGCCGTTTTAGAGAGTGCTACGAGCTTGATATGGCCAACGGATTCAGAAGTGGAACCCGAGGTTGCGATCCACACATGCCCTCGAAGATTTCGGCGCTGTGTGATTTTTTGTGCAACTTCAAATAAAGACTGCGTTTCCACCTCGGACCAACGTGGATTCAGAAGCACGGCATTTTCTTGGCTGTACCAATCGATTTTTTCAGGATTTAGCGCAGTTTCACTTGAGCCCATGGTTCCCTTGACAGCAGCGTATCGAAGCCAATGCCTTTACCGGCCGGCCGTTTCAAAAATGGCCCCGAGGTTACCACTTCTGCTGCGTAAGAGTCCATTTGGAAAAGCTTCAATGTCATGCATCCCGCATCGAGAATGCGCTGTGGATGGGCTTTTTTCAGCTCACTGGCAATCGCCAAAGCATGAATCACACCCACCGGATGATCCATGTAGCTGGAAACCGTGATTTTGAAGTCATGAATGACACTTTGATGAAGAATCGCATTCACATCCGTCTTCACTGGTTTCAAAATCACCACATCAAACGGTTTCCCTCTGAGTTTTTTGAGATCCACTTTTGCCAACTGGCTGTCAATCGCGATGGGTGCAAAGCGTTTGGCTTCGGTCCACGCCTGAACGTCAAATGGAAACGGATCTTCGACATATTGAACTCGCTGCAGAGCTACTTTATCCAAACTGGACATGAAGCGCTCATAGGTTTGCCAAGTTCCAACCGCATTAAAATCCAACCGCACCTTGAAGGCACCATCGCGACCGAGCAAACTGATAAATTCAGCCTCTTTCTTGAGATCGCGCCCCACCTTCACCTTAACGCTTTCAAAACCGTCCGCTTTCAAACGATCCAATAAACCGGGAGCTTCAGAATCAATATCCGTCACAATGTAATTGTTTTTAATTGTTGCAAGGCCTTCAAACGCATTCTTACCTTGCTTGCGAAGCATAGCATCTTTACGTGCGAGCCAAATACTTTGCTCCAGCATTGTGGAAATCTGTCCTTGGCGAAGTCCTGCCAATTGATCTTCCCAAGAAGGATCGCCTAGCTCCGTCCACGGATGTAAATCCGAAAAACCCACGTGGCCGTCGGGCCATTCAATTTTGAGCAATACGCCTTTGCGCTCTCCCATGTTGGCCACATTATTGAGGTGTTGAAACGGCTTTAATGTGTATGGACTGTAACTAATGATCATTCTAAAAAGAATCCTAAACTGAGGAGCAAACCAAATGTCAGGTGCAACAACGCCGCCTGCCCTAAGTACTTATTGTAGACTGAGCCGGGCTCTGTTTGAAAAATATTTTTTGTAATGAGCAAGGCTAAAGGCAAGGTCGCTAAAGGCATCAAGGTCGCACCCTTAAAACCCACGGTCCACCAATAGTAATTCATTACAAACGGTGCAAAACACAAAAAACCGATCTCGAGGCGCGCGAAGTTCTTACCCATGCGCACAGCCAACGTCTTTTTGTTCACCGTGCGATCTTGATCGGCATCGCGAAGATTGTTGATGGCAATCAAAACCGTCGCATGAAAACCGATCTGCAGTCCTAGCCAGAAGGAGTGAAACGTCCATTCGTGTGCTTGAAGGTAAAACACCCCCATCACGGCAATTAGACCAAAAAACAAAATCACAAACAAATCGCCCAAGCCGAAATACGCCAACGGCACGGGGCCCATGGTGTAAGCGTATCCCATCAAAACGGATAAGATACCGACGACCAAAATGACAGTTCCACCCTTTATCACCAAAGGAATGCCACACAAAACCGCCAACAGAAAACAAATCCCTGCCGCCGCCATCACTTGTTTGTAGGTGAAAATTCCGGACTGAGTCACACGTTGCGGCCCCAAGCGCCTCTCGGTATCAGCGCCTTTCTTAAAATCCACAGCGTCGTTCACCAGATTCGTACCAATCTGAATAAAGAAGCTCGCCAGCAACGCATACACTACGACTTCAGTATCCACAGGCAAATACATCGCTTTGACTAAAGCCGTCGCCCCAATGATGGGAACTAAACAAGCTGTAAGAGTTTTTGGACGAAATGCCATGAGCCAATTTTTGATACTTTGCATTAGAGCCTCGATTATGATTTATAGTAGTATCAGAGTTTATTTCGTCTGTGGAGATTTTTATGACGTCGATCGTGTTAGCATTTTTTGCCGGAGCCATTCTCACTGCGGGAGCCGCATGGGTTCTCTATCGAATCAAGCAACAGAGCTTCGATCTGCAAAACGATTTCACCGCAAAAAGCCTTCAGCACCTGCAAACGCAGCAGAGTGAATTGCAAACCAAAATGTCTCAGCAGTTCGAAAACATGGCTCACAAAATTTTCGAAGAGAAGAGTTCAAAATTCACCACTCAAAATATGCAAAACCTGACGACGGTCCTCGAACCACTCAAAGAACGCATCAAAGATTTCGAAAAGAAAGTGGAAGACACTTACGGCCACGAGCGCTCCGAGCGCGGCGCCCTTCGCGGAGAGCTCACCAAGCTCATGGAATTGAATCGCTTGATGTCGAATGAGACCGCGAACCTCACGAAAGCTCTGAAAGGCGAAGTGAAAACTCAGGGTAATTGGGGAGAACTCATTCTCGAAAACATTCTTGAGCGCTCCGGCCTCAGAAAAGGCGAAGAGTACATCATCCAAGGAACCAGCATGGACCTCAGAGATGACGACGGCAACGTACTCCGACCCGACGTGATCGTGAACCTTCCCGACGGCAAGCATCTCATCGTCGATTCGAAAATGACTCTGAACGCGTACGAGGCTTACTCTTCGGCAGGAACTCCAGAAGATCAAGAACGCATGGGAAAACTTCACGTCGAAGCGCTCAAAAAACACATCTCCGGACTCAGTGAAAAGAAATACTACGCTCTCGATAAACTTGTGACTCCGGATTTCGTGATCCTCTTTATGCCGCTCGAGCCGGCGTTCGCTCTTGCGTTCAAGCTTCAACCCGACCTCTTCCAAACCTCATGGGATAAGCAAGTCGCGATTGTCAGCCCGACGACTCTCCTTACCACTCTCAGAACCGTCGCTGCTCTTTGGAAACAAGACCGCCAACAAAAGAACGCCCTCGACATCGCCAAACGCGGCGGCGCCCTCTACGATAAATTCGTGGGCCTCGTAAAAGACATCGAAGCCCTCGGCGACAAACTCTCTGCTGCACAAAAAGCCCACGACGACGTGATGGGAAAGCTTGCAACCGGTAAAGGAAATCTCATTCGCCAAGTAGATGAACTCAAAGCCATGGGTGCGAAAACAGAGAAGTCTCTCCCGCAAATCGAAGGATAAAAGGAGTTAATTTCGGAACCAAGATCCGAGTCATGGACTGCTGGCGTTCCCAGCAGTCTTTTTATTTTCCCTCAGCTTGGACATATTCTTGCAGAAAATAAAAACGGCCTCAGAGAGAGACCGTTTTTAAGGAAGAGACGCTCCCTTGATAGGAGGCACTCTATGAAAAGAACAGCGACACTGTCTTTTCGGTTAACTAAGAAAATACTAAAGCTGATCATTCTGATCTTGGTCGTGTTGTTGACTTGCTGCGGGTAGTTCTGAAAGACAAGTAGGGAAAATCTTTAAAAGGGCTTTGAATTTTTAAACAATGGTCTAGGTCAAAGTGGGCTTGACCGGGCTCAAAACCCGGGAGATTCGCATGGAAGGCTCTCTCTGGGGCCGCTTATAAAACAAAGCGCTGACTTTTAGCCACCAGCAAAAAACGGTTCCACCGAAGGATCTTTTAGACAATCTTGAGCATTCTTGTATTTTTGATTGTCCTTAAAACTTTCGGTGCAAAATTTCATTTTATATTTTTTCTTAATTTCGCAAGAATTTTTATTCTTACTATCTTTATTTGCATCCTTAAAACATGGACTATCTTGTATAGCTATTTCATCGCCAGTTTCTAATTTGTAGGCGCAATATCGCATGATCCAATTAATTGGATCAGCAGGATAGGGACATTCTCTTGCAAAACTTTGAATTGAAACGGCAGTTAGTAACACGAAAGATAATTTATTCATATTTCCTATTTTAAAAGGGTATATTTGTTTTGTGCAACAAACCCAATTTTTTAAAACTCTTCATCAATCGAGAACCAAAAGACATAACGACCAACAGGACTCAGAAAACTGCTCCGGTTTTTCCCCGAAGCATTGCTTCCGGAACTGACACACCTAAAGGCGGCCCCAGATCAAAATACGCTTAAACGGATAGAAAAACGGCTTCTCATCCGGCAGCTGCGCAAACAGCCGCTGCTTGTATTCAGCCAAGAACCGCGCATAGTCCGCTTCTGACAGCTGCTTTTGAAAATGTGTCAGCATCGTACCCTTCACCCACTCGAGGACGCCTTCGCGGGAATCGAGAACATGGCCGTAAACTTTTAAAAAAACTTTTTGTCTTTGAAAACCGAGCTGAAACATCAGCCGCGCGTATTCTTCCACACTGAGCATTGTGCTCGTCTTATCGTAAGGTTCTGTGAGAAGATCTCGCCAGGTTTTTTCAAGACTCATCTGTGCGGCGATGGTGTGCGTGGGATAATCATAATTCATTGGCATCTGAATGGCGAGCTGTCCTTGTGCATGCAGAGCTTTTTTGAGTCGTGCGAAAAGTTCATAATGATAAGAACACCACTGAAGAGCCGCATTCGAGAAAATAATGTCGTAATCTTCCACCGGCTCCCACGTGCTGATATCGCCTTTGATAAAATTTAAATTGTTTTCGCTGTATGCATCCGCCTTCGCCAACATCTGCTCGGAAGAATCGAGTCCCGTGGTTTCTTCGGCACGCAGGTAGTGGTGCAACTCCGCCGTGAGCTCCCCGGTTCCGCAACCGAGGTCCATCACCTTGATCCGCGAGCTCGGTGTCTCAAGCAAATTCATTAAGTCGTAGAAAGGCTGAGACCTCTCCTCTTTAAACTTTTCGTATTGTTGCGGATTCCACGCATCTAAAGACATGCCCCATCTTAGGGCATAGGGTCGCGATATTCAGCAGGAACTTTAATGAAATTCATCAAAGTTTCAGCGAGCTCTTCCATCATATGATCGACATTGATTTTTTCAATGTTCTCATCGACCGAAGACAGCGCCGTGGCACGCAACATGTATTGAACGATGAACAAGGTTGTTTCGTAATCAATTTTGCCCTGAACCGCTTTGTAGTGCCGCTTCATGAAGCTCAGGATGAGTTCGGCCATGATCCGATGAAAGTTCAGAGCCTCGGTGGTTTTATCGACCAGAGAAACGGCCTCGACCATCACTTTGCGATAATTCAAATCTTCGCTGTCGATTTTATAGTAGTGCGCGAAAATCTGCTTAATGACCTCACGAGCGCCGATTTTAGGAGAAATTGCATCTAAGCGGAGCTTCAAACGCTCATACTCATACTCAAACGTCTGATCAATCAGGGCCGCAATGACAGCTTCTTTAGAAGGAAAGTACTGATAGAGAGAGCCAATACTCACTCCGGACTCTTCCGCCACCTTATTAGTACTGAACTTCTGAACCCCGAACTTACGAATAATTTTTGCCGCGCCTTGTAAAATAACCTGATAGGTCTGCCGAGAGCGTTCTTGTTTTGGCTCTTTACGAGGTTCAACTATCGATGCGGACTTCTTTTTGTTCATGGACTCAGGTGCCTCTGCGTGTTTAATCGAACAAAATTCTCAAGTTGTCCACGATTAAAACACCTGATTTCGAACAGGTCACTGGTTTATTTGTTGATTGCCGTTATAGAGGATTAGAGCGATTGATCTGGACTTTTGCCGCCAAGCTTAATAGCGACATCCATCCCGGCAGACTGATTTTTGATAGAAACAGAAGGGTTTTGCACCACTCTCTGCTGCAGCTTCGCGAAGATAGGCTCACGAATCGCCAAATTATTATCCTGAAGAACACACTGGCGGGCGATCTTCTCGTTCACGTTCACCACGATCGGAGCTTTTAAGTTCGCTGTCATCTGGGTTGGATCATCTGGAATCGTCACGATCGAGAAGTAACGAGCCTTCTCTTGTGTTTGCAACTTGAGAGCTTCCAAGTCGCTCTTTGTGAGAGTGACTTTATAGGTCTCAGTGAAAAGCTCTGGCTCTAGCACTGGGAAAGCGATGTGAGAAGATTCACAGCTTTGAAGCCACGCAAAGATCTCATCACTTGGATCATCGAGAAGGACGAACTGGCGAAGGTCAGCGAATCCCAAGAGGCCCTCTGGAAAAGTCAAAACGTCATTGTTTTGCAATTCGACCCGGCCAAATCTCGAAGTATTGATGATCACGCAGCCCCCCTGCAATTGAGACAAGTAGACCCTTTTCTAGAGACTCACACGCCTGAGAAAAAGGTTAACTTAGCTATAAATCTGGACCTAAATCTGTGAAGACTCAAATAAAAATTCGACGATTGACAGAGCGCTTCTAAAAGCGCCCGACGGGATAGCAAAGAGCCGTGCGGCTCTTAGAGGTATTAAGGTTTTAACAGTTTCGCAACAGAGCGAGTTTTGTCAGAGGAAACGTTAGCGGATTGCTGATTCTGCTCTTGAATAGCCAAATATACTTCTTCGCGATGAATTTTGGTGTCTTTAGGCGCCTCGATCCCTAAACGGACCTGTTTGCCCTTGATTTGTACAACGCGAATCTTGATGTGATCATCGATCGCGATGCTTTCACCCAACTTCCTTGTGAGAACCAACATAGGATTACTCCTTTATTCCTAGCAGGGACTTCTTGCCCTAGCCGCACAGATAACTATGCACAAAAGAGTTATCGGTATGGTTTAAGCGGAACTGTAGGTATAATTTCTATTTTAGAAAGTCAAGAAGGCTTGGCTGAATAAGCTTGCCTGAAGTCTCGAGAGTTGCGCGCAGGGCGCTATCAGACTTATTCATATTGGACACGACTTCGAATAATTCCACGTCTTCCAGCTGGGAAGCTGTGACTTTATTATCAACAATCGCCTTTTGCAGAGTCTCGGTCGTGCTATTCACGGCCATAACACGAGCCCCGACCTCTGAACGGGCCAGCACCACCTGCGAAATCGCCTGGTCCAAGGTATCCAAGCTCTCTTGAATCCCCGGTTTGTCATTGGTTCGTAAAGAAATCTCCAAGCCCTTTAAGGACTCAAAG
>Ga0255338_1002293_pt1 | contig 29043 bp, 26 predicted proteins | sample MeOH1_35cm_T4_19_FD_203715 | JGI IMG/M metagenome (GOLD analysis project Ga0255338, IMG submission 203715) | Sandy soil microbial communities from University of British Columbia, Vancouver, Canada - MeOH1_35cm_T4_195 | ecosystem: Engineered > Artificial ecosystem > Sand microcosm > Unclassified ... | reverse complement strand
TGAGCAGCAGCACGCGCGGCTCCACCGCCAGCGCGCGGGCCAGCGCGATGCGCTGGCGCTGGCCGCCGGACAACTGCGGCGGATAGCGGTCGGCCAGCCAGTCGAGCTGCACCAGCTCCAGCAACGAGCGCACCTTCTCGCGGATCTGCGCCTCGGCCGGGCGCTCGCCGCGCGGCTTCACGCGCAGGCCGAAGGCCACGTTCTCGAACACCGTCATGTGCTTGAACAGCGCGTAGTGCTGGAACACGAAGCCCACCTGGCGCTGGCGCACGTGCTGGTTGGAGGCATCGCGGCCTTCCAGCAGGACCTGGCCCGCGTCGGCGCGCTCCAGCCCGGCGATGATGCGCAGCAGGGTGGTCTTGCCGCAGCCCGAGGGCCCCAGCAGCGCCGTCAGCTGGCCTTCGTCGAAATCGAGCGAGACGTCGTCGAGCGCGACGAAATTGCCGAAGCGCTTCTGCACATTCCTGACCTGGATGCTCATGATGCCTGTCCTTGCAAATTGCCCGCGCCCGGGTTCTCCGGCGCGATATTCTCGTCTTCGGCGTGCTCGCGGCGCGCCCGGTATTCCACCAGCGTCTTGATGCCGAGCGTGACCAGGGCCAGCAGCGTCAGCAGCGAGGCCACCGCGAAGGCCGCCGCGAAGTTGTATTCGTTGTAGAGGATCTCCACGTGCAGCGGCATGGTGTTGGTCAGCCCGCGGATGTGGCCCGACACCACCGACACCGCGCCGAACTCGCCCATCGCCCGCGCGTTGCACAGGATCACGCCGTACAACAGGCCCCAGCGGATGTTGGGCAGCGTGATGCGGCGGAAGGTCTGCCAGCCGGACGCGCCCAGCACGATGGCGGCCTCTTCCTCCTCGCTGCCCTGCGCCTGCATCAGCGGGATCAGCTCGCGCGCGACGAACGGGAAGGTCACGAAGATGGTGGCCAGCACGATGCCCGGCACCGCGAACATGATCTTGATGTCGTGCGCTTCCAGCCACGGCCCGAGCCAGCCCTGCGCGCCGAACAGCAGCACGTAGACCAGCCCCGAGATCACCGGCGAGACCGAAAACGGCAGGTCGATCAGCGTGGTCAGCAGGTTCTTGCCGCGGAACTCGAACTTGGCGATGGCCCATGCCGCCGACACGCCGAACACCACGTTGAGCGGCACCGCGATGGCGGCCACCAGCAGCGTGAGCTGGATCGCGGCCACCGCGTCGGGCTCGACCAGCGAATCGAAATAGGTCTGCACGCCCTTGCGCAGCGCCTCGTAGAACACCGAGGCCAGCGGGATGAACAGGAACAGCGCGAGGAACAGGACCGCGACCGTGATCAGCGTGTAGCGCACCCACGGCGCCTCCGCGGTGGCGTCCGCGAAATGCGCGGCGGGCTGGGCGCGGCCGCCCAGGCCCTTGGTGACGATGCCGGCCATCTCAGCTCTCCTGTTCCTGCGCCGCGGCGGCGCGCCCGGCCGTGTGGTGGCGGCGCGTCCATGCCTGCAGCACGTTGATGAGCAGCAGCAGCGCGAACGAGATCACCAGCATCACCACCGCCACCGCGGTGGCGCCCGCGTAGTCGTATTGCTCCAGCTTCGAATAGATCATCAGCGGCGCGATCTCGGAGACCATCGGCATGTTGCCGGAGATGAACACCACCGAGCCGTACTCGCCGGTGGCGCGCGCGAACGACAGCGCGAAGCCGGTCAGCAGCGCCGGCAGGATGGTCGGCAGAATCACCCGCGCGAAGGTCTGCAGGCGCGTGGCGCCGAGGCTGGCGGCGGCCTCTTCCAGCTCCTGCTCCGCGTCCTCCAGCACCGGCTGCACCGTGCGCACCACGAACGGCAGCCCGATGAAGGTCAGCGCCACCACCACGCCCAGCGGGGTGAACGCCACCTTGATGCCGAGCGGCTCCAGGTAGCGGCCGATCCAGCCGTTGCCGGCATACAGCGCGGTCAGCGCGATACCGGCCACCGCGGTCGGCAGCGCGAACGGCAGGTCCACCAGCGCGTCGATCAGGCGCTTGCCCGGAAAGCGGTAGCGCACCAGCACCCACGCCACCACGAGGCCGAACACGGTATTGACGATGGCGGCGATCAGCGAGGCGCCGAAGCTCAGTTCCAGCGAGGCCACCACGCGCGGTGCCGTCACCGCGCCCCAGAACGCTTCCCAGCTCATGGTGAAGGTCTTGAGGAAGGTGGCCGACAGCGGGATCAGGACGATCAGCGTCAGGTAGAACAGCGTGAAGCCCAGCGACAGGCCGAAGCCGGGCAGCACCGTGAAATGCCGCCGGCTGGTCTTGCCGGGCAGGCGTCCGTGCGCCTGCGGGGCATCCGGCCGGGCCGGGGGCGGGTTGTCCGCCAGGGAAATCGAGGGAGGCATATCGTCTCGTGAGCGCCGTCTGTATCCGCCCGCGCCCTGCCCGTCACGCGCGCACCGGCTGCGCGCGCCTGGCAGGCGCACTGGGCGGCCGGGCTTGCAGGGGGCGGAACGGGAAACCGCTGGCGGCTTCTTTATGACGCCGGCGCATAACGCACCGGCCTACGAGACAAATTCTGCAGATACGTCCTTATAAACAGAACGAATATTTGCGTATTTTCTTAGACGTTTTAGATATAAGGGATGGTCGAGGACACTTCCACCTCGGCATCCCACGGCCCGGCGCGGTCTCCGGCCAGGCCGGCGCTGCCTTGCGCCTCGATGCGCTGGATCAGGGTATCGAGCAGGGCCAGCCCCGCCGGCCACTGGCCCAGGCCGGAATCGGCATTGATGTGACCCAGCGTGCCCGCGTCGTGCAGCTCGCTGCCCCACAGCGTGCCCCAGCTGAACGCGGTGCGCTGCTGCATCCAGGGATCGTTGCGGCTGGCCACGAGGATGGTCGGGAACGGCAGCCGGTGCGCCGGCAGCAGGCCGGCCACGCCGAACTTGTCCGGATCGGCCGGCGCCACCAGCAAGGCGCCGGCGATGCCCTCGGCGTCGAGCGCGGCCTGGCGCAGCGTGGCCAGGCAGCCGAAGCTGTGCGCCACCAGGATGGCCCCGCGCGACGCCACGCGCTGGGCGCGCATGATGCTCTCCGAGACGCGCTCGGCCCACAGCGGCAGGCTCGGGCGCGACCAGTCGTGCTGCTCCACGCGCTGCCAGTCGGGAAAGCGCTGCTCCCAGCGGCTCTGCCAGTGGCCCGGGCCGCTGCCGTGCAGGCCGGGCACGGTGAGGATCTGCAGGCCCTTCGGCACTTTCAGCCGCACCTCGGCCGCCGGCGCGGCGGCCATCCCCTTGCTTTGCGTCATATCGGCTCCTTGCTGTACTCCAGCGGCGCGCCGCCCGGCCCGGAGCGCGCCTGCCCGCCGGCATCGCCGGCGCCGGGCGCCTCCGTGTCCGGCCGCGTCTCGCGCAGCCGGCGTGCGCTTACCGCCTCTCCGGTAAACACGCCCTGCCCTAGCACGATGCCCGCCGCCTGCAGCCGCTCGGCATGCTCGGCGTTCTGCAGCCGGCGCCCGATCAGGGTCACGCCGGCGCTGTCGGCGCTGGCCTGCAGCCCGGCGAGCTGGCGGTCGGTCCAGTTGCGGCGCATGTCGAGCTTGAGCCAATTGGGCAGCGCGTGCGCCATCAGCGCGCCGGCCTCGGCCGGGTCGGACGCCTGCAGGCTCACGGCGAAGCCGTTGCGCCGGTAGTTGCCGACCACGTGGAGCAACAGCGGCAGGTCGTCGTTGGCGCTGGCCGGCACCTGGATCACGAAGCGGTCGAGCGGCAGGCCGAGCGACTGCAGCGCGCGCCGGAACGCCGCGCCGTGGTCGTCCGCGACCGCGGCCAGCAGCCGGTTGTGCACGTTGAGCACCAGCTTGCGGTCGCCGTCCGCGGCGAAATAGTTGATCGCGTGCACCAGCCGCGAGAGCCGGTCGAGCGACACCAGCGAGGCGTCGTCGGCCGCCATCGCGAACAGCTTCCACGCCGCCAGCCCCACGCCGTCGCCGGCATAGGTGCGCAGCGTGCCTTCGTGCGCCACCACGTCGCGGCTCGACAGGGTGATGAGCGGCTCGAAGGCGCTGGTCAGCGAACAATTGTAGAACTGGCCCTGCACCTGGCCGTGCTCGTCCCGCCATAGCTGGCGGTCGCTGCCGGGTTGCCGCGGCAGTCCGTCCAGGTAATGCGTGAGGGCTGCCAGCCCCACGCCTGCTTCATCCGCGCTTGCCATGACGAATTCCTTTTGCGCCTGCTGCCCGAGGCGGGGCCTCAGAGCTTGGCCAGCGAAACCTCGGTGGCCTTGACCAGGGCAACCACTTCGCTGCCGATGGTGAGGCCGAGATCCTTGACCGAGCGGGTGGTGATGACCGAGGTGACGATGCCGGCCGGCGTCTCGACGTCGACTTCCGAGACCACCGGGCCTTCGATGATGGCGGCGACCTTGCCGCGGAACTGGTTGCGAACGTTGATGGCTTGAATGCTCATGATAGAAGCTCCGTTGTACGAGTGAAAATGAAGAATGCGTAAAAGATGGCGCTGAGTGGCGCCCGCGGCGCGCCCGGCACGGACGCGGGATGTGCGCCGTGCCACCTGTGCCGCCTGCCGCTTCTGCCGCTTCTGCCGTTCCTGCTGCCGCTGCTGCCGCTGTTGTCCCTGCTGCCTCTGTTGTCCCTGCCCTGCCTCCCGCCGGGCGCTAGATCGCCCAGCGCACCGAATCCACGGTCCGGCCGGCCAGCCAGTCGGCCTGGCCGTCCTCGCGCGGCGCCGGCTCCTCGCCGGCGCGCTGCATGACCCGGCGCAGCACCGCGTCCTCGAGCTGCGCGAAGGCCGCCGAGCCGCGCTGGCGCGGCCGCGGCAGCGCCACGCGCTGGTCCAGCGCGATGCGGCCGTCCTCGATCAGCACCACGCGGTCGGCCAGCGCCACCGCTTCCGAGACGTCGTGCGTGACCAGCAGCGCGGTGAAGCCCAGGCGCTGCCACAGCCCTTCGATCAAGCCCTGCATCTCGATGCGCGTGAGCGCGTCGAGCGCGCCCAGCGGCTCGTCGAGCAGCAGCAGGCGCGGATGGTGGACCAGCGCGCGCGCCAGCGCCACGCGCTGGCGCTGGCCGCCCGACAGGCGCGCCGGCCATTCGTCGGCGCGCTCGGCCAGGCCGACCTGCGCCAGCACACGGGCCGCGTCGGCGCGGCGCGCGCGCGGCAAACCCAGCGCCACGTTGTCCAGCACCTTCTTCCAGGGCAGCAGGCGCGCGTCCTGGAACATCACCCGCACCGCCTCGCGCTGCGCGCGGCCCGGCGCGTCGTCGAGCGCCACGGTGCCGCCGTCGCTGTCTTCCAGGCCCGCCACCAGCCGCAGCAAGGTGCTCTTGCCGCAGCCGCTGCGGCCCACGATGGCGAGAAACTCGCCGGGCGCGGCCTGCAGGTCGATGCCGTGCAGCACCTCGCGCCCGCCGTACTGCTTGACCACCTGCTGCACGCGCAGCGCCAGGCCGGGGACGGCCTCGCTGGCGGGAACCTCGGCCAGTGCCGCGTGTTCGATCGGATTGCTCTGCATGTCGTGTTCTCCTTGGCGCGCGCTCAATGCGCCTGGTAGCCGGGATGCCAGCGCAGCCAGAACCGCTCCAGCCCGCGCGACAGCAGGTCGGCCAGCTTGCCCAGCAGCGCGTAGAGCAGGATGCCCACCAGCACCACGTCGGTCTGCAGGAACTCGCGCGCGTTCATGGTCATGTAGCCGATGCCCGACTGCGCCGAGATGGTTTCCGCCACGATCAGGATCACCCACATCAGGCCGAGCGAGAAACGCACGCCCACCAGGATGCTGGGCAAGGCGCCCGGCAGGATCACCTCGCGGTACAGCCGCCAGCCGGACAGGCCGTAGCTGCGCGCCATCTCGATCAAGCCCGGGTCCACCGCGCGGATGCCGTGGTAGGTGTTGAGGTAGATCGGGAAGAACACGCCCAGCGAGACCAGGAACAGCTTGGCGGTCTCGTCGATGCCGAACCACAGGATCACCAGCGGGATCAGCGCCAGCGTGGGAATGTTGCGGATCATCTGCAGCGTGCTGTCGAGCAGCGTCGCGGCCGGGCGGAAGGTGCCGGTCAGCAGCCCCAGCACGAGCCCGAAGCCGCCGCCGATGGCGAAGCCGGCCGCCGCGCGCCAGCTGCTGACCCATACGTGGCGCCACAGTTCGCCGGTCACGGCCAGGCCCCACGCGGCTTTCACCACGTCGAGCGGCGCCGGCAGGATGCGGCTGGACAGCCAGCCGGCCTGCGCGGCCAGCTGCCAGCCCAGCACCAGCAGCACCGGGACCGCCCACGGCGCGGCGGCAGCCGCGGCCTGATGCAGCCACGCGATGCGGCGCGGCGGGAGTGTCGAGGGGGCGCTCATGGCGTGTCTCCTCAGCTCTGCGACGCGCGCGGCACGATGCCGGTCGCCATCACTTCGCCGAACGGGCCGGACAGCACCTTGCCCGGCAGCTTGTCCTGCACCGAGCGCGGCAGCAGCGGGAACACCAGCTCGGCGAAGCGGTAGGCTTCCTCGAGGTGCGGGTAGCCGGACAGCACGAAGGTGTCGATGCCCAGCTCGGCGTATTCCTGCATGCGCGCGGCCACGGTCCGCGCGTCGCCCACCAGCGCGGTGCCGGCGCCGCCGCGCACCAGGCCGACGCCGGCCCACAGGTTGGGGCTGATCTCCAGCTCCGCGCGCGAGCGCTTGCCGCCGCCGGCGTGCAGCGCGGCCATGCGGCGCTGGCCCTCGGAATCCATCTTGGCGAACACCGCCTGCGCGCGCGCCACGGTCTCGTCGTCGAGGTGGCTGATCAGCTGGTCGGCCGCGGCCCAGGCCTCGGCGTCGGTCTCGCGCACGATCACGTGCAGGCGGATGCCGAAGCGCACGGTGCGCCCGTGGCGCGCGGCGCGCGCGCGCACGTCGGCCAGCTTCTTCGCCACGTCCTGCGGCGGCTCGCCCCAGGTCAGATAGGTTTCGACCTGCTCGGCGGCCAGCTCGTGCGCGGCTTCCGACGAGCCGCCGAAATACACCGGCGGATGCGGCCGCTGCAGCGGCGGGTACAGGACCTTGGCGCCCTTGACCTTGAGATGCTTGCCGTCGAAGTCCACCGCGGCGCCTTCGTGGCTGGCGGCCAGCACGTCGCGCCACACGCGGATGAACTCGGCCGAGGCTTCATAGCGCTCGGCATGGTCGAGGAACAGGCCATCACCTTCGAGCTCCGACACGTCGCCGCCGGTCACGAGGTTGACCAGCAGCCGCCCGCCGGACAGGCGGTCGAACGTGGCCGCCATGCGCGCGGCCAGCGTGGGCGCCATCAGACCCGGGCGCACCGCCACCAGGAAGCGCAGCCGGCGCGTGACCGCGGCCAGCATCGAGGCGGCCACCCACGGATCTTCGCAGGAGCGGCCGGTGGGAATCAGCACGCCTTCGTAGCCGAGGTTGTCGGCGGCGGTGGCGATCTGCTTCAGGTAATCGAAATTGACTTCGCGCGCCCCATCCGAGGTGCCGAGATAGCGGCTGTCGCCGTGCGTGGGGATGAACCAGAAAACCTGCATGTCTTCACCTGTTGAGCTTGTCGGGGGCTATGGGATCAGGGCCGTTCTGGGCGACAGCCTCGTGGAATCGTGCGCGGCCGGCGCGCCGCTCAGCGCTGCGCCTGCCAGGCGGCGTCGGCCACCTTGACCGGCTTGGGAATCAGCTTGAGCGTGTAGAACACGTCGGCGATGCGCTGCTGCTCGCCCAGCACGGCCGGCGTCACGGCCTTGGCGCCGTAGGAAAAGCGCGACACCGCCAGCGTCACCACGGCCGGGTCGAGGCCCAGTTGCGGGACCAGCACGGTCACGGCTTCCTTGGGGTTCTTCTCGGCCCAGGTGCCCAGCGTGGCGAGCTCCTCCAGGATCAGGTTGACCACGTCGGGCCGGGCCTGCGCGTAAGGGCGCGAGGCCAGGTAGAACTGGTGGTTGCTGACCACGTTCTTGCCGTCGGCGCCGCGGCCGTCGGCCAGCACGCGCGCGTCGAGCTGCTTCTCGGCGGCGGCCAGGAACGGGTCCCAGATCGCCCAGGCGTCCACCGCGCCGCGCTCGAAGGCCGCGCGCGCGTCGGCCGGGGCCAGGTAGACCGGCTGGATCTCGCTGTAGGGCACGCCGGCCTTTTCCAGCAGGCGCACCAGCAGGTAATGCACGTTCGAGCCCTTGTTCAGCGCCACGCGCTTGCCGCGCAGGTCCGCCACCGACTTGAGCGCCGAACCCTTGGGCACCACGATGGCCTCGGCCGCCGGCGCGGGCGGCTCGTTGCCGATGTAGGCCAGTTGCGCGCCGGCGGCCTGCGCGAAGATCGGCGGGGCTTCGCCCACGGTGCCGAAATCGATGGCACCCACGTTCAGGCCTTCGAGCAGTTGCGGGCCGGCCGGGAACTCCGTCCACCTGACCGCGATGCCCAGCGGCGCGAGGCGCTTTTCCAGCGTGCCGCGCGCCTTGAGCAGCGTCAGCGTGCCGTACTTCTGGTAGCCGATGCGCAGCACCTTGTTGCTGGTGTCCTGCGCCTGCGCGCGGCCGGGCAGCAGCGCATAGGCCAGGCCGGTGGCGGCCACCAGCGCGGCCAGCAGCAGGCGGCGCTTGAGGCTGGCGCCGGCGGCGGGCGCGCTGTGGTGGCCGGCGGGCGTGGAGATGGGCGAAGTCATGTGGAATGGTCCTGTACGAAGATGATCCTGTGCGAAGCGAAGCAAGGCGATGCGGCGCGCGCATGCCCGCCTGCCGGCCCGCAGGCGGCATGGCAATCAAGGCGCGAGGCAAGCGGGCGGGCGGCAGGCGCCGCCCGCGTCAACTCAGGCGGAACATCGCCCGGCCGCGGCCGGGCGCGCGGCCGCGCGCGAGAATGCGGCGGGCGCGGTGGACGTATCCGCGCCGGCGGCCGTGCCGGGCAGCAGGTCCAGCGGCACCGCGATGCGGGCATGGGCCAGCGCCTCGCGCAGGCGCAGCACGCCTTCGGCCAGGCGCGCATCCAGCGCGGGATCGAGGCTCAGGCCTTGCGTCTCGGAATAGGCGATCTGCTGGTCCACGGCGAAGATGCCGGGCAGGATGTGGCGCGCGCCGAGCGCGGACAGCACCGGGCGCAAGGCGTAGTCGATGGCCAGCGTGTGGGCCAGGCTGCCGCCGGTGGCGATCGGCAGCACCACCTTGTCGCGCAGGCCGGTCTGGGGCAGCAGGTCGAGGAAGGTCTTGAGCAGGCCGCTGTAGGCCGCCTTGTAGACCGGCGTGGCCAGGATCACCACCTGGGCCTCGGCCACCGCGCGGGTGGCGGCGGCAATCTCGGGGTCATCCACCCTGGCCGCCAGCAGCGCGGCGGGCGGCAGTTCCCGCAGCGCCAGGTGGCTGGTACGCTCGCCGGCGGCTTCGAGCACGCCGCGCAGATGCGTCAGCAGGTGTCCGGAGCGCGACGGTGCGGAGGGGCTGCCGGACAGGGTCAGGATGGACATCGGGCTTTCCTTGTTGGCTGGTTGGCGCAGCGGGCGCGGCGGGTTCGGTGGGCGCCGCGCTCACGCCGCCGCTTATTTCTTGCCGGGCTGGTAGATCTGGTCGAACGAGCCGCCGTCGGCGAAGTGCGCCTTCTGCGCCTTCTGCCAGCCGCCGAACTCTTCGTCGATGGTGAACAGCTTGACCTTCGGGAAGTTGGCCGCGTACTTGGCGGCGATCTTCTCGGAGATCGGGCGGTAGTAGTTCTTGGCCGCGATTTCCTGGCCTTCGTCGGTGTACAGGAACTGCAGGTAGGCCTCGGCCACCTTGCGCGTACCCTTCTTGTCCACCACCTTGTCGACCACCGCCACCGGCGGCTCGGCCAGGATCGAGATGGACGGCGCGACGATGTCGAACTTGTCCGGACCCAGTTCCTTGATGGCCAGGATCGCTTCGTTTTCCCACGCGATCAGCACGTCGCCGAGGCCGCGCTCGACGAAGGTGGTGGTCGCGCCGCGCGCGCCGGAGTCGAGCACCGGCACGTTCTTCAGCAGCGCGCCGACGAATTCCTTGGCCTTCTGCTCATTGCCGCCCGGCTGGCGCAGCGCGTAGCCCCACGCCGCCAGATAGTTCCAGCGCGCGCCGCCCGAGGTCTTCGGGTTGGGGGTGATCACCTGCACGCCCGGCTTGATCAGGTCGTTCCAGTCCTTGATGCCCTTGGGATTGCCCTTGCGCACCAGGAACACGATGGTCGAGGTATAAGGCGAGGCATTGTGCGGCAGGCGCTTTTGCCAGTCGGCCTTGAGCAGGCCCTTCTCGGCGATGGCGTCGATGTCGTAGCCCAGCGCCAGCGTGACCACGTCCGCATCCAGCCCGTCGATCACCGAGCGCGCCTGCTTGCCCGAGCCGCCGTGCGACTGGCGGATGGTCACGGCGTCGCCGCCCTTGGCCTTCCAGGCCTTGGCGAAAGCGGCGTTGACATCCACGTACAGCTCGCGCGTGGGGTCGTACGAAACATTGAGCAGCGTGGTGTTGGCCCAGGCGACCTGGGTGGAACCGATCACGGCCAGTGCCGCGAATCCGATGGCCAGCTTGCGAATCATGTGTCTTGCTCCCGTCATCTGTCGTGAAATGGCGCCTTTGCGCCGCGTTTCATGGCCTTCCTTCGTGGGAAGGCTTGTGTCAGGGAAGAAGACTACCGACCGGCCTATCTGAAAGGAACGAATGGTTTCGCCGATCCTTGCACGTTTTCCGCATAAGATTTCGCGGAAATATGGACATGCCCGGCGCGTCATACGGGGTGCCCGCCGATGGCGCCCATGACGCCTCGCGACCGCCCTTGCCGCCCCTGCCGCCCCGTTCGCCCTCAGCCGGCGTGGAATGCCGGCAGGATCTCCGCCGCGATTTCCTCCATCACCTCGCGCGGCGCGCGCGGCGACGAACCCAGGTTGAGCGTGACGTGGTGCGTGCCGCTGTCGCGCATCCCGGCGAGCACGGCGGCCAGCCCGCGCCGACCGGTGCGGTAGCCGAGCGGGATAGCCGTGGGTGGCGCGCCGGGATCGTCGGCGAGGTCGAGCTGCATGGCCACGCCGAACGCGCGGAACTGCCCCGGCGCGGCGCGCTCGACCGCCGCGCGCCACATGCGGTAGCGCTCGCGCTGCACCGCCGGCTCGCGGTGATACGTCATCCAGCCGATGGCATGGCGCGCGATCCAGTCGACGCTCTGCCCGCCGGAGCCGACCGCGAGCAGCGGAATCGGCTGCGCGAGTTCCGGCAGCAGGAAGAAGGCTTCGGCGCCGTCCGCCTCGCCTTCGGCAGCGAGGTCCGGCACCACGCGGGAGGGCCTGGCCACCGCCGCCGCGACGGTCTGCCAGTGGCGCAGATACAGATCGCGCCGCGCCGCCGTGTCCTGCCCGAAGGCGGCATATTCGGCCGGCCGGTCCCCGGAACCCAGGCCGAGGATGAAGCGGCCCTGCGACAGCGCCGCCACCGATACCGCCGCCTTGGCCACATGCAGCGGGTGGCGCAGCGTGAGCACGATGGCGCCGCTGACCAGCGCGATGCGCCCGGTCCGCGCGGCCAGCGCGCCGAGGAAGACCCAGGGATCGAGATGCCCGACCGGATCGGGATAGGCGGCGCTGTTCAGCGGCACGTCGCGCACCCACAGCGCGCGAAAGCCGAGCGCGTCCGCGTGCGCGGCCAGGCTCAACTGCTCCCCGAAATCCGCGACGATGCGGCCCGCGCCCAGCAGCGGCAGCGTCAGGCCGACCGAGAGCCGGTCCGGCGCGAACGGCGCGGGCGCCACATTTCCACTCGATGTCATGCGTGCCCTCCCCGCAGAAAATCAAATTTGCGCAAACCCGAGGATTTATAATCCATTTTGCTCACCCGAAATCGGCGGACACCCCAAAGACCCGCCGATGATCGTTTTTGCGCCGAGGCCGGCGCGTCAACCTACCGGAACCTGCACATGCCTGACCTGCCTGATGACCCGGCCGGTGCCGCCTGGCTGGCCACGCGCTACAGTGTGATGCCCTTGGCACGGCTGCCCGTGCTCAGCCGGATCGGCGGGCGGCGCGCCAGCGAAGCCAACGACGGCTACCGGCTGGAGACCTATCCCGAAACCATGCGCCCGGCGGACGAAGCCGCGGCGCACCTGCAGTTTCACCTGCGGCACGAAGTGCCACAACTGGAATTCCTCGCGCGCTTGTTCACCCGCTCGGGTCCCGGCTTCGTCCAGGACTGGGTGATGGCCGAGCCCACCGGGCAATATGCCCGCCGCGCGGCCTTCTTGTACGAGTGGCTGACCGGCGACCATCTGCAGGTGCCCGAGCGGTTGGCCGGCAATTATGTCGACCTGCTCGACGATGCCAAGCTGGTCGCCGCGTCGGCTGGCCAGATCGTGAAGACCCAGCGTTGGCGCATCAACGACAACCTGCCCGGGACGCGCCACTTCTGCCCGACGCTGGTGAAGACCGAGGCCTTCCAGCAGGCCGCGGCACTGGACGTGCGCCGGCTGTTCGACGATCTGGCCAACGAGTTCGGCGAAGACCTGCTCATGCGTGCCGCCGCCTGGATGACCTTGAGAGAAAGCAAGGCCAGCTTTGCCATCGAGGGAGAGGCCGATCGCACGACCCGCATCCAGCGCTTCGCCGACGTGATGGCGCGGCGCACCGCTCAGGGCGAGCAGCCCCTGGCGGACGCCGCCGTAGCCGAACTGCAGCGCGACATTCTCGGCAACACGACCACGCTGACGCATTTCGGCCTGCGGCAGTCGCCGGTGTTCGTGGGGGAAACGGTCCGCTTCAATGAAGTCGTGCATTACGTCGCCCCGGTCCAGGAAGATGTGCCCGCCATGCTGGACGGACTGCGGATCTTCCTGGCGCGCACGCGCGGCCAGTCGCCGGTGATGCGCAGCGCCGTTGCCGCCTTCGGCTTTGTCTATATACACCCGCTGGCCGATGGAAATGGCCGGGTTCACCGCTTCCTGATCAACGACGTGCTGCGGCGGGACAACGTCATTCCCGAACCGGTCATTCTGCCCGTATCCGCGGCGATTCTGGACGATGCGGCAGGCCGCCGCGACTACGACAGGGTGCTGGACCAGGTGTCCGGACCGCTCATGCAGGGCGTGCGCGACTACGTATCGTTCGCATCCACGCAGACCACGTATCCGGACGGCGTCGTGTCGAACTTCGCCTTCACGGGCGCCGACCCGGCCAGGCCCCTGTGGCGCTATCCCGATCTCGGCCCCCATGTGCTGTACTTGTCCGACCTCATCGCACGCACGCTCACCGAGCAGATGCGCGAAGAATCGCGCTACCTGCGCAGTCACGCGCAGGCCCGCCGCGCGCTCAAGGAAATCGTCGAAATGCCGGACCACCAGGCCGACCGCGTGTTGCGCTCGATCGAGCAGAATCAGGGCCAGCTCAGCAACGCGCTCGCCAAGGAAATTCCCGTGCTTCGGCAACCCGGCATATGGCCGGCGATCGTCGAAGCCGTCGCCGCGGCGTTTCGCGACGGCGCGCAGGCCGCGCAAGCGCGCCACACCTGACCAGACCGCACAAGATGGACCGCCAAAGAAAAAAGCCCGCCCCACTTGCGTGGCGCGGGCTAAGTTTCCGTACTTGGAAACGGGTAGACAAGTCATGAAGAGCGCCCCCGCATCTCCATGACGGAAACCATCTTAGCGGGACCGCTCGCGGCGGCCATTGACCCACGTCAAACGCATGTCGGGAGCGGAAATTTCCGTCGGCGCGGCGGTTGTGCCGCCTGCGGTGCTTGCCGTGGCACTTCCGGCTCCCCCGGCGCCTACAATGCCTACAGCGCCTCCGGCACGCCCGGCTCCGCCTCGACCGGCGCGGGCGGTGCGCCCGGCGGCACCTTGTAGCGGTTGTAGCTCCACAGGTATTGCTGCGGAAAGCGCCGGATCAGCCGTTCCATCTCGGCGTTGAGCAGCGCCGCCTGCGCCGGCGCCGCGGCCGGCAGCTCGGGCAGGCGCACGTAGTGCATGCGCCAGCCGCGCCCTTGCGGCAGCCGCTCGCCCGCGGCCAGGATGATCGGCACGCCGGTCTGCATGGCGAGCTTGCCCGGCAGCGTCATGGTGTAGGCCAGGCGGCCGAAGAACGGCACCCACACGCCATCGCCGAAGCTCGGCGCCTGGTCCGGCAGCAGCCCGACCGCGTTGCCCTGGCGCAGCGCCCGCACGAAGGCGCGCACGCCCTGCGAGGTGGCCGGCACCACCTGCAGGCCCGACATGCCGCGCGCGGCATCCAGCAGCGGCGCCATGATGTCCTTGCGCGGCGGGCGGAACATCACGGTCAGCGGCAGGCGCTGGGCGGTGTAGCGCGCGGTGATCTCGAAGCAGCCCAGGTGCGGCGTCAGGAACAGGATGCCGCGGCCGTCGTCGACGGCGTCCTGCACCACCTGCCAGTCGTCGGTGACCACCTGGCCCACGCTCTGCTGGGTGCGGAACCAGACCCGCGGCAGTTCCATGATCATGGCGCCGGCTTCGCCGGCGGCGTGGCGCGCGAAGGCGGGGTCCGCATAGCCGGCGATGGCGGCGTTGGCGCGCAGGCGCTCGCGGTAGCGGCCCGGCGCCGCGTAGGCCAGCTTGCCGAGCAGGCGCCCGGTGGCCTGCAGCAGTGGCAGCGGCAGCCTGGCAAGCAGCCGGAACAAGACGGGCAGCGCACCTGCCCCGTGCCGAAAATGGTCATCCATGTTGTCATCAGTTCGTCGGTGCGTGGCTGTCGCCACGCGCATTCATGCATTCAAGCACTTGCAGCGGGTCCTGCGCAGATTGATCGGCCGGCGCTCAGCCGGCGGTGACTTCGATGCTGTCGACCCTGGCCGGGTCGAACGCGAGATAGCCGGCGATCTGCGCCACGGCCGCGTAGGGATGCTCGTAGGTCCACACCGCGCGGGCGGCGCGCGCGCCGCCGGCGGGAATACTGTAGTAGGCGCAATCGCCCTTGTACGGGCAATAGGTGGCATGGTCGGTGCGCTCCAGGCGCGCCATGTCCACGTCCGCGCGCGGCACGTACTGCACCGCCGGGTAGGACGCCTCGCACAGCGTCAGCGCCGCGCGGGTATCGGCCACCACCGCGCCGCCGGCCCTGACGACGACGCGCCCGGGATTGGCGGCGATCGTGATCGGGTGATCGGGGCCGGGAATCTTGACTGTTTTCGTGTTCATGGGGAAGGTCTCCGGGTGCGGGCTGGCGCCATGTCCGCAATGTTACTTCGATGCCGGCGCCAGCGCAGCCCGGCGCCCCGGTTCGGCACCCTTTCCCGCGCCGGCCCGGCCCGCCTCAGCGCGTCGCCACGATGAAGAAGCGCGGGAACGGCAGCAGCACGGAGCCGTCGGCCAGGAGCGGGTAGGCGCGCGCCACTTCCGCCGTGTAGCGCTCGAGATAGGCGCCGCGCTGGGCTTCGTCGAGCGGATCGAGGAACGGACGCAGGCCGGTGCCCTTGAACCACTCCACAATGGCCGCCGGGCCGCCCGCCAGCGCATGGTAGTAGGTGGTCTGCCAGACGTCGACGGTGCCGCAGTGCGCGCGCAGCAGCGCGTAATACCAGTCCGGGCGGGCCAGCGTGGTGCGCGCCTGCGCGGCGGCGGCGAGCCGGGCCGCCCACGGGCCGTCGGCGGCGACGTCGCGCATCAGGCGGTGCGCGGGCGTGTCGAGCGTGTCCGGCACCTGGATGGCGAGGCTGCCGCCGGGCGCCAGCTTGGCGGCCAGCGCCGGCAGCAGGCGCTCGTGGTCGGGCAGCCATTGCAGCACCGCGTTGGCGAGGATGAGGTCGTAGGGGCCGGGGGCCTGCCAGTGCTCGATGCTGGCCACTTCGAACTGCAGCGCGGGCAGGCGCTTGCGCGCGGCGGCGATCATGTCGGCCGAGCTGTCGAGGCCGGTGACACTGGCGCCCGGGAAGCTGGCCGCCAGCACCTCGGTCGAATTGCCGGGGCCGCAGCCGATGTCCACGGCAAGGCGCGGCGCGCGCCCCGGCACGGCGGCCAGCAGGTCGCGCACCGGGCGGGTGCGTTCGTTCTCGAATTTCACATACTGCTGGGCTGACCACGTCATTTGTGCTCCTTCGCTGTTCGTGCCTGACAAGCCGTGAGCATAGGCCCGAACGGCCACGCCTGGCGAGGCGCCGGACGCACCCGCCCAGGCCGGATTATTGTCCCGGGCGGCGGAATCATTGTCCGGCCTGGCGGACAACGGCAACGACGCATGCCCGCGCCGCTCCCGCGCGGGCGCCGCCGCGCACGCCCCAATCCCTTGATTCTGCTGGGTTCCACCGCCTGCGCCGCCAGCCGCCGCCTCAGAAATACGCATAGCGCGCGGACCCGGTTCGCGGGCGCCGGCGCGCGCCGGCGCGTGCCGCCGCTGCGCGCACGCGGCGGTACAGCTTCAGCCGGCATCGCCCCTGCCGTAAATACGTATTGAGATTTTCCTCAATACATGGATCAAGCAATGCTATCGAAGCTCACCATCAAGGCCCGGCTCGCCATCGCGATGTTCGTGCTTTCCCTCCTCCTGGTCGTGGTCGGGGCGCTCGGCCTGCTCGGCATGACGCGCAGCAACGAGGCCAACCACGCGACCTACGCCAACCAGCTGCCGAGCGCCATCGCCATCGCCGAGGCCGATAGCTGGCTGGGCCGCGTGCGGACCTCGCTGTTCAGCGCCGCCCTGGACCCGGCCTCGCCCCACGCCGCCGAGCTGCTGGCGCGCAACGTGAAATTCCTCAGCAACGCCGATGCCGCGTGGCAGCGCTACCTGGCGCTGCCGCGCGACGCGGAGGAAGACCGCCTGGCCCAGGAAGTGAGCGCGAAGCGCAAGGCGCTGTACGGCGCGCTCGATACCTTCACCGACGCGATCAGGTCGGGGGACCATGAGAAGATCATCGCCACCGGCGTCGCGCACACGCCGTTCTACGCCGCGCTGCAGTCCAGCGCCGAGGCGCTCAGCAAGCTGCAGACCGAGCGCGCCCGCACCAGCTACGAGGATGCCGAGGCTTCCTTCTCGCGCTTCCGCACCATCACCGTGGTCGCGCTGCTCGGCGGCCTCGCGCTTGCCGTCTACAGCTGGCTGGCACTGCGCCGCGCCATCGCGCGGCCGCTCGAGGCCGCGCTGGAGCACTTCGAGTACATCACCGCCGGCGACCTGAGCCGCACCGTCCACGTGCACTCGCAGGATGAAATGGGCCTGTTGCTGGCGGGCATCGCGCGCATGCAGGACGGGCTGGCGCAGACCGTGCTGGCCGTGCGCACCGGCAGCGAGACCATCGCCGCGGCCACCAAGCAGATCGCCGCCGGCAACGTCGACCTGTCGTCGCGCACGGAGCAGCAGGCCGCCTCGCTGGAGCAGACCGCCGCCAGCATGGAAGAACTCACCGGCACCGTGAAGCAGAACGCCGACAACGCGCGCCAGGCCGCCTCGCTGGCCGCCACCGCGTCGGGAACCGCCAACCACGGCGGCGAGGTGATCCGCAACGTGGTCTCGACCATGAGCGAGATCAACGAAAGCTCGGCGCGCATCGCCGACATCATCAGCATCATCGAAGGCATTGCCTTCCAGACCAACATCCTGGCGCTCAACGCCGCCGTGGAAGCGGCGCGCGCCGGCGAGCAGGGCCGCGGCTTCGCGGTGGTCGCCGGCGAAGTGCGCACGCTGGCGCAGCGCTCGTCGAGCGCGGCCAAGGAGATCAAGGACCTGATCGACAAGTCCTCGGCGCGCGTCACCACCGGCACCACGCTGGTCGACCAGGCCGGCGCCACCATGACCGAAATCATCCGCGACATCCAGCGCGTGTCCGACATCATGGGCGAGATCTCGGCCGCCTCGGTCGAACAGACCAGCGGCATCGACCAGGTCGCGCGGGCGGTGAGCCAGATGGACGAAGTCACCCAGCAGAACGCCTCGCTGGTCGAGGAAGCGGCCGCGGCCGCGCAGTCGCTCGAGGAACAGGCCGGCAAGCTCAAGGACACGGTGGCCGTGTTCCGGCTCGGCGCCCAGGCCGCCGCCGGTGTGCCCGCCCGCCCCACCCTTCCCGCGCGTCGGGCTCTTCCCGCCGCCACGCGGCCGGCGGCGGTGCCGGCGCGCGCGGCAGCCGCGCGCGCGCCCCGCGCCGCCGCCACGGCGGTGGCCGCCGCCCCCGCCACCGCGGCGGGCGGCGACTGGTCCTCGTTCTGAGGCCAGGCGGCCGGCGCCACGGGTTCGCGCCCGTGGCGCCGGGCCCGCTCTGGTGAAATACCGTTACAGTTGTATCTGCCTGTCCGCCCGCGGCAGCGCTAGAGTAGCGTCATGGTGATGGCATGACGAGGACAAGAACATGAAGCAAGGATTCTGCTGCGCCCTGGGCATCGGGGCACTGGCCTGGGCCGTTTCGCAACCCGCGCTGGCGCGCGTGGATGTCGGCGTGAACATCGGCGTGCCGGTGGTGGTGGCGCCGGCGCCGGTCTACGTCGCCCCGCCCGCCCCGGTCTACGCGCCGCCGGCGCCCGTCTACGCCGCGCCCCCGGTGTACGGCCCGCCGCCCGTGGTGATGGCGCCCGCCGTGGTGATCGGCTGGCATGGCGACCGCTACTGGGACGGCCGCCGCTGGTGGGGCCGCCGCGACTGGTATGCGTACCATCATCCGCACGGCTACCACCGCTGAGCCGCGCGCGACCGGCCGCGGCGTTGCCGCGGCGCGATGGCGGCGCGGGACGTAGTCGGCAAAATCGTTAGTTCTTATTACAAAAAAAACCGCCCCCGAAGGGGCGGTTTTCGTTTCCGGCGTCCGGCTTACGCCGCCGCCCTGGCCTCGCCCAGCACGAACTCGCCGTCGCGGTAGTCCACCGGCACCACGTCCTTGGCGGCGAACTTGCCTTCTAGGATGGCGCGCGCCACCGGGTTCTCGATCTGCTGCTGGATCGCGCGCTTGAGCGGACGCGCGCCGAACACCGGGTCGTAGCCCGCGCTGGCGATCTTGGCGATCGCCGTTTCGCTGACTTCGAGCGTCATGTCCATGCGTGCCAGCCGTGCCTGCAGCCGCTGGAGCTGGATGCGGGCGATCGACTCGATATGCTGCTGGTCGAGCGCGTGGAACACCACCACCTCGTCGATCCGGTTGAGGAACTCGGGGCGGAAATGCGTCTTCACTTCCTGCCACACGGCACCCTTCACCGCTTCGTGCGGCTCGCCGGACATGGCCTGGATGATCTGCGAACCGAGGTTCGAGGTCATCACGATCACGGTGTTCTTGAAGTCCACCGTGCGGCCCTGGCCATCGGTCAGGCGGCCGTCGTCGAGCACCTGCAGCAGCACGTTGAAGACGTCCGGGTGGGCCTTCTCGACTTCATCGAGCAGCACCACGCTGTACGGCTTGCGGCGCACCGCCTCGGTCAGGTAGCCGCCTTCCTCGTAGCCCACGTATCCGGGCGGCGCGCCGATCAGCCGGCTCACGCTGTGCTTCTCCATGAACTCGCTCATGTCGATGCGGATCAGGTGGTCCTGCGAATCGAACAGGAACTCGGCCAGCGCCTTGCACAGCTCGGTCTTGCCCACGCCGGTGGGGCCGAGGAACAGGAACGAGCCATAAGGCTTGTTCTCGTCGGCCAGCCCGGCGCGCGAGCGGCGGATGGCATCCGACACCAGGCGCACGGCCTCGTCCTGCCCCACCACGCGGCGGTGCAGGTAGTCTTCCATCTGGATCAGCTTCTCGCGCTCGCCCTGCATCATGCGCGAGACCGGGATGCCGGTCGCGCGGCTGACCACCTCGGCGATTTCCTCGGCGCCGACCTGCGTGCGCAGCAGCTTGTTCTGGTGCTTCTGCTCGCTGGCCTCGGCCGCGGTGGCGGCCTTGAGCTTGCCTTCGAGCTCGGGCAGCTTGCCGTACTGCAGCTCGGCCACCTTGTCGAGCTTGCCTTCGCGCTGCAGGCGCGTGATCTCCAGGCGGATCTTGTCGATCTCCTCCTTGAGCGCGGCCGCGCCCTGGGCGGCGCCCTTCTCGGCCTTCCAGATTTCCTCGAGGTCGGCGTACTCCTTCTCCAGGCGCTCGATCTCCTGCTCGATCAGCTCGAGCCGCTTCTTCGAGGCCTCGTCGGTCTCGCGCTTGACGGCTTCGCGCTCGATCTTGAGCTGGATGGTGCGGCGCTCGAGCTTGTCCATCACCTCGGGCTTGGAGTCGATCTCCATCTTGATGCGCGCGCCGGCCTCGTCGATCAGGTCGATGGCCTTGTCGGGCAGGAAGCGGTCGGTGATGTAGCGGTGCGACAGCTCCGCCGCGGCGACGATGGCCGGGTCGGTGATCTCCACGCCGTGGTGCAGCTCGTACTTCTCCTGCAGGCCGCGCAGGATGGCGATGGTGGCCTCCACGCTCGGCTCGTCCACCAGCACCTTCTGGAAGCGGCGCTCGAGCGCGGCGTCCTTCTCGATGTACTTGCGGTATTCGTCCAGCGTGGTGGCGCCGATGCAGTGCAGCTCGCCGCGCGCCAGCGCGGGCTTGAGCATGTTGCCGGCGTCGATGGCGCCCTCGGCCTTGCCCGCGCCCACCATCGTGTGGATCTCGTCGATGAAGACGATGGTCTGGCCCTCGTCCTTGGCGATGTCCGACAGCACGGCCTTGAGGCGTTCCTCGAACTCGCCGCGATACTTGGCGCCGGCCAGCAGGCCGGCCATGTCGAGCACCAGCACGCGCTTGTTCTTCAGGGTCTCGGGCACCTCGCCGTTGACGATGCGCTGGGCCAGGCCTTCCACGATGGCGGTCTTGCCCACGCCCGGCTCGCCGATCAGCACGGGATTGTTCTTGGTGCGGCGCTGCAGGATCTGGATCGCGCGGCGGATCTCGTCGTCGCGGCCGATGACCGGGTCGAGCTTGCCGATGCGGGCGCGCTCGGTGAGGTCCACGGTGTACTTCTTGAGCGCTTCGCGCTGGGTCTCGGCGTCGGCGCTGTTGACCGCATCGCCGCCGCGCACGGCTTCGATGGCGGACTCCAGCGACTTGCGCCCCAGCCCGTGCTCGCGCGCGATGCGGCCGGCCTCGCCCTTGTCGTCGGCCACGGCGAGCAGGAACAGCTCGCTGGCGATGAACTGGTCGCCGCGCTTGATCGCTTCCTTCTCGGTGGCGTTGAACAGCGCGTTCAGCTCGCGCCCGACCTGGACCTCGCTGTTGCCCTGGATCTGCGGCAGGCGCTTGATGGCGGCGTCGAGCGCGCCGGTCAGGCCGCCCACGTTGACGCCGGCGCGCGCCAGCAGCCCGCGCGCGGCGCCGTCGTTCTGCGACAGCAGCGCGCGCAGCACGTGCAGCGGGTCGATGTATTGGTTGTCGTTGCCGATGGCCAGACTCTGGGCGTCGGCCAGCGCTTCCTGGAATCGGGTGGTCAGTTTGTCTAGTCGCATTAAGGATCCCTCTCTCTCTGTCCTGGATGAGTGTCCTGAGACGGGAGGCGCGGCCCGGCGTACCTCCGCCTGGCCCTTCCCTGTGCGTTCCGGACACTGGTTGGTCTTTTCGAAAGATAAGGCTTTGCGACGACATTTCAAGGCCGCGCGGCCGGTATTTGGAGGCCGCCTGAAGTGGCGGCGGCGATACCCGCCGGCGGGTGCGCTCAGGCCGCCGCCAGGGCCCGCTTGTTTTCCAGGTTGCGCACCAGCACCAGCGCCTCGCCGGACAGCACCGCGCGGCCGTCGTCGCCGGTCACCACGGTGGCCAGGTTGACCAGGTCCTTGTCGCCGCGCAGGCGCACGATGCGCACCGAGGCGGTCAGCAGCTCGCCCAGCCGCGCCGGCGAGCGCAGCCGCAGCGACTGCTGCATCCAGCCGGCGCCGCGCCCGGGCAGGCGCGTGCCGAGCAGGTCGGAGAACATCCCGGCCAGCAGCGGCAGCGGCACCATCGCGCCGTCGAAGCCCCGGCTGCGGGCGAACACCGGATCGGTGTAGAACGGATTGCCGTCGTCGGTCAGCGCGACGTACTCGTCGATGTCGCCGGCGCTGAAGCTGCGCACCGCCGATGCCTCCTGGCCCACGCTCAGGTGATAGAGCACGCGCTCGCCGCCGGGCGCGGCCGGCAGGGCATCGTCCGGCTCGCGCAGGCGCGCTTCGGCCAGCGCGCCGGCGCTGGCGTCGACCAGCAGGACCGCGTCGCCCTGCGCCGTCACCTGCTCGTCGCCCGCCGGCATGCGCGCGCCGCCGCGCCGCACGCAGCGGATCGCGGTGTCCAGCGCGATGCGGCCGCGGCCCGGCGTGTCGTTGAGCACCAGCACGGCCGCCACGCCGTCGCCGACGAAGGCCGGCCGCGGGAACATCAGCGTCTGCCCGATCGGCAGCACCGGCAGCGGGTTGCTGCGCCGCATCTGCGCGCACAGCAGCGAGAACAGCAGCATGCCGTGCGCCACCGTGGCGCCGAAGGGCGTGGTGCGGGCGAAGGCCGGGTCGCAGTGGATCGGGTTGTCGTCGCGCGAGAGCGAGGCGAAGCGGTCGAAGTCTTCCTGCGTCAGGACGCGCGGGCGGGATGCCTTCATCAGTTGGGTACCTCTACGGTGCTGCCGTTGACCGCGATGCGGTCCGCGCTGGCCGGCACGGCGGCGAACGGCGGCAGGTTGGTGGACAGGAGCGCCGGCGCCGGCGACAGCGTGCCGCCGCGCGCGACGGTGCGCACGACCTGCGAAGGCGGCAGCGCGGTGCCGGCGGTCAGGTTGGCGTAGACCGCGTCGAGTGCGCGGTTCAGGTAGACGTGCAGCGGGATGAAACGGTTGTCATAACCGGCCACCGCGCCGATGAAGCTGTCGAAATGCTGCCCGTTGGTCACTTCGATATACGACAGCCTGCTGGCGCTGCCCTCCTGCAGGCGGTTGTAGCCGAGATACGGGCGCGACGTGTGGTTGACCGGCAGCAGCGCGTCGCTGCGGCCATGCACGATGATGGCCGGCTTGCCGTGCAGGTTGCCCGAGCGCAGCGTCTGCGCCTGGCCGGCCTGCAGCGCCGGCGACGCGCCGCCGGTGCCGCCCAGCAGCGCGCGCAGGCAGCGCGCGCCGTCGAGATTGGCATCCGCCACATTGTTGCCCGGCGACTTCGAATAGACATCGCGCAGCGGGCCGCCCGGATTGTTGTCGTTGATCAGTTGCACGCCGGCCGCCGGCGGCACGCCGTTGCCGGTGGCGTACAGCACGTTGAGCACGTCCGGCGCGATGGCCGCCGGCGTGAGCGCCGCGGCGCCGGTGGCGGCGAAGCTGTAGCCGCACAGGCGGTCGGCCACGGCGGCGCGCGCGAGCGCGTTGGCGAATGTCACCGAGACCGCGCTGGCCACCTCGAACAGCGCCAGCGACGGATGGATCTCGTCCGACTCCGGCTCCCAGCCCGCGTCGTGCAGCGCCTGCAGCGCGTTGGCGGCCTGCGCCGCGGTGTCGGCGCCGGTGATGATGCCGGCGTCCGCCAGCGACTGGCAGCGGTTGAGCGCCGGCTGCGCCAGCGCCACGGCGGGCTGCGCGTAGAGATTGACGGCCGGCGCGTTGACCAGCGCCGCCGCCTGCGAGGTGCACAGCTGCAGCAGGTTCGCGGTGGTGATGTAGTCGTACAGCGTGCGCCCGGACGCCGCCACCGGCGTGCCGCCGCGCGTGACCGTCACGCCGGTGCCCGCCGGCAGGTTGAGGTTGGGCTCGCCCACGGCCACGCCGTCGATCAGGCCCTCGGTGTCCTGCTCGGCCGCGGCGATGGCCGCGCCGCCGCCGTTGGAGACGCTGGAGGCAATCACCACCACCGTCTGCGGGCTGAAGGTGCGCTGGCGCGTGCCGTCCGGCGCCACCGTGCCGAAGCGGTCGTTGAGCGCCCACAGCGCGAACTGCGCGGCCTGCAGCGTGAAGCTGCCCCAGTCCTTCTCGGGGTTGCGCTGCGAGTGCGCGTGCTTGAAGGCCAGGCGGTGCGGCGCGAGCGCGTTGAAGGCCAGCAGGCTGGTGCCGGGGAACGGCGCGGCGAACTGCGCATTGGCGCCGGCCGCGCCGCGCGCGGCGCGCGTGCCGTCGATCAGCGGCACGGTGTCGGCATCGAGGTCGTGCGGCGCGGCGCCGGTGCCCTTGTCGGTGTAGGCCACGGCGCAGCCGCGCTTGAGCGCCCACTCGCCGGTGGAGATGCCGCCGTAGACGCCGCGCGAGCCCGACGAGGTCGCGGTGATCAGGCACGGCCGCGTCACGTCGAAGCTGTCCGGGATCTGCACCAGCATGGTCACGTTCTGGCGGCCGCTGCCGTCGTCGGAGAAGGCCAGGTACTCGCGCCCGGCCACCTTGCCCTGCCCGCCGGTGACGTTGCCCTGGGCGTCCACGTTGGGGCCGAACAGCGTGCCGTAGCCGCCGCCGGCGGTGGTGTCGACCAGCGCGCGGTAGTTGGTATAGATGGCGTAGCGGCGCAGCTCGGCCGCGGTGGGCGCGGCCGGGTTCAGCGGCAGCGGCGCGGTGGCCGACGCCAGCCCGTCCTTGCCGAGGCCGGCGGTGAGCAGGTCGTCGGTGTTGCCGTCGTAGGACTTGATCGTCACCGTGCCGATATTGGACGGCTTGACGTTGGGACTGGCGTTGCCGCCGTTGTTGCCATTGCCGTTGCCGCCACCGCCGCAGGCGGCCAGCGCCAGGCAGGCCAGGCCCGCCAGCGCCAGCCGGGCCACGTCACCGAGACTCGCCGCGGATTCGCGCGACATGCCGTACCCCCCGTTGCCTGCCGGTCCGATCGGGAACAGATGCACGGCGTGCGCGACGCCGCCGGCATGGCGCGCCAGACTGGCCGCAAGGTGCTTGCGTTGCATGCTCGTCTCCTCGTGGGATGCCTTCTTCTTGTTGCCGGTGCGGATCGGGCTGCCGATCGATATTGCCCGCCGTTGCTGCCTGTGCTTCCGTTGCTGGCTCCTTCCGTTGCTGGCCCTGCCGTCGTTTCCTGCTTGCCGCGTCCCTTCCGTGCGGCCGTTCAGTGCGGCCGTTCAGTGCGTGCCCGGCGCCGGCTTGCCGTCGCGCTGCGTTCGGCGCGCCTCCAGTCCGTGCGAGATCATGTCGAACGCGGTGTCGACCACCTTGGCCATCGACGCCGGGCGCTTCCACAGCGCGTAGCGCATGCCGAGGAAATTGCTGATGCCGATCAGGCACCAGGCCCGCACCTCGGCGTCGCCGGGCGAGATCTGGCCCTGTTCTTCGGCCTCGTCCAGGCGCCGGCGGTAGACGTCGGCGAAGGCCTGGAAGTAGCTGCTGTAGATGGCCTCGTCCACCGAATACGAATCGAGCACGATGCGGTACAGGTTCTTGTGGCGCGAGACGAACGAGAGGAAGGCCCTGAGGCCGAGCCGCTCGGCCTCGATCCGCGTGTGCGCCGGGCCGGCGTGCTTGCGCAGGTGGGCGCGCACCAGTTCCAGCATACGCTGCATCAGCGCGCGGAAGATGTCTTCCTTGTCCTTGAAGTAGAGATAGAAGGTGCCCATCGCCACCTGGGCCTCCTGGGTGATCTCGGAGATCGACGCCACGTGGTAGCCCTTCTCGCCGAACACCTTCTCGGCGGCGCGCAGCAGCGCCGCGCGGGTCTTCTGGCCGCGCGCGGTCTTGGGCTGGCTCGCGCCGGGATCGGTCAGCGGCATCGCGGCTCCGGGATCGTGAAACATGAATCAGCTATCATGTTTCATCGTATAAACCCGGTGCTCGGCATGTCAATAGATCGCATCCCGTAGACCGGCGCCGGGCGCGGCGCTCAGGCCAGCAGCCGGTAGGTCCACAGGCCGAGCACGGTCAGCGCCAGCGAGCCGCCCAGGTGCAGCAGCAGGTGCGCCGCGGCCCAGCCGTAGTCGCCGGCCATCAGGTTGGCCACGACTTCGCTGGAGAAGGTGGAAAAGGTGGTGAGCCCGCCGAGAAAGCCAGTCACCGCCAGCAGGCGCCATTCGGACGGCAATTCCACGTGCGAGTCGAAATAGCCGACGGCGAGGCCGACCAGGTAGCCGCCCACCAGGTTGGCGGCCAGCGTGCCGTAGGGCAGCGCCGGGTTGGCGGCGTTCCACAGCACCGAGAACAGCCAGCGCAGCCACGCGCCCATCGCGGCGCCCACGCCCACCGCGACAAACCCGAGCGGGCCCATCAGCGCGCGGCTTCCGCGTCCTGCGGGGGCGCCGCGGGGGCGTCGCCGCTGGCGTTGAGCGAGCGCACGCCCCAGCGCTGCAGCGCGGCCTCGTCGGCGACGCGCGCGTCGACCCAGCGCGCGCCTTCCGGGGTCTGCTCTTTCTTCCAGAACGGCGCCTCGGACTTGAGATAGTCCATGATGAATTCGCAGGCGGCGAACGCATCGCCGCGATGGGCCGAGGTCACCGCCACCAGCACGATCTGGTCCAGCGGCAGCAGCGGCCCGACCCGGTGCACGATGGTCACGCCGAGCAGCGCCCAGCGCTCCCGCGCCACCGCCTCGATGCGGGCCAGCGCCTTCTCGGTCATGCCCGGGTAGTGCTCCAGCTCCATCGCGCTGACGGCGCTGCCGTCGCTGACGTCGCGCACCGTGCCGATGAAGCTGGCCACCGCGCCCACGCCCGGCTGGTCCGCGCGCAGCGCGGCCACCTCGGCGCCCAGGTCGAAATCCTCGCGCTGCACCCTGACGCTCATCTCAGCCTCCCGTGACCGGCGGGAAGAAGGCCACCTCGCAGCCTTCGGCCAGCGCGCTGCCGGCGCCCGCCACCTCGTGGTCCACCGCCATGCGCAGGGCGCGGCCTTCGGCCAGCACTTCGGCCCAGGCGCCGCCGCGCGTGCCCAGCCACTGGCGCAGCTCGCCCACGGTGGCCACCGTGGCCGGCACCGCGACGCGCTCCTGCCCCAGGCCCAGTTGCTCGCGCACGCTGGCAAAAAAACGCAGTTCGATGTTCATCGCAGTCACTCTCCTCAGCCCAGCAGCCCGTCGAAGGCGATGTACTGCACGATGTCGCCGCGCGCGATCGCCTGGCCCGGCGGGTTGTCGACCAGGCCGTCGCCCCACACGGTGGAAGTCAGCACGCCCGAGCTCTGGTTGGGAAACAGCTCGAGCCCGCCGGCCTGGTTGGTGCGCACGCGCAGGAATTCGTTGCGGCGGTCGCCCTTGGGCAGGTCGAAATCGGCGCGCAGCAGCAGGCGGCGCGGCATCACGTCCTGCACGCCCTGCAAGCGCAGGATGAAGGGCCGCACGAACAGCAGGAAGGTCACGAAGCTGGACACCGGGTTGCCCGGCAGGCCGAGGAAATAGGCCGGCGCCTGCCCGCCGCGCGCGACCTCGCCGAAGGCCAGCGGCCTGCCCGGCTTCATGGCGATCTGCCACAGGTTCAGGCGCCCTTCGGCCTGGACCGCCGGCTTGATGTGGTCTTCCTCGCCGACCGAGACGCCGCCCGAGGTGATGATCAGGTCATGCCCGGCGGCGGCGCGGCGCAGCGTGTCGCGCGTGGCGGCCAGCGAGTCCGGCACGATGCCGAAGTCGCTGACCTCGCAGCCGAGCCGGTCGAGCAGGCCGCGCAGCGTGAAGCGGTTGGAGTTGTAGATGGCGCCCGGCTTGAGCGGCTCGCCCGGCATGGCGAGCTCGTCGCCGGTGAAGAACACCGCCACCTTGACGCGGCGCACCACGTCGAGCGCGGCCTGCCCCACCGAGGCGGCCAGCCCGAGCGCCTGCGGCGTCAGGCGCGTGCCGGCGGGCAGGATCACGCTGCCGGCGCGGATGTCCTCGCCCGCGCGGCGGATCCACTCGCCGGCCTGCGGCGCGTGGTTGACCACCACCTCGCCGCCTTCGGCCACGCATTGCTCCTGCATGACCACCGCATCGGCGCCGGGCGGGATCAGGCCGCCGGTGAAGATGCGCGCCGCGGTGCCGGCGGCCAGCGCCGTGCCCACGTGGCCGGCGGGAATGCGCTGCGCCACGCGCAGGCGCGCGCCGGGCGCGGGCACGTCGGCATGGCGCACGGCGTAGCCGTCCATCGCGGTGTTGTCCGCGGGCGGCACGTCCAGCGTGCTGGCCACGGGCGCGGCCAGCACGCGGCCGTTGGCGTCGAGCGTGGCGATGCGCTCGCTCTCGGCCAGCGGCGTGGCGCCGGCCAGCAGGGCTTCGAGCGCCTGGGCCGTGGTCAGCATGGGGGAACGGGCGGGCGCGGCGGCTTGGGTCATGACGAAAGCAGGTAGGTGGGGACGGCAGGCTGAGACGCAAACCCGCGGTCGCCCAAGGGAAACGGCCCACGTACCGCCCCCGGTACCTGCGGGGGCGATGCGCGGGCCGTGCGGTTCAGCTCGGCAAGTCCGATTGTAGCGAGTTGGCGCCAACCCGGCCAACGGCCGGCCGCGGATGCCGCCGGTGCCGCCAATGCCGGGAAGGCGGGCGCGGCCTACAGGCCGGTGTGGCCGGCAATGAAGGCCTTGATCCGGCCGGCGTCGGCCGGCATGACCTCGAAACGCTGCGGCAGCTTCTCGATGCCGTCGAAGCTGGCCGGCCGCTCCGGCTCGTGGCCGAGCGCCTCGCGGATGGTGTCGGCGAACTTGGCCGGCAGCGCGGTTTCCAGCACCACCATCGGCACGCCGGGGGTGAGGTGCTCGCGCGCGACCTTGACGCCGTCGGCGGTGTGCGTGTCGATGGTGATGCCGTAGCGCGAGGACAGGTCGCGGATGGTGGCGAGGCGGTCCTCGTGCGTGCTGCGCCCGGAGACGAAGCCGAACGCGCGGATGCGCTCGAATTCCGCCGTGCCGGCGAGGTCGAAGCCGCCCGCGGTGTCGACGTCGCGGAACATCCGCGCCAGCTTGGCGGCATCGCGGCCGAGCAGGTCGAACACGAAGCGCTCGAAGTTCGAGGCCTTGGAGATGTCCATGCTCGGGCTGGAGGTGTGGTACGTCTCGGCCGACTTGCGCACGCGGTAGGTGCCGGTGCGGAAGAATTCGTCGAGCACGTCGTTCTCGTTGGTGGCCACCACCAGCTTGTCGATCGGCAGGCCCATCATGCGCGCGATGTGGCCGGCGCAGACGTTGCCGAAATTGCCCGACGGCACGCAGAACGAGACCTTCTGGCCCGGGCCGCTGGTCGCCAGCAGCCAGCCCTTGAAGTAGTACACCACCTGGGCCACCACGCGCGCCCAGTTGATCGAGTTGACCGTGCCGATCTTCTGGCGGGCCTTGTAGCCGAGGTCGTTCGACACCGCCTTGACGATGTCCTGGCAGTCGTC
>Ga0255338_1002292_pt1 | contig 29056 bp, 30 predicted proteins | sample MeOH1_35cm_T4_19_FD_203715 | JGI IMG/M metagenome (GOLD analysis project Ga0255338, IMG submission 203715) | Sandy soil microbial communities from University of British Columbia, Vancouver, Canada - MeOH1_35cm_T4_195 | ecosystem: Engineered > Artificial ecosystem > Sand microcosm > Unclassified ... | reverse complement strand
TGCTGCGCGCGGTCGAATATGGCGAGATCACGCGGATCGGGTCGTCGCGGCCGCTGCGCGTCGATGTCCGGATCGTGGCGGCGACCAACGAGAATTTGCCCGACAAGGTCGCGCGACACCAGTTCAGGGCCGATCTGCTCGACCGGCTGTCGTTCGAGGTGGTGACGTTGCCGCCGTTGCGGGCGCGCCCGGGCGACGTGCTGGTGCTGGCCGAGCATTTCGGGCGGCGCATGGCTTCGGAACTGGGCCGCGAGGACTGGCCGGGCTTCAGCCGCGAGGCAATGGCGACGCTCGTCGAGTATCAATGGCCGGGCAATGTGCGCGAACTGCGCAACGTGGTCGAGCGCGCGGTCTATCGCTGGGAGCAATATGGACCGATCGAGACGATCGAGTTCGATCCGTTTCAGTCGCCCTACCGGCCGGTTTCAACGGGGGCGCCGATCGTGCCGCCCGTATCGGCCGTGGTGCCGGAGACCGTTGCGGCAGCGGCCGTGCCGGAAGAGCGCGACGCGGAAGAGGGCGGTGGCGATTTCAAGAGCCGGATCGCCCGGTTCGAGTGCGAATTGCTGACAAAGGCGCTGGCGGAGCATCGTTTCAACCAGCGCGCGACCGCGGAAGGCCTGGGCCTCAGCTACGACCAGTTGCGGCACGCGCTGAAGCGGCACGGACTGATCTCGGCGGGGGCGTAAAGGCGTCTCCGCAAAGACCGGCGGAGCGGTGCCTGCACGCGCAATTTCCGTCCGGCGGCATTCGAAGTGCCGAATCGGTTGCGTAACAAGATCAACGGACCCATTTCACCCCGGCAGGCGTTTCCGCAACGTTTCCTGACGCCGTTTCCAAGGAGGATTATCCATGGCTTTCGAACTTCCTACATTGCCTTATGCGAAGGACGCACTGGCGCCCACCATGTCCGCGGAGACGCTGGATTTCCATTACGGCAAGCATCACAAGGCCTATGTCGACAAGACCAACCTCCTGGCCCCCGATGCCGGACTTGGCGACGCCAAGCTCTCCGAGGTAATCCGGCAGGCCAAGGCGACGGGCAACAAGGGCCTGTTCAACAATTCGGCCCAGATCTGGAATCACAGCTTCTTCTGGCAGAGCCTCACGCCCGATGCGCAGGCACCGTCGGGTAAGCTGGCCCAGCTGATCAACGACGGGTTCGGATCGACCGAGGCGCTGGTCAAGAAACTGATCGAGGAATCGGTCAACCATTTCGCAAGCGGCTGGGGCTGGCTGATCCTCGACGGTGACGCGCTCAAGGTCACGTCGCTGCATGATGCGGACTCGCCGGTCGCTTATGAGGGCATGAAGCCGCTGCTCACGATCGACGTGTGGGAGCATGCTTATTATATCGACTATCGCAATGCGCGCCCGGGCTATCTCGAGGCGGTCACCAGCAAGCTGCTGAACTGGGATTTCGCCGCGCAGAACCTCGACGGCAACGGCGTCAGCCGGGCCGACCAGGGCTGATCCGCAAGGCTATCAGAAACCATCGGCATGCAATGTCCCATCCCCGCTTGCGCGGGGATGGGATTTTTCTTGCTCAGCCTTCCGGCGGGATCGGTGGGATCGGCGGTTCCTGGCCGGTATTGAGGCCATGTTTCATCAGCATCGGCACGTTCGCGATGGCGAAGACAAGGGTGAGGGGGATCGCACCCCAGAGCTTGAAGGCGACCCAGAAATCGGTGGTGCTGTGGCGCCACACGATTTCGTTCAGCACCGCCATGAAGACGAAGAAGATCGTCCAGTTGATCGTCAGCTTGCGCCAGCCTTCCTCGGTCAGGCCCGGATAGGCGGCTTCGAGCAGCGACTGGAGCAACGGCCGCCCCGTCGCGAGGCCGAAGGCGAGGACCGCGGCGAAGCTGGCATAGACGAAGGTCGGCTTGATCTTGATGAAGGTCTCGTCGTGAAAGTAGAGCGTGGCGCCGCCGAACACGAGCACCAGCGTTCCCGTCATCCACAGCATCGGCGAGATGCGCCCGGTCTTCCAGCGCGAGACGACCATCGCGGCGGCGCTCGCGACCATGAAGGCAGCGGTCGCCGCGAGCAGGCGCGCGATCTGCGGGCCGTGGGTAACGAAATTGACCACGAAGAACACGGCAAGCGGTGCGATATCGATCGCGAGACGCAGTCCGGGGCCGATCGGCGGATTTTTGGGTTTACTGGCCATGCCGCCCCCCTTCCACGCCTGCGATGATCCGCGCAACCTCGTTCGCATCGAAGGGGCGCAGATCGCCCATGCCCTCGCCCACGCCGATGGCATGGATCGGCAGGCCGTATTTCTCCGCTGCGGCGACGAGAACGCCGCCGCGCGCGGTGCCGTCCAGCTTGGTCATGATCAGGCCGGTGACGCCGGCGAACTCCTTGAACACCTCGATCTGGTTGAGCGCGTTCTGGCCGGTGGTGGCGTCGAGCACGAGCAGGATGTCGTGCGGCGATTCCGGGTTGATCCGGCCGAGCACGCGGCGGATCTTGGATAGCTCGTCCATGAGCTCGCGCTTGTTCTGCAGGCGCCCGGCGGTGTCGACGATCAGCACGTCGATGCCGGTCGCAGTCGCCTGCTTGACTGCCTCATAGACGATCCCGGCGGCGTCGCCGCCTTCCTTGCCCGAGACGATCGGGACGCCGACCCGGCCGGCCCAGGTGGCGAGCTGGCCGATCGCGGCGGCGCGGAAGGTGTCACCGGCGGCGAGCATCACGCCGTAATCCTGCTCCATCAGCCAGTGCGCGAGCTTCGCGATGGTGGTGGTCTTGCCCGAGCCATTGACGCCGATGACGAGGATCACCTGCGGGCGTGGGAAGGCGGCGATCTCGAGCGGCCGGGCGACCTTCGCCAGCACCTTCTCGATCTCCTCGGCCACAATCAGGCGGATACCGAGCTCTTCCATGTTGCGCTCGAAGCTGCCCTCGGCGAGGCGGGCGCGAATCCGCGCCGCGGTCTCGGGGCCGAGATCGGAAGCGATCAGCGCCTCCTCGATCTCGTCGAGCGTCGCCTCGTCGAGCCGCGCGGTGCCAAGGCCCGCGAGATTGCCGAGCAGGCGATCCGACGTGCGCTTGAAGCCGCCGAGCAGTTTGTCGTGCCAGCTTGTCTTGGTGGTCATGCAGGAGTTCCGGTGAGAATGGACCCGGCCGTGCCGGTAACGAGGATCGACTGAACTGCCCCGATATGGGGGCGCTCCGGGAGCGGCCAGCGCAGCTCGGCAAAGGCCGGTGCATGGCCGCGATCGCCGGGGCGCTCGACCAGCACCGCCTGGGTCGTGCCGACCAGGCTGGACAGCCACGCGGTACGGCGCGCCACGCCGGCCTGGCGCAGCAGCGCGGCACGGCGCTTGCGGATCTCGGGCTCGACCTGCGGCATGCGCGCGGCCGGCGTGGCGTCGCGCGGGGAATAGGGGAAGATGTGCGCGTGGACGATGTCGCAATCGTCGATGAGCCCGAGCGTGTTGCGGAACATGGCCTCGGTCTCGGTCGGGAAGCCGGCGATCAGATCTGCACCGATCGCGATTTCGGGGCGCGCAGCCTTGAGGCGCTCCACCACGCGGACGCTCTCGGCGCGGCTGTGACGGCGCTTCATCCGCTTGAGGATCATGTCGTCCCCCGCCTGGAGCGAGAGATGGACATGCGGCATCATCCGCGGCTCGCCCGTCAGCAACTCGAACAGCTGATCGTCGATCTCGATCGAATCGAGCGAAGAAAGGCGCAGGCGCTCGAGTTCGGGCACGTGGCGCAGGATCCGCTCGACCAGTGCCCCGAGGCGCGGAGCGCCGGGGAGGTCGGGGCCATAGCTGGTCAGGTCGACGCCGGTGAGCACGACCTCGCGGTGTCCGGAAGCGACCAGTGTCCGGATCCGGTCGATCACGCCACCGGCCGGAACCGAGCGGCTGTTGCCGCGCCCGAACGGGATCGTGCAGAAGGTGCAGCGATGGTCGCAGCCATTCTGGACCTCGACAAAGGCCCGGGCATGGGCGCCGAAGGCGACGGCGAGGTGTGGGGCGGTTTCGCGCACCTGCATGATATCGCCGACCAGCAGCGCGTCCTCCGCCTGCCAGGCGGCAGGCAGCAGCTTTTCGGCATTGCCGATGACCCGGTCGACCTCGGGCATCGCGGCGAAGCCGTGCGGATCGATCTGCGCGGCGCAGCCCGTCACGACGATCTCGGCACCCGGGCGATCGCGGCGGGCGCGGCGGATCGCGCTGCGGGTTTCGCGCACCGCGCCATCGGTGACCGCGCAGCTGTTGACCACGACCATGTCGCGCCCGCCGACGAGCGACCGGATCGTTTCGCTTTCCGCGATGTTCAGGCGGCAGCCCAGGCTGATAATGTCGGGCTCAGCCACGGAGGCGACCGGAAGGGTGGAACATGCGCGGTGATCTAGGGGTGGGCTCGGGCGAAGTCCATGACAAGGCGCGCGCGGTGCTCGACTTCTGGTTCGACGCGGTGCCCGCCGAGAAGCGATTCGCGCGCGATGCGGCGCTCGACCGGACGATCGCCGTGCGCTTCGAGGAGGATCGCAAGGCGGTCCTGGCCGGTGGGGCGGCGGGCTGGCGGGGCGACGCGGAAACGCTGCTGGCGGCAGTGATCCTGCTCGACCAGTTTTCCCGCAACGCGCATCGGGGCGTGGCCGAAGCCTTTGCCGGCGATGCGCTGGCCGTGGCGCTGACGAGGGAGGCGATCGATCGTGGGTGGGACATGGCGATCGCGCCGGTGCGGCGTGCCTTTCTCTATATGCCGCTGATGCATGCCGAGGATCGCGAGATCCAGGCGCTCAGCCTTGCCTGTTTCGAGCGGCTCGGGGATCCCGAAAACCTGCGCTATGCCCGCGAGCATGCCGCGGTGATGGCGCGCTTCGGTCGGTTCCCATCGCGCAACGATGCGCTCGGGCGCGTCTCCACGCCGGAGGAAGTGGGCTATCTCAGCCAGCCAGGCGCCGGCTGGTAGGCGTTTCCGGGGTGGCCTCGGCGGCCGGAGACTGAAGCAGCAGGCGTTTCTCGGCCAGCAGGCGGCGAGTGTTCGTGATGCTCATCGGCCGGCCATAGAGATAGCCCTGGCCCTTGGAGCAGCCGAGCGTGCGCAGCCGCTCCTCGATCGAGGCGTCTTCGATCCCCTCCGCGGTGATCGGGAGGTTGAGGCTGTCGCCGAGCCGGGTGATCGCGTTGACGATCGCGGCGCTTTCCGCATTCTCGTTGATCGACATGATGAAGCTCTTGTCGATCTTGATCCGGTCGAACGGCAGCGCGCGCAGATGGGCGAGCGAGGAATAGCCGGTACCGAAATCGTCGAGCGCGAGGCGGATGCCCTGGTTCTTGAGGCTGCCGACGATCGACTGGGCGAGCGCGAGATTGTCGAACAGCGAGGTCTCGGTGATCTCGATCTCCAGCCGGGTGGCGGGAAAGCCGGTTTCGGTGAGCACCTTGATGATCTTCTGCGCGAGCCAGGCATCCTTGAGCTGCCAGGGCGAGATGTTGACCGAGAGCGACAGCGCGGGATCCCAGTCCTTCGCGGCAAGAAAGGCCTGGCGCATGATCGACAGCGAAAGATCGGCGATCATGCCGGTCTCCTCCGCGATCGGGATGAAGATAGCGGGCAGGATCAGGCCGCGCTGCGGATGTTCCCAGCGCGCGAGGACCTCGAAGCCGCCGAGGCGGCCGGTGGTGAGATCGATCTGCTGCTCGAAATAGGGAACGATCTCCTGCCGCGGAATCGCCCCGCGCAGGCCGACCTCGAGTTCGTTCCGGGCCTGGAGCTCGCGTTCCATCGACAGGTCGAACCAGGCGAAGCGATTGCGGCCGGAATTCTTGGCCGCATACATCGCGATGTCGGCCGAGCGCATCAGCGCGTCGATGCTGGGGCAATCGAAATCGGACCGGGCGACGCCGACCGAAACGCTGATGTGCAGCTGCAGGCCTTCGGCCTTGAACGGCTGGGCGAGGCGCGAGACGAGGCGTTCGGCGATCCGCTCGACCGTGTTGGGATGGGCGGGATCGAACAGGAAGGCGCAGGCGAATTCGTCGCCCCCGAAGCGGGCGGTGAGGGCGATCGACGGCATCGCCTCGGCGATCTCGGTCGCGACCTCGCGCAGCAGCGCGTCCCCGGTGGCGTGGCCATGCATGTCGTTGATCGTCTTGAAGTGATCCAGATCGAGCATCATCATCGCCATGGCCTTGCCCCGGCGCTGGGCACGGACGAACATGGCGGCGCCTTCCTCGCCGAGGCTGCGGCGGTTGAGGAAGCCCGTCAGCGGATCCCGGGCGGCGAGCTGGTGCGCGCGCTCCTCGGCGGCGGCGCGAATCGAGACTTCGCGTGCAAGTTCGCGGTGGCGGCGCCAGCCGAACAGGATCAGCGCGACGTTGAGCAGCAGGGCGATGACGAGCGTCTGGTCGGCGCCTTCGCCGCCGGAGAAATACTGCTTGAGCGTGGTGGAAAGGACCGAGCTCCCGGTGCCGACGAACAGGAGGATCGACGCGACCGTGATCGCACCGCTCAACATGTCGCGCCGTTCCATCGACGGCACGGTCCTCATCTCCTCGCCGCCTTCAACTGCCATGCCGCCGTGCCCCACAGAACCCCATGCGGCGGTCATTCCCACAGGAGCGGTATAGATCGGGTTAAACCCGTAGTTCGGAAAGACCGGATCGGGCCGGCGGTTGCGCAAGCGCGCGCCTTGCGTTAAGGGCCGCCGCGATCGTTTCCGTCATGGGATTCGTGAAGGGCCGCCCCTGGGGCGTACGCCGGCCGACGAGGTTTCGTCCGCCGGCGTTCTTTGCGTTGTCCATGGCGGGTGGCGATCGAGAAGGAAAGGTTGTTGATGTTCGAGAGCCTGAGCGACCGCCTTGGCGGGGTGTTCGATCGACTGCGTGGGCGCGGTGCGCTGACGGAGGCGGACGTGCGCGCGGCCATGCGCGAGGTCCGCGTCGCCCTGCTCGAAGCCGATGTGGCGTTGCCGGTCGTGCGCGAGTTCGTCGATGCCGCGACTGAAAAGGCGATCGGCCAGAACGTCCTGCGCTCGGTGACGCCGGGCCAGCAGGTCGTGAAGATCGTCAATGACGCGCTGGTCGAGATGCTCGGCGCGGATGCGTCGGAACTGGAACTGGGGGTCACCCCGCCGGCCGTGATCATGATGGTCGGCCTGCAGGGCTCAGGCAAGACGACGACCACCGCCAAGATCGCGCTGCGGCTGGCCAAGCGCGAGCGCAAGAAGGTGCTGATGGCGTCGCTCGACGTCAATCGCCCGAACGCGCAGGAGCAGCTGGCGACGCTCGGCACCCAGGCAGAGGTGGCGACGCTGCCGATCGTCCAGGGCCAGCAGCCGGTCGATATCGCCCGGCGCGCGCTGCAGGCAGCCAAGCTCCAGGGCTATGACGTCCTGATGCTCGATACCGCCGGTCGTCTCCATGTCGACCAGGCGCTGATGGACGAGATGCGCGCCGTCGCCGATGTCGCGAAGCCCGCCGAAATCCTGCTCGTGGTCGACGCGCTGACCGGCCAGGACGCCGTCAACGTCGCGAAGAGCTTCTCCGACCAAGTGCCGCTAACCGGCGTGGTGCTGACCCGCATGGACGGCGATGCGCGCGGCGGCGCGGCGCTCTCGATGCGGGCCGTGACGGGCAAGCCGATCAAGTTCGCCGGCATGGGCGAGAAGCTCGACGCGCTCGAGGCGTTCCATCCGGGCCGGGTCGCCGGCCGCATTCTCGGCATGGGCGACGTGGTCGGCCTCGTCGAGCGCGCGGCGGAGTCGATCCAGCAGGAAGACGCCGAGAAGATGGCGGCGAAGCTGGCCAAGGGCCAGTTCGACCTGAACGACCTGCGCCAGCAGCTGGCGCAGATGCGCCGCATGGGCGGCCTCGGCGCGCTTGCCGGCATGATCCCGGGCATGAAGAAAGCGCAGCAGGCCATGGCCTCCGGCGCGGTCGACGAGAAGATCCTGCTGCGCATGGACGCGATGATCGGATCGATGACGCCGAAGGAGCGTGCCAAGCCCGAGATCATCAATGCCAAGCGCAAGATCCGGGTTGCCAAGGGCAGCGGCACGACCGTGCAGGACGTGAACAAGCTGCTGAAAATGCACCAGGAAATGGCCACGGCCATGAAGAAGATCCGCAAGATGGGTGGCATGAAGGGCATGATGTCCATGCTCGGCAAGGGCGGCATGGGCGGCCTCGGCAATGCGCTCGGCGGACAGGGCCTGGGCAACATGCTGGGCGGCAACGGCCCGGCCGGGGGCCCCGGCCTCCCCGGACTTGGCGGCGGGCAGGCAAAGCTGCCCCCCGGCTTCGAGAATTTGTTCAACAAGAAATAACGTGATCGAAAGAAGGAAGAAGAAGTAATGGCAATCAGCATTCGTCTGTCGCGCGGCGGCTCCAAGAAGCGCCCCTACTACAAGATCGTGGTGGCGGACGCCCGCTCGCCGCGTGACGGCCGCTTCATCGAGAAGCTTGGCACCTACAATCCGCTTCTCGCCAAGGACGATGCCAAGCGCATCGTGCTCGACGGCGAGCGCGCCAAGCATTGGCTGAGCGTCGGCGCGCAGCCGACCGATCGCGTCGCCCGCTTCCTCGATGCGGCCGGCGTCCGCGAGCGCGCCGCGCGCGTGAACCCGAACAAGGGCAAGCCGGGCGAGAAGGCAACCGAGCGCGCCGAAGAGCGTGCGACGAAGCTGGCCGAGGCTGAAGAGGCGAAGGCCGCAGCGGCGGCCGTCCCGGCCCCCGAGCCTGAGCCTGAGCCCGTCGCCGAGGAAGCGCCTGCGCAGGACAGCAACGAGGAAGCCGAGGCCGTGGTCGCGGCCGAAGTCGAAGCGGCGACCGCCGAGCCGACCCCGGAAGCTGAAGCGGTTGCCGAGGCGGTTTCCGAAGAAACCCCGCCGGTCGAGGGCTGATGCCCAAGGATACCCCCGTCACGCTCGCCGTCATCATCGGCGCGCACGGCGTGACGGGGGAGGTCCGTCTCAAGGTCTTCGCCGAGGACCTGAAGCCCTACAAGAGCTTCAACAACGGCACGCTGACGCTGAAGTCGCTGCGCCACGGCAGCAATGGCGAGATCGCCCGCATTGCCGAGGTGAACGACCGCAATGCCGCCGAGGCGCTGCGCGGCACGGAACTGACCGTGCCGCGCTCGGCGCTGCCCCCGCTCGAAGAAGGCGAATATTACCATGCCGACCTGCTCGGGCTGCCGGCGGTCTCGACGACGGGCGAGGGGCTCGGTCGCATCGTGGCGATCGACGATTTCGGGGCTGGCGACGTGATCGAGATCGAGCGCCCCGACGGCAAGCGCTTCATGGTCCCGATGAATCCGGATGCGGTGCCCGAGTGGGACGAGGAGCGGATGATCGTATCCGCGGCGTTCGTCAGCGCCTGATCGGGCTGCGTTCGTCGAGCAGATTGCGGATCGCCGTGGCAGCCACGCCCGCCTCGCCCATGGCGTGACTGATCTGATCCAGCCCCTTCACGACGTCGCCCGCGGCGAACAGGCCCGTGACCGAGGTGCGCTGGTGATCGTCGACTTCGAGGCACCCGTCCGCCGACGCCCGCGCACCGGCCGCTACCGCCAGTCCGGAGCGGATGCGCGATCCAAGGGCGGGATAGATGCTGTCGAAGGCCCTCTCGCCGCCCGGCGTGGTCGCGACGATCCTGTCACCCTCGATGCGGAGCGGGGTGCAAGGACCGTCAACATGGACGATGTCCGCTTCCGCCAGCGTCCGGCGGCAGGACGCGTCCAGATCATGCGCTGCCCCGGGGGCAATGAGCGTGACGTCGCGCGTATAACCGCGCAGAAACAGGGCTTCGCGCATGCCGTGGTCGCCGGTTCCGATCACGCCGATACGCTTGTCCGTCACTTCATAACCGTCGCAGATCGGGCAGTAGCGGATCAGCCCGCGGGCGAGCGCCGCGTCATGCTGGTCGGCAGGCATATCGGGGCGGTTGTTCAGGACCCCGGTTGCCAGCAGCACGGTACGGGCATGGAAGCGCGTCTCGTCCGTGCCGGCCTGCACTTCGAACGCCCCGTCCGTCGGAACGATCGCCGAGACGGCGGCCAACTCGCGCCGCGCCCCGAAGCTCTCGGCCTGGTCGAGCATGCGCGCCAGCAGATCCTTGCCGGAAATCCCGCCGGGATAGCCGGCATGGTTGTGGGTGCGGGGGATCAGGGCAGCGCGGCTCGAGCCACAGTCGAACAGCCGGATCGAGAGGTGAAAGCGGGCGAGGTAGATCGCGGCCGTCAGCCCGGCGGGGCCCGCCCCGATGATGATGCAATCTTCCATGTCCCCGCCTCAAAGGCCGGGCGGCGAGATGGTTCCCGCACAGCGCCAATCCTTGACGGAGGAGCGACGACCGTATCTACATCCCGCATATCCGATGGCGGTGCTGGACGCTTTCATCGCCGGAACCCCGGTGCCCGACGTCGACCGACCAGCCGCTCGTGCCGAGGCGATTGTGCCTCGGGAGGGGCGTTTCGACCGGTCGGTCGCTGCGGATACCCGTCCCACAGGGGCTCGCCCCTGAACAATAACAGAGGCGACTTCGCCGACATCCCCGGCCGCGCGGTCGAGAACTGGACCCCATGACCTTTACCGCCACCGTGCTCACGCTCTATCCGGACATGTTCCCGGGCCCGCTCGGCGTGTCGCTGGCCGGGCGGGCGCTGGGCGAGGGGAAATGGTCGCTCCAGGCGGTCAATATCCGCAACTTCGCGACCGACCGGCATCGTACCGTGGACGACACGCCGGCGGGCGGCGGGGCCGGCATGGTGCTGCGCGCCGATGTGCTGGCGGCAGCCATCGACGCCGTCGCGGACGACCGGCCGGTCCTGGCGATGACGCCGCGCGGCACGCCGCTCACCCAGGAGCGTGTGCGGGACCTGGCGGCGGGGCCGGGCGTGACCATCCTCTGTGGCCGGTTCGAGGGGTTCGACGAGCGGATTTTCGAGGGGCGGGGGATCGAGCAGGTCTCGATCGGCGACTATATCCTCTCGGGCGGGGAGATGGGGGCGCTGGTGCTGCTCGACGCTTGCATTCGGCTGCTTCCCGGCGTAATGGGCGCGGCTTCCAGCGGTGTGGACGAAAGCTTCGAAACGGGGCTGCTCGAATACCCGCAATATACCCGACCTGTTGAATGGGAAGGGCGCACGATCCCCGAAGTGCTGCGATCGGGGGATCATGCGAGGATCGAGGCATGGCGAAAGCACATGGCCGAGACCGATACACGGCTAAGGCGGCCGGACCTTTGGGAGCGCCATGAGGGTGCTCGGGTTCAGTCGCCCTCTGGCGCGCGGCGACAGACGAAGGACGAATGAGATGAATCTCATCCAGACGCTCGAAGCAGAGCAGATTGCCAAGTTCCTCGAGAACAAGAAGATTCCGGAATTCCGCCCCGGCGATACGCTGAAGGTCGGCGTGAAGGTCGTCGAAGGCGAGCGCACCCGCGTGCAGAATTACGAGGGCGTGTGCATCGCGCGGTCGAACAAGGGCATGGGCTCCAACTTCACCGTGCGGAAGATTTCGTTCGGCGAAGGCGTCGAGCGCGTCTTCCCGCTCTATTCGCCGAACATCGATTCGATCGAAGTCGTCCGCAAGGGTGCCGTGCGTCGCGCCAAGCTCTATTATCTGCGGGGCCGCACCGGCAAGTCGGCACGTATCGCCGAGCGCCGCGACACGCGCCCGGCCAAGGCGACCGCCGCCGAGTAATCGCGCTTACGGCGACCAGCCATTCGAAGGGGCGCGGGGACCTGGGTCTCCGCGCCCTTTTCGTTGCGCCGTGCTGGCCGCCGCCGAATTTTATTTCCCGCTGTTATGGTGGAAATCGGCCCCGATTTTCGCTGCTGCTTCCGCTGCTTGCGGGGCAATTTCCCTGTTTCCACGGAACAGGGAAAATTCGGCGGAAACAGGGGAAATATACGGGACCGAAGAGGGAAATCGGTGCGGGCCGGGGGGGCGATATGCCAGGTCTATGCAGGACGATGAGCGACTATCTGTCGTGTCGACGATTTCAAAGAGCGGTTGCGAATTGTGCCCGAGTTTCTCGGGCTTTTGAATTGAGTCGTACGGGGAGGTTTCGCGCGAGAGCGAAGGAGCGGAGCATTCCCGGTGCCGCAACCGCGACCGGTGTTGAATCGATGCGTTCGTGCCGTCCGATCCGTCAGCCGGAATAGCTGACGATCTCATATTCGATCCGGTCGTGGTCGAGAAAGTAGAAGCGGCGCCCCGGATCATAATCGCCGTGCGAGAAGGGCTCGAGGCCGGCGGCGATCACGCCGCGTTCGACCGCGTCGAGATCCTCGACGACGATCCCGACATGGTTGAAGGGTTCGCCCTTGGGGAAATCGTCCCAGGCGGGGCCGCCAGCGGGCGGCGTATAGAGCGCGATGTAGAAGCGATCGTCGCCGACATGGATCGTGCGTCCGCCATCGCGGGCTGGCCCGAGCCAGCGGGTGCGCCAGCCGAACAGATCGTGCAGCAGTTTTGCCGAGCGTTCGGGATCACGGACGGTAAGATTGATATGCTCGATGAAGGGGGAAGGCATGCGTCGTTCCTCGTTTGTTGACGGTGACGCGCCGGTTGATGCAACCTAAAGCTAAGGTGAGGTCAAGCAATTTCTGGAGGTGTGGTGAATCGCGGGAACGAATTGCTGGCGATCGGCGAGTTGGCGACGCGGACGGGGCTGTCGGTGTCCGCGATCCGATTTTACGAGGCGAAGGGGCTGGTGCAGGCGTTGCGGACGAGCGGCGGCCAGCGCCGTTTCCTGCGGTCCGATATCCGCCGGCTGTCGTTCGCGCTGATCGCACAGCAACTCGGCTTTACCCTGCAGCAGATCGTGGGCGAACTCGACAAGCTGCCGCAAGGGCGGACGCCGAGCGCCGCCGACTGGCAGCGGATCAGCGGCGCGTTCAAGCGGGCGCTCGATGCGCGGATCGCGGCGCTCGAGCGAACGCGCGACGTGCTGGACGGATGCATCGGCTGCGGCTGCCTGTCGCTCACGAAGTGCGCGCTGTATAATCGGGACGACCGGGCGGGCCTGAGCGGTGCGGGCCCGCGCTTCGCGCTGCACGGGGACTGGGGAGGGGGCTGAGCGGATCGAACTCTTATCACCAGCGGTGTATTATTACAGCAGTGCATCGCGGTACTGGGTATCCTGCGCGGCGTCGCGATCCTCCGCATCCTGTTCATGAACGTGAACGACATGGGCGCCTCCTTCCGGGCCGGCGGCGATGTGCGCCACCTCCGGGACGCCCGCTGGCTTTTCAGGAGCGATCGATATAATATCTTGTCGTGACAGGGAGGTACCTCCTGTGGGACGGATCAATCGCACGACCTATTGGCTGAGCCTGGCGTTGTCCGGCGCGCTCGTCACTGTCCTGTCGGTCGCCCTGAACACTCCTCCGCAAGTCGCGGCGCCTTTGATCCTGATCAGTGTGTTGCGCCTGCACGATATCGGTCGACGCGCCTGGCTCGCCCTGAGCCTGCTGATCGCGGTTCCGCTGCTTGAGACGCTCGCGTCGCCCGATGCGCGGTCCGAAGGTCTGGTCATGCCGGATCTCTCCCCGGCCGCTGGCGTGCTCGCCATCGCGATCGCGGCGTTCCTCATCTGGCTCGGGGTGGCGCCGGGGCGGCCGGGCGCGAACCGCTTCGGCGAACCTCCGCGGCGCGGCTTTGGATTCGCGCGCGTATAGCGACGACCACCCGGTGCCCTCCTGGAGCCGGGGGGCATGAGCTTGCACTGCAACGGCGAGGAGGGCGCGTCGCGAGCGCGAGCGACCACACCCGGTCGATGAACCGCCGGGGAAGCGCCCAGCGGATGATCCCGGCCGCTGTCCGGCACGACGGACTCGATTGCGCATCTCATCCGGCTGCATAATGGGTGTCGGATAATCGATGACGGGAAGACCATGACTCTCCAACGCTGCGCCTGGGCTGACAATGATGCGCTGATGCGCGCCTATCATGACGAGGAATGGGGTGTGCCCGAGCGCGACAGCCGTGCGCTGTGGGAAAAGCTGATGCTCGACGGGTTCCAGGCGGGGCTTGCCTGGATCACCATCCTGCGCAAGCGCGACGCGTTTCGCGACCTGTTCAAGGGGTTCGATCCCGAGGTGATCGCCCGGTTCGGCGAAGACGATATCCAGCGCCTGCTGGGCGATGCGCGGATCATCCGCTCCCGCGCCAAGATCGAGGCCACGATCGGCAACGCGCGCGCTTATCTGGCGATGCGCGATGCGGGCGAGGATTTCGCGGATTTCGCATGGGGCATGGCGGGCGGCGTGCCGATCCGGGGCGACGGCGTGCATGTCCCGGCGAAGACGCCGCTCTCCGAGCAGATGTCCGCCGCGCTCAAGAAGCGCGGCTTCAAGTTCGTCGGCCCGGTGATCGTCTATGCCTGGATGCAGGCGGTGGGCATCGTCGACGACCATAGCAGCAGCTGTTTCCGCCGCCATGGCTGAGGGGGCGCGCTCGGCCGGCCGGACCCTTTACGCCGATCCCGCGCGCCGCGATAAGCCGGGCACGCGCCCGCATTCGCCGGGCATGGAAAGTCGGGACTGGAGATGAACGATGCCCAACTCGTGGCTGCTGGCGGGCGTGATGCTCGCCGCCCTGGCGACACCCGCAATGGCCGCTGAGCCGGTGGCGGCACCGGTCGCCGCGGAACCCGCCGCCGATGCCACCTCGCAGCCGCTGACGCTGAAGCGGCTGTTCGCGAGCCCGGATCTGGCCGGCACGCAGCCCCGCGCCTTGCGGCTGTCGCCCGACGGGACGCTGCTGACATCGCTGAAGCCGCGCGCGGACGAGAAGGATCGGCTCGACCTGTGGGCGCTGGACACCAGGACCGGCGCGGAGCGGATGCTCGTCGATTCACGCAAGGTCGGGACCGGGGCCGAACTGTCCGAGGCCGAGAAGATGCAGCGCGAGCGGGCGCGGGTCGGCGGATCCAAGGGGATCATCGGCTATGACTGGGCGCCGGACGGCAAGTCGATCCTCGTACCGCTCGATGGCGATCTCTATCTCGCGACGCTCGACGGCAAGGCGACGCGGCTGACGAGCATGGCGGGTGCGAAGCTCAATCCCGTGGTGAGCCCGAAGGGCGGGTTCGTGAGCTTCGTGCACGACCAGAACCTCGTGGTGCAGCCGCTGCCGGGGGGCGAGCCGCGCCGGGTGACGACGAGCGGCGCCGGCACGGTGCACTGGGGCGAGGCCGAGTTCGTCGCGCAGGAGGAAATGCATCGGTCGACCGGTTATTGGTGGTCGCCCGACGACGCGCGGATCGCGGTCGAGCGGTTCGACGAGGCGCCGGTGGGCGTGGTCACGCGCGCCGCGATCGGCGCCGACGGGACCAAGGTCTACGATCAGCGCTATCCCGCCGCCGGCACGCCCAACGCGCTGGTCGAGTTGCATGTGATGAACGCCGACGGCAGCGGCGCGGTGAAGGTCGACCTGGGCAGCGATCCGGACATCTATCTCGCGCGGGTCAACTGGACGCCCGATGGCAAGACCCTGCTGGTGCAGCGCCAGAGCCGCGACCAGAAGACGCTCGACATGCTCAAGGTCGACCCGGCCACGGGCAAGAGCAGCGTCCTGTTCACCGAGAAGTCGGGGGAGCGGAGCTGGGTCAACCTGAGCGATGCCTATCGCCTGATGAAGGACGGCAGCCTGATCTGGCGGTCCGAACGCGACGGCTATGGCCATCTCTATCGCTTCGCGCGGGGCAAATGGACGCAACTGACCAAGGGCCCCTGGGTGGTCAGCGGCCTTGCCGGGGCGGATGAGGCCAAGGGCCGCCTGTTCTTCATCGGCAACAGGGAAGACCCGCTCGAGCAGCATCTCTATTCAGTCGATATCGCGCATCCCAATGTCATCACCCGGCTGACCGAACCGGGCTGGTGGAACAGCGCCAGCATCGATGCCGCCGCCAGCCGGATCATCGTCACGCGCTCCAATCCGAGCCAGCCGGCGCAGACCTATCTTGCCGACATCAGCGGCAAGCGCATCGCCTGGGTGAACGAGAATGCGCTGGTGCCAGGCCACCCCTATTACCCCTATGCCGCCCACCATCAGGCGACGACCTATGGCAGCTTCAAGGCAGCGGACGGATCGACGCTCTTCTATGAGATGATCACGCCACCGCTCGAGCAGGGGAAGAAATATCCCGTATTCTTCGAGCATTATGGCGGCCCGGGCGCCGGCCAGCAGGTCAACCGCGGCTGGATCAATCCGATGGCGCAATATGTGGTGTCGCGCGGCTATATCTATTTCCGGGTCGATAATCGCGGCTCGCAGAACCGCGGCAAGGCGTTCGAGGACCAGATCTACCGCGCGATGGGGACGGTCGAGGTGGAAGACCAGCTCGCCGGCGCCAGGTTCATCAAGGCGCAGCCCTTCGTCGATCCTGCGAAGGTCGCGATCTATGGCTGGTCCTATGGCGGCTATATGACGCTGAAGATGCTCGAGGCGAACCCGGGCGTCTATGCGGCCGGCATCGCCGGCGCGCCGGTGACCAAATGGGCGTTGTACGACACCCATTATACCGAGCGTTACATGGGCGACCCGAGAAAGGAGGCGAAGGCTTATGCTGCGTCCGACGCGATCGAGGATGCGGCGAAGATCAAGGACCCGCTGCTGCTGATTCACGGCATGGCGGACGACAATGTCGTGCTCGACAACTCGACGGCGTTCGCCGCGAAGATGCAGGCCGAGAATGTGCCGTTCGAGATGATGTTCTACCCGGGCAAGACGCACAGCGCCGGGCGCGAAATCCATGTCTGGACGACGATCTTCGATTTCCTCGACGCCAAGCTCGGAAAATAGGGCGACTGCTGGCCCGGGCCGGATCATTGCGGGCTCCGGCCCGGGCCAGTGTCAAAACGACAGCCGCACTTTGCCGATGCGCGGGGAGGGCTTTGGCATCCGCGATTTGCTGTCGTGACCGACGCCGAAAGGCGGGATGGACCTTTGACGCCGTTTGATATTTGTTACCTCATACCCGATTCTTGCAAGGGGAGTCGGAACCATTCCGGCACGATTTGCAAACAATTTACAACATGGGCGCGATATCTATTGGTGCGGCGAGGATATTGTTTCCTCAATATTTTGTGACCGGGCCAGAATTGACGACGTCGCCAAGCCGCGGCTGGCGCCGGGGTGCGGCGATCGCGAGGCGGCAGCGGGCGGGATGCAAAAACGCGCTTCCATTCGTGGCCGCCGCGCCTAAATGCGGGTGCCGCCGACAGGGGCGCAGTTTTGGGAAAGACGAAAATGGGTTATCGGATCGTGGTCGCGGGCGCGACGGGCAATGTCGGGCGCGAGATGCTCAACATCCTTGCAGAGCGCGAGTTTCCCGCGGACGAGATCGCGGTTGTCGCATCGTCCCGCTCGACCGGGGACATGGTCGACTATGGCGAGACCGGCAAGCAGTTCAAGGTCCAGAATATCGAGCATTTCGATCCCACGGGGTGGGACATGGCGCTGTTCGCGATCGGATCGGAAGCGACCAAGATCCACGCACCGCGCTTTGCCGCGGCGGGCTGCACGGTGATCGACAATTCGTCGCTCTACCGGATGGATCCGGACGTGCCGCTGATCGTGCCGGAGGTGAATCCCGAAGCGATCGACGGTTATACCCGGCGCAACATCATCGCCAATCCGAACTGCTCGACGGCGCAGATGGTCGTCGCGCTGAAGCCGCTGCACGATGCGGCGACGATCAAGCGCGTGATCGTCGCGACCTATCAGTCGGTATCCGGCGCGGGCAAGGCGGGCATGGACGAGCTGTTCGAGCAGAGCCGCAACATCTTCGTCGGCGACCGGGCGGAACCGAAGAAGTTCACCAAGCAGATCGCCTTCAACGTGATCCCGCACATCGACAGCTTCCTGGACGACGGATCGACCAAGGAAGAATGGAAGATGGTGGTGGAGACCAAGAAGATCCTCGATTCGAAGATCAAGGTCCACGCGACCTGCGTGCGCGTGCCGGTGTTCGTGGGGCATAGCGAGGCGATCAATATCGAGTTCGAGAACGAGCTCTCCGCCGAGCAGGCGCAGAAGATCCTGCGCGAGGCGCCCGGTGTGATGCTGATCGACAAGCGCGAGGACGGCGGATACGTGACGCCGATCGAGTGCGTCGGCGAATATGCCACGTTCATCAGCCGCGTCCGCGAGGATCCGACGGTCGAAAACGGCCTGGCATTGTGGTGCGTCAGCGACAACCTGCGCAAGGGCGCGGCGCTCAACGCGGTGCAGATCGCCGAGTTGCTCGGGCGGCGACACCTGCAAAAGGCGGCGTAGCCGGCGCGGCCATACGCCCGCCCGCCTGTTTCGCCGGAATGCACCTGGCGGCCCGGCGGTGGCGATCGGCGGTGATGCCTTCGCCGCGCTCCTCGCCGAGAGGGACAGGAACGGGGGATAATCATGGCCGGCGAGGCGGGTATGGTCGAGGGAGGCTGTCGTTGCGGCTTGGTGCGGTACCGGATCGCCACCGAGGCGATGCCGCCCGTCTATTGCTGCCATTGCCTCGACTGCCAGACCTGGTCGGGCAGCGCCTTCACGGAGCAGGCGGTGGTACGCGCCGAGGCGCTGAGCGCGACCGGGCCGATCGTCGAATACAGCTTCGAGAACCGGAGCGGCTCGCGCTCGACTCAGTGGCTGTGCGCCACCTGCCATGCGCGGCTGTGGAACACCAACACCGCGCGCCCGGGCATCGCGCTGGTTCGCGCGGGAACGCTCGACGCGAGCGACCGGATCGAGCCACGTGCGCATATCTGGGTGAAGCGCAAGCAACCCTGGATCGCGCTGCCGGACAGTATTCCTGCCTATGAGGAGGGCGCACCGCCAGCGGCGTTCGCCGCGATCCTGGCGCAGTGACGGCTATTCGGCGATGATCGCCTCGACCTTGCCCTGCGGCTTCTTGAGCAGGAAGACGAGCGGCAACACCGCGATCGAGATCCAGGCCATCAGGTAGAAATCGTCGATATAGGCGATCATCGCCGCCTGCTTGTTGATCATCGCATCCGCCATCGAGAAGACGCTGTCCGACAGCGTCCCGAACCGGTCGAGCGCGCCGAGGTCGAGCGCGGGGACGGTTTGCGCGGTGACATGCTGGGCAAGGTCGGCATGGCTGATCTGGATGTTGCGGGCGAGCAGGACCGTCACCAGCGAGATGCCGGCGGACTGGCCGACATTGCGCATCAGGTTGAGCAGGCTCGCCCCGTCCGTACGGTAATTGTGGCTGAGCGTGGCAAAGGCGAGCGAGTTGAGCGGCATGAACACCAGGCCCATACCGAGGCCCTGGATGAAGCCGGCGATGATGACCGGCCAGAAATCCATCTCAAGCGACCAGTTCGCCATTTGCCGCAGCGAGAAGGAAAAAAGCGCCAGGCCGACGGTGATCAGGATGCGGGCGTCGATCTTGCCCATCATCTGCCCGGCGAACCACATGGTCGCGAGCACGCCGACGCCCCGTGGCGACATCATCAAGCCGGTATCGATCACCGGATAGCCGAACAGCTGCTGCAGCATCGGCGGCAACAACGCCATCGGCGCCATGGTGGAAATGCCGATCACGACCATGAACAGCATGCCCATCACGAGATTGCGGTTCTTGAAGATCGCCCGATCGAACAGCGGCTTCTTCGCGGTCGCCAGATGCACGAGCCCGACCCAGAAGGCTGCGAGCGCGATCAGCCCCTCGATCACGATTTCCCAACTGGAGAACCAGTCCGCATGCTGGCCGCGGTCGAGCATCAGCTGGAAGGACGCGACTGCGATCGAGATCATGGCAAACCCCATGAAATCGAACGACCGCGTGGTCTTGGGGCGCGACGGCAACAGGAACCACAGGATGGCGAAAGTAAGGAGACCAACCGGCAGGTTGACGTAGAAGACCCAGCGCCAGTTGTAATTCTCGGTCAGCCAGCCGCCGATGACAGGGCCCATGATCGGTCCCACCATCACGCCCATGCCCCATACCGACATCGCCTTGGCCTGTCGCTCGGGCGGATTGACGTCGAGCATCGCGGTCTGGGAGAGTGGGCCGATAAAGGCTGCGGCGACACCTTGCAGCACGCGGAATGCAACCATTTCCTCGAGACTCACCGCGGTGCCGCACAGCATCGAGGCGATGATGAAGCCCCCGACCGCGAAGAGGAACAGGTTGCGTGAGCCGAGCCGGTCCGACAGCCAGCCCGTTGCCGGGATCGCGATCGCCGATGCGACGATGTAGCTGGTCAGCACCCAGGTGACGGTTTCACCGGTTGCGCCGAGGCTGGTCTGCATGTGCGGCAACGCGACATTGGCGATCGTGGTATCGAGGATCTGCATGATCATCGCGCCCATGACGCCGACGGTCAGCAGTCCCCGGTTCCTGACCGGCAGCATCGCCTGCCCGGGGGCGGGATCAGGCACAGCGGTTCTTCGTATCGATCCTGATCCCGGCGCTGAGGCCAGCGATCATCGGCCGCTGCGTCTCGCCGTCGATCGCGACGCGGACCGGCACGCGCTGCGTGACCTTGACCCAGTTGCCGCTCGCATTCTGCGCGGGCAGCACCGAGAATTCGGAACCGGTCCCGGCGCCGATGCTGGCGACATGGCCTTTGACCTTCAGCCCGGGATAGGCATCGAGCTTGACTTCGGCACACTGGCCGACGGCCATGTGGTTGAGATCGGTTTCCTTGAAATTCGCCTCGACCCAGGCCGCCTTGCTGATGACGATGCTGAGCACGGGCACGCCGGTCGGCATGATGTTGCCCACCTGCAGCCGGCCCGTCTGGCTGACGATGCCATCGGCCGGGGCGCGGACGACGGTTCGCGCGAGCTCCAGCGCGGCCTTCGCGCGCGTCGCCATGGCGGCCTGGATCGCCGCCGGCGCGCCCGAAGCGGCGGTGCCGCTGCCGAGCTGGTTGCGAGCATGGGCGGCATCGGCCTGGTTCTTGGCAAGCCGCGCCCTGGCGGCAGACAGCTCATGCTGCGCAGCATCGAGGCTGGCGCGCGTGGTGAAGCCCCGCTGCATCAGGGCGGCCTGCCGGTCATAGGTCGCCTGGGCGAGCTGGATATCGGCATTGGTGCTTTCGATATCGGCTGCGGCACCGCCCATGTCGGTCGACATCGTGTCGATCTGGACACGCGCCGTCGCCAGCGCCGCGTCGGCCTGGTCGAGCGCGATCTGGAAGGGGGCGGGATCGATGCGGAAGAGAATGTCGCCAGCCTTGACCGGCTGGTTCTCCTTCACGTTGACGGAGATGATCCGGCCAGTAACCTCGGGGCTGACCGACGCCATGTCCTGCTGGACATAGGCATTGTCAGTCGAGACATAGCGCCCCGAGGTCAGCCAGAACCAGCCGCCAAGCGCGACGAGCAGCAGCGGCACGCTGAGCATCAGCGCGATCCGACCCCAGGAGTTCGTCTTCTGCGGCGGCGCGGCGACCTCTTCGATCGAGCTGATGGAAACCGGTTCCACCTGGGGCCGGCTCATCTTCGGGTCTGCATCAGCCATGATTGGCCTCGTCGCTTTCGAACTGGGTGTTGAGATTGGTGCGAATTGTATCGAGTGCTGCGACGAGTTTGGTGCGTTTCGCTTCGTCGAGCCCGTAAAGCGCATGTTCGATCATGCCGTCGGCCATGCCGCGCAGCTGCTCGAGAAGCGGCAGTGCCTTGGTCGTCAGGAAGATCTGCCAGGCACGGCGATCGGCCGGATCACGGCGGCGCTCGACCAGGCCCGCTTCCTCGAGACGATCGATCATGCGACACAAGGTGATCGGTTCGACCTCGAGCAGATCGGCCAGTCCGCCCTGGTTGATGCCCTCGTGCCGGCTCAGCGTGGTTAGCGTCCGCCACTGCGCGCGCGTCACGCCGATCAGGCGGGCGCGTTCGTCGAACCGGCGTCGCATCAGCCGGGAAACGTCGCTAATCAGGAAGCCGAGCGAGTCACTCATGTGCGGCCATATAATAAGCATGCTTATATAATCCAAGCGCGGCCGCCGATTTATTTTGCGGTGCAACATAATGGAGAAGAAGGATGCGCGAAGAGATCAGCGGCGGATGCCTGTGCGGCCGGATACGCTATCGCGCGACGATTGATGATCGCGATGCCTATCTTTGCCATCGCCGCATGTGCCAGCGGGCGACCGGCGGTGTTTCGATTGCGTTCAAGAACGTGCGCAAGGCCGACATCGTCTGGGAACGCGAGCCCGAACGCCATGCGTCTTCCCCGATCGCGATGCGGGGCTTCTGCGCATCGTGCGGGACGCCGCTGACCTATGAGGCGCATGATGCCGAAGGGATGGACCTGACGCTTGGCAGCCTCGATGATCCCTATGGCTTCCGTCCGACGGAACATGCCGGTGCCGAGAGCTGGCATGAGGCGTGGCTTGACACGAGCGGCCTGCCCGCCGAACGGACCGACCAGAATACCCGCCTCGTCAAACGCTGGATGGACGCCATTGGCAAGTTCCCCGACTGAACCGCACTTCTTCCAAAGCTTCGACGGCGCGCGCCTCGCGTGGCGCGAGATCGGCGCGGGGCGGCCGGTCGTCCTGATCCACGGCCTCTTCTCGGATGGCTTCACCAACTGGATTCGCTATGGCCATGCCGAGGCGATCGCTGCCCGCGGCTTCCGTGTGATCATGCCGGACCTGCGCGCGCATGGTTTCAGTGCCAAGCCGCATGATGCGGCGAGCTATCCGGCGGACGTGCTCGAGCGAGACGGGCAGGCGCTGGTCGAGCATCTCGGGCTGACCGATTACGACCTTGGGGGGTATTCCCTGGGTGCGCGGACGACGGTCCGGATGCTGGCGAACGGTGCCGCGCCCCGCCGCGTGATCCTGTCGGGCATGGGGCTGGACGGGCTCATCGGTACGACGCGGCGCGCCGATCATTTCCGCCACATTCTCACCAACCTTGGCCAGCACGAGCGCGGCAGCCCGGAATGGCTCGCGGAGGCGTTCCTCAAGACCACCAAGGGCGACCCGGTGGCGCTGCTCCACATCCTCGACACCTTCGTCGACACGAACGAGGCGCAGATCGCCGCCATCCGGCAGCCCGTGCTGGTGCTGTGCAGCGTCGAGGACAATGACAATGGCTCGGCCGAGGCGCTGGCGGCGGTGTTGCCCGAGGCGACCTATCGCACCGTGCCCGGCGGCCATATGAGCGCCGTGCTCAAGCCGGAACTGGGCAGGGAGATCGCAGACTTTCTCGCGGCTTGACCGGGCGGTGCGGGCGGCACAGTTTGCCGCATCATCCGAATTTCCGAGGACGCCCCATGATCCGCACCAGTATTTCAACGCTCGCCCTTGTGCTGTCGCTTGCCGCAGCGCCGGCACTGGCGAAGGACAAGCCAGCCGCAACCCAGTCCGTCGCGCTGACGGCGGCCGACGCCGACGCCTTTGTGGCGAAAGCGGAAAAGGCGCTGGGCGACTTCTCGGTGGTGGCGAACCAGGCGGGGTGGATCAACGCGACCTACATCACCGACGATACCGATGCGATCAACGCACGCATCTCGGCCGAGCAGAATGAGATGCAGGTCCATTATGCGCTGGAAGCCGCGAAATATGCCAAGCTGACGGGCCTTTCGGCCGACACCGCGCGCAAGCTCGACCTGCTGCGCAATGGCCTGACGTTGCCGGCGCCGACCCGCGCCGGCGCGGCGGCCGAGCTTTCAACCATCGTGACGCGCATGTCGTCCGAATATGGCGCGGGCAAGGGGACGCTCGATGGCAAGCCGATCAACGGCAGCGATATCGAGGCGGCGATGGGCACGGTCCGCGACCCGGCCAAGCTGCAGGAGATGTGGACAAGTTGGCACGACAATGTCGGCGCGCCGATGCGCGGCGACTATGAGCGCTCGGTCGCGATCGCGAACGAAGGCGCGGCGACCCTCGGCTACAAGGATACCGGGGCGCTGTGGCGTTCGGGCTATGACATGGACCCAGCCGCGTTCGCCAAGATGACCGATACGCTGTGGAAGCAGGTCGAGCCGCTCTACAAGGCACTGCACACCTATGTCCGCTGGAAGCTCAACGAGAAATATGGCGATGCCGTCCAGTCCAAGACCGGACCGCTTCGCGCCGACCTGCTCGGCAATATGTGGGCGCAGGAATGGGGCAATATCTACGATCTGGTCGCGCCCAAGGGCGCCGGCGACCTCGGTTTCGACACGGGCGAATTGCTCAAGGAGAAGGGGTATGATCCGCTCAGAATGGTGAAGGCCGGGGAGGGGTTCTATTCCTCGCTGGGCTTCGCTCCGCTGCCCGACAGCTTCTGGACGCGATCGCAGATTACCAAGCCGGCCGATCGCGAGGTGATCTGCCACGCTTCGGCCTGGGACATCGACAACAAGGACGATGTGCGCATCAAGATGTGCACCAAGGTGAATGCCGACGATTTCGTGACGATCCATCACGAGCTCGGGCACAATTATTATCAGCGCGCCTATAACGGCCAGCCCTTCCTCTACGAGAATGGCGCGAACGACGGATTCCACGAGGCGATCGGCGATTTCGTCGCGCTTTCGATCACGCCGGATTATCTCGTCCAGATCGGGCTGCTCGATCCGGCCAAGGTACCCAGCGCGGACAAGGATATCGGCTTGTTGCTGCGCCAGGCGATGGACAAGGTCGCCTTCTTGCCGTTCGGCCTACTGATCGACAAATGGCGCTGGGGCGTGTTCTCGGGCGGGATCAAGCCGAATGGCTATGAGGCGGCCTGGAACGCGCTGCGACTGCAATATCAGGGCGTCGTGCCGCCGGTCGAGCGGGACGAGACGAAGTTCGATCCCGGCGCCAAATATCATGTGCCGGCGAGCGTGCCGTATACGCGATACTTCCTGGCGCGCCTGTTGCAGTTCCAGTTCTACAAGGCCGCCTGCGACCAGGCGGGCTGGACTGGGCCCCTGCATCGCTGTTCCTTTTACGGCAACAAGGAAGTCGGCGCGAAGCTGAACGCGATGCTGACACTGGGCCAGTCCAAACCCTGGCCTGACGCGTTGGAGGCCTTCACCGGATCACGCGAGATGTCCGGCGAGGCAATGGTGGAATATTTCGCGCCGCTGAAGACATGGCTGGATGCGCAGAACAAGGGCAAGCCCAGCGGCTGGTGATCGCTTTCCCGCGGAAAATGCGCATGCGCCAAGGTGGGGGTGACATGGCGTTTGTCACCCTCACCTGACCGGCGGACCGGCAATGGTCGTTCGGAACGGGGATCAGTTCGGGATCGTGCCTTCGTCGGCGATTCCGGCTTCGAACGACGCCGATGAATCGGTTCCGTCGGCCTGATGTGCGCCTCCGCCGCGGTGGAGGAGCGAGTCGAAATCGATCGGCGACCTGCCGCGTAGTGCCAGCAGCGCCGCTGTGGCGGCTGCACCGACTGCGGCGACACCGCCGACGATCGCGGCCGTGCCCCAATGTCCGTTCGACTTCTTTGCTGCCTTGCGTGGCGTAGCCCTTTTCGTGGCTGGCTTGGGAGCCGGTGTCGCCTTGCGCGTGGCGGGGGATTTGCTTGCCGAGGCCGGCTTGCGCGGCGTGGCTGGGGTCTTCGCGGCGGTTGCCATGAGATGCTCCTGAAACTGTTGAGCACCCGTAACGCGCGAGAAGCGTGGGGTTTCCGTATTTACCGGAAAGGAGGCTCGTTAAAGGCGCGGAGCTTGCGGCTGTGCAGCTTCGCACCCTCGCGCCGCAATTCCTCACAGGCCTCGATGCCGATGCGCATATGCTCGCTGATCGCGCGCTCGTAGAAGCGGTTGGCCTGGCCAGGCAGCTTCAGTTCGCCGTGGAGCGGCTTGTCGGACACGCAGAGCAAGGTTCCATAGGGAACGCGGAAGCGATAGCCCTGCGCCGCAATCGTCGCCGATTCCATGTCGATCCCGACCGCGCGGCTCAGCGAAAAGCGCAGGGCGGAGCGAGCATACCGTAATTCCCAGTTGCGGTCGTCGGTCGTCACGATGGTACCGGTGCGAAGGCGGCGCTTGAGTTCCTCGCCGGACTGACCCGAGATCGTGGCTGCGGCCCGTGCCAGCGCCTGCTGCACTTCCGCGATGGCAGGGACCGGAATCTCAGGCGGGAGCACGTCGTCGAGCACATGATCGTCGCGCAGATAGGCGTGCGCCAGAACATAGTCGCCGATACGCTGGCTCGGGCGCAGGCCGCCGCAATGGCCGATCATCATCCATGCCTCGGGCCGGACCACGGCGAGATGGTCGGTGATCGTCTTGGCGTTGGACGGGCCGACGCCGATATTGACCAGCGTGATCCCGGTGCGATCGTCCGCCATCAGATGATAGGCGGGCATCTGGTGCCGACGCCAGGCGCTGCTGTCCGCGAGCATCGCCTCGACATCGTCGCCCGCGCGCATCATTACGCCACCCGCGCCGGAGACGCCGGTGAAGCGGCTTCCTTCGCCCAGTTGCGCGCAGGCCCAGCGGACGAATTCATCGACATAGCGGTGATAGTTGGTGAACAGCACATAACGCTGGACATGCTCGGGCGGCGTGCCGGTGTAGTGGCGCAGCCGGGCAAGGGAAAAATCCGTCCGGAGCCCGTCAAAGAGCGCGAGCGGGCGCGTGCCGTCTACATCGGTATAGAGGCCATCGGCAATCTCGTCGCCGATATAGGCAAGCTCGGTCGCCGGGAAATGGCGGGCGAGTTCGAGCGCTGAAACCTCGTCGAGGCTCATCGCGTGACCGGCATCGAGGACGTAGGGGAAGGGGATCTCCTGGCGTCCGGGTACCGCCTCGACGAATACGTCGTAATCCTCGATCAGCAGCGTCAACTGCTCGGTCAGGTAATCCGCGAAGATCGCGGGCTTGGTGACGCTGATACGATAGTCGCCCGGCGTTACCAGGCGGCCAAAGGAGCGGAGCGGCGCAGGGCGATCACCGCCGCCACGGTAGCGCAGTCGAATTTCCGGATAAGCGAAGCTGCCGTCGTGACGGGCGTCGCGGCTGGGGACCGAGCCGTCGGTCAAATAGGCGGTAAGGGCCGCCTGCAGCCGCTCGACCGACGCGCGGTAGAGATTGTCCAGCTGGGCGACGATATCGGAAGCAGTCGTCATCCTCCGTGGCTAAAGCAGGAGCATGACGCTGGCAAGACGAGGCGCCGCCGCAATCCAGCGACGACGCCCCCGGTTGGAGAATCAAGGCCGAGCCAGGCCGGCCTGATCCGAGCCTATTTTTCGTCCTCGTCGGTTTCGAGCAGCTTGCTGATACCGAACGCGGCACCGGCAACTGCGGCCGTGGCGCCGGCCGCGATGGCGGCAGCTGCGGCGGGATGTTCCTTCACTGCCTCGACGGTCGACTCGACCGCAGATTCGATCGCGTCCTGGGCGCGCTCGAAGAAGGATTTCTCTTCCGGCTTGGCGGCCGGGGTCGTTTCGTCGGTCATGGCTTTGCTCCTTGTTCGATCGCTGCCCCGGAACGCCGGGGCCAGGCGGTAGTTCCCCGACGGGAGGCGGGCCGTTGCGTGGCCGCGTCCCGCCGAGTTTCCCCTCAGAGTTCGCTCAGCATATGCTCGGCGGAGGACACGTTGAAGTCACCCGGAGCCTCTACGTTGAGCTGCTCCACGACGCCATCATTGACGACCATCGAGTAGCGCTGACCGCGCATACCCATACCGAACTTGGTGCCGTCCATCGTCAGGCCGACGGCTTCGGCGAAGCTGGCATTGCCGTCCGCGAGCATGGTGATGGCCGAAGCATTGTTTGCCTTGCTCCAGGCGCCCATGACGAACGCGTCGTTGACAGCCGTGCAGGCGATCTCGTCGACGCCCTTCGCCTTCAGTTCCTCGGCCTTTTCGACATAGCCCGGCAGGTGCTTGGCCGAGCAGGTCGGCGTGAAGGCGCCGGGCACCGAAAACAGGGCAACCTTGCGGCCCTTGAAATAATCGTCTGAACTGACCTGATCCCGGCCATCGGCGGTGACCTTGGTGAGAGTGACGCTGGGCAGTCGATCGCCGACGCTGATGGTCATGGGAATCCTCCTTTTTGGGGCCGCAGGGCGCGGCGAAGCCTAACTCGTGCAGCCGGGGCACGATTTCAAGCATGGCCAGCGCGCGAAGCTGCACTATGTTGTGCGCTGGATGGAAAGCGCGACCTATCTTACCGGCCAGTTCCTCCTCGCAATGCCGGGGATCGGTGACCCGCGCTTCGAACGCGCGGTGATCGCCATCTGCGCGCACGATGCCAATGGCGCGATCGGGATCGGTGTCGGTGCGACGATCGCCGGGCTGGGGCTGCACGAAGTGCTCGCCCAGGTGGGGATCGAGCCGGGCGTGGCACCGAACGCGCCGGTGCATTTCGGCGGTCCGGTCGAGACCCGGCGGGGCTTCGTCCTCCATACCAGCGACTGGGGTGGGCAGGACACGATCAGTGTCGCCGGGCGCTGGGCGCTTTCCGGCACGCTGGATGCCTTGCGAGCGATCGCGGAGGGGCGCGGCCCGAGCCGCTGGCTGGTCGCGCTCGGCTATGCCGGATGGGGCGAGGGGCAACTCGACGAGGAGATGACCCGGCACGGCTGGTTCAATGTACCGGGGGATCTCGCACTGCTTTACGACGCCGAGGCGGCCGAGCGGTGGCGCAAGGGGTTCGCCGAGGCCGGGATCGATCCCAGCCTGTTGGCGAGCACTACCGGGACGGCCTGAGCGGCCGCCGGCCGGCCGTTGTTCTTGATGCCGCCTTGCCTTGCTCCGCCGTTTCAGGGACAAGCCGCACCGAGCCTGATAGCGGCGCCCGCGATACTATCGCGCTTATGCGGGGGTTCGGTCACTGCGGCGGCGGTCATCATCGATAAGCCGGGAGACCTCGACCCCGGCCGCAGGCGACAGCGTCCACGTTGCGCCTGATCTTCGTAATCATATAAAGACATCTTTATATTTGATCTGGACGCGCCGCCGGACTATGTGGCCGCCATCCTCTTTCCCAATCCGGAGATATTTTGTGGCCACTGCACCCGCCATCGAGCGCCAGGACTATGTCATCGCGGACATCGGCCTTGCCGATTTCGGCCGCAAGGAGATCAACATCGCGGAGACCGAGATGCCGGGGCTGATGGCGCTGCGCGAGGAGTTCGGCGCGTCGCAGCCGCTGAAGGGCGCGCGCATC
>Ga0255338_1002291_pt1 | contig 29056 bp, 31 predicted proteins | sample MeOH1_35cm_T4_19_FD_203715 | JGI IMG/M metagenome (GOLD analysis project Ga0255338, IMG submission 203715) | Sandy soil microbial communities from University of British Columbia, Vancouver, Canada - MeOH1_35cm_T4_195 | ecosystem: Engineered > Artificial ecosystem > Sand microcosm > Unclassified ... | reverse complement strand
ATGCGCGCGGCCTGCTCGCTGTCGATGTCCCAGGGGTGGAACAGGTCCAGGTCGGGCTGCTCGTCGGGTTGGGCGATGTCCTGCGCCTCGGGCAGGCCGGCCACCGGGTCCTCGGCGGTGAAACGGGCGATGTCGTAAGCGGCCTGCACCGTCTGCTCGATCGCGGCCAGCGAGAAATCCGATGTGCTGGCGTTGCCGCGGCGATGGCCCACGTAGATCGTCACGCCCAGCGACTTGTCGCGGTTGCGCTCGACGTTCTCCAGCTCGCCCTTGCGCACGGACACGCTGAGGCCGCAGCCTTCCGACGCCTCGGCGCCCGCGTCGGTGGCGCCCAGTTTCGTGGCATGGGCCAGCGCCGTGTCCACCAGTTCTTCGAAGGCGGCTCGGCTGTAGCTGAAACCGGTGGCGGGGCGGAAGTCGGAGTGAGTCATAGCGGGGCTATGATACTTGCCCCACCCCTCATGCACCGCCCACCCCCTTGTCACGCAAACCCAAAAAAGGCTACTTCGTGCGCGGCCAGTTCGTCGCCGAAGGCAGCGAGCTGGACCTGGAGCTCAAGGCCGAGCTCAAAGGCACCGCCGAAGCCAGCAGGACCGACCTGAAACGCGAAAGCACCGAGCTGCAAAAGCTCGGCGAGGCTTTGCTGACCCTGCGCGCCGACCTCATGGAGCGCCTGCCGCTGCCCGAGAAGCTCTCCGATGCCGTCGCCGAGGCCAGGCGCATCACCAATTTCGAGGGCAAGCGCCGGCAGCTGCAGTTCATCGGCAAGCTGATGCGCGGCCTCGACGAGGAGACGCGACAGGCCGTCCGCGATGCGCTGGAAGAGCAGCGCAAGGGCTCGGCGGGCGAGGCGCTCGCCCTCCACCAGGCCGAGAAATGGCGCGACGACCTGGTCGCCCGCGAAGGCGCGCTGGACGAATGGCTGCGCGCGTATCCGCAAACCGACACGCAGCAATTGCGGGCCCTGATCCGCCAGGCACGCAAGGACGCGCAGCCGGACCAGGACGCCATTTCCAGGGGGCTCGCGCCGCGCCATGGGCGGGCCTATCGCGAGATATTCCAGCTGGTGCGCTCGCAGCTGTCCGGCGAGAACGACCAGCCCGAACCCGAGGACGCCACCTATGACCCCAGAGACCATTGACCCCGTCCGCATCGGCATCGTCTCGATCAGCGACCGCGCCTCCAGCGGCGCCTACGAAGACAAGGGCCTGCCCGCGCTGAAGGACTGGCTCACGCGCGCGCTGAAGAACCCGATCACGTTCGAGCCGCGCCTGATCCCCGACGAGAAGGAAGGCATCAGCGCCGCGCTGATCGAGCTGGTCGATGCGGGCTGTTCGCTCGTGCTCACCACCGGCGGCACCGGCCCGGCGCCGCGTGACGTGACGCCCGAGGCCACGCTGGCCGTGGCCCACAAGGAGATGCCCGGTTTCGGCGAGCAGATGCGCCAGGTCAGCCTGCGCTTCGTGCCGACGGCGATCCTGTCGCGGCAGTGCGCCGTGATCCGGGACAAGAGCCTGATCATCAACCTGCCCGGCCAGCCCAAATCGATCCAGGAGACGCTGGAGGGCCTGAAGGGCCCTGACGGCGAGCAGCTCGTGCCCGGCATCTTCGCGGCCGTGCCGTACTGCGTGGACCTGATCGGCGGGCCTTACCTCGAGACGAACGACGAGGTCTGCAAGGGCTGGCGGCCGAAGAGCGCGATTCGACCGAAGTAGGCTACTTGCCCACCAGCTGCGTGAGCTTGTCCGCCTCGAAACATTCCTTCAGCGCGGCGTCATCGGGCACGCAGTCGCCCTCCTTGCGCGCCGCCGAGAGCTTCTCGATCGCCTGCCAGAGCAGCGCGATCTGGTGGTCCTGCGACGAGGCGCTGTCGATCAGGCCCTTCATCGCCTGGCTCAAGGGGTCATCCTCCAGCGTGATGCCATAGGCGGAGAACTTGGCGGGGTGGCCGGTCACATCGGCGCTGGTGCCGTCCTTGGACGGGATGATCCTCGCGGGGATGCCCACTGCTGTCGCGCCGGCAGGCACCGGCTTGATGACCACGGCGTTGCTGCCGATCTTGGCGCCATCCCCCACGACAAAGCCGCCCAGCACCTTGGCGCCCGCGCTCACCACCACGTCGCGGCCGAGCGTCGGGTGCCGCTTGGTGCCCTTGTACAGCGAGGTGCCGCCCAGCGTCACGCCCTGGTAGATGGTGCAGCCGTCGCCGATCTCGGCGGTTTCGCCCACCACCACGCCCATGGCATGGTCGAAGAAGACGCGCTCACCGAGCACGGCGCCGGGGTGGATCTCGATGCCGGTCAACCACCGCGCAAACATCGAGATGAAACGTCCCAGCCACTTGAGGCCGCGCGTCCACAGCCAGTGCGCCAGCCGGTGCATCACCACCGCATGGAGCCCCGGATAACACGTAATCACCTCCCACGTGCTGCGCGCGGCAGGATCGCGGTCGAGGATGCACTGGATATCGGAACGCAGGCGCGTGAACATGGCGGACTTGGGCTATTTGCTTATGCCTCAGTCTATCGTTTTACCCCGGACGCTGCTTCCGACATCGCCTTGGCAACACCACGCAGTATGTGGATTTCCTCAGGGGTGAGCTGCGCCCGGTTGAACAGCTGGTTCAGCCGGGGCATCAGCTTCTTGGGCGCGGCCGGGTCGAGGAAGCCGACGTCCACCAGCGCCCGCTCCCAGTGGTCCAGCATCCCGGCCACGGACCGGGCGTCGGCCCGGGCGGGTTGCGCCGCGGTGTCCGCAGGGCCGGCGAACCCGCCCAGGGCCATGCGCCACTCGTACGCGATCACCTGGATCGCCGCGGCCAGGTTCAGCGAACCGTAGCGCGGGTCCGTGGGGATCGTCAGGGCCGCATGGCAGCGATAGACGTCGTCGTTCATCATCCCGAAGCGCTCGGAGCCGAACAGGAAGCCCACGTGATGCGCGGTTGGCGCAAGGCCCGCCAGGTGCTCGCGCGGGGTCACGGTGGGCGGCCCGAAGTCGCGCGGCGTCATGGCCGTCGCGCACAGGTACGTCACGCCGTCCAGGGCCTCGTCCAGCGTGGCCACGATCCGCGCCTTCTCCAGGACATCGGTCGCGCCGCTGGCGCGCTGCAGCGTCTCCTCGCGCGTGAGCACGTCGGGCCAGCGCGGGGCCACCAGCACCAGGTCGTCGAAGCCCATCACCTTCAGCGCGCGCGCGGCGGCGCCCACGTTGCCCGCGTGGCTGGTGTTGATGAGGATGAAACGGGTGTTCACGAGGCCGATTGTCTCAGCCCCGCGGTGCCGCCGCGGCCGCCCTCAGGCGTGGGCCAGGCGTGCCAGTATGTAGCCGGGGCCGAAGCGCTCGCCCGATGCCACGGCGATCTGTTCCACGACGCCTTCTTCCGGCGCGGCCACGTCGATCACTTCCTGCTGCAGCGATGCCTTGCAAATCAGCTGGCCGGCCTCGACATGGTCGCCTTCGTCGACGAGCCAGGATTCCACCTGTCCCTCTTCATCGCCCGGGTGTGCGTTGACCCAGCGTTTGGATTCCAGAATGACGTCGACCATGGAAAAAGGCCTCCTGCTCGCTGAAATGCTGCAATAGGTTTGCTAAAAGTACCGTGAAGTGCGCGTTGGCGCCGTGACATTGTTGGGCGCAGGGCCGTGGCGGACATTGCGCACGGTCAAAGGTTTCCGGATTCATGGGAAAATGGCGCTATTCGCCCGCGGCCCGCATCGCCGGAGCCGGCCTCCCCGCTCTTAAAAATCCTATGTCTTCCCCCAACCTGCATCCCATGCTCAATGTGGCCGTCAAGGCCGCCCGCGCCGCCGGCGCCATCATCAACCGCGCCGCGCTCGATGTCGAAGCCGTCCGCATCTCGCAAAAGCAGGTCAACGATTTCGTCACCGAGGTCGATCACGCCAGCGAGGCCGCGATCATCGAGACGCTGCTCACGGCCTATCCGCACCACGCGATCTGGGCCGAGGAATCGGGGAAGACGCACGGCGCCCAGGGCTCCGAATTCGTCTGGATCATCGATCCGCTGGACGGCACCACCAACTTCATCCACGGCTTTCCCATCTACTGCGTCAGCATCGCGCTGGCCGTCAAGGGCAAGGTCGAGCAGGCCGTCATCTACGACCCGAGCCGCAACGACCTGTTCACCGCCACCCGGGGCCGCGGCGCCTACATGAACGAGCGGCGCCTGCGCGTGTCCAAGCGCATCGACCTGCGGCAGTGCCTGATTTCCACCGGCTTTCCGTTCCGTCCCGGCGACAACTTCAACAGCTACCTGCGCATGATGGCCGACGTCATGCAGCGCACGGCCGGCCTGCGCCGCCCCGGCGCCGCCGCGCTCGACCTGGCCTATGTCGCGGCGGGCTTCACCGACGGCTTCTTCGAAACCGGCCTGTCGCCCTGGGACGTGGCGGCCGGCTCGCTGCTCGTGCAGGAAGCGGGCGGCCTGATCGGCAACTTCTCCGGCGACTCGGACTTCCTGGAGCAGAAGGAGTGCGTCGCGGGCAACCCGAAGATCTACGGCCAGCTGGTCGCGATCCTCGGCAAGTACAGCAAGTTCGCGAGCGCCGGCGACAAGGCCGCCGTGCGGCAGAACACCCTGAACCTCACCGCGCCGGAAGCGCGCTCCGGCGCGCACGCGGACGACGCGCAAGCCTGATGCGAAACAGCCCGCGCCACCGGGAAAGTGCGGGCCAGGCGCCCTGCGCCTTCCGCTAGACTCGACTTTGCAATCCCACCCGAATCCCAGCCCCATGTCCGAATCGACCGCGCCGACCTCCCCACCGACCGCCGATGCCGCCCTGCTGCTGGAAGTGGCGCAGCTGGTCGTGGGCGCGCTGAACCTCGAAGTGCCCGCGGCCGACATCGCGCCGGACGAGCCCCTGTATGGCGACGGCCTGGGCCTGGACTCGATCGACATCCTCGAAATCGCGCTGGTCGTCTCCAAGCAGTACGGCTTGCAGTTGCGCGCCGGCGACGAGGAGAACCACGCCATCTTCCAGTCGCTGCGCAGCCTGAGCGACCATATCGCCGCCCAGCGAACGAAGTGACAGCGCAGCGCGGCACGCGGTTCAGGCAAGCTTTGCGCTGGGGGGCCGTGCTCGCGCTGGGCATCGGCTATTCGGTGCTCGCGCACCGGGTGGCCGCTGCGGCCACACCGGACCTGTTCTCCGCCCTCGTGGCCGTCACGCCGATGGCCGCTCTGGCCTTCGTCATGGCCTGGCGCTCGTCCCGCCGCGCGCTGCTGGTGGGCATGTGGCTCCTGGCCTGCGCCGGGCTCTACGGCATCAGCGGCTGGCTCGTCACGCACTATCACTGGGTGTTCATGCTGGAGCACGCCGGCGTGTACGCGCTGCTGTGCCTGACTTTCGGCAAGTCGCTGCAACCGGGCCGCACGCCGATGGTGACGGGGTTCGCCCGCCTCGTGCACCCGACGATGTCGCCCACGCTCATCGCCTACACGCGCAGGGTCACCTGGGCCTGGACGCTCTATTTCGGGAGCGTTTCGGCGCTCTCGCTGCTGCTGTTCTGGCTCGCGCCCCTGGCCGTGTGGTCGGCGTTCGCCAATCTCCTGGGCTTTCCCCTGCTGGCGCTCATGTTCATCGGCGAATACGCTGTGCGTTGCTTGGTGTTGCCCGCGGCGGACCGGGCCGGGCCGCTGGAGGCGATCCGCGCGTACCGCCAGGCTTCGTCCGGCGGCTCGGCGCGTCACCCATGACTGCATTGCCGCTCATCGCACACGGCCGGTCCGCGGACGTCCTGGCGTGGGCCGGCGGCGCGCCGGTCACGGCGGCTCGCTTCCTGGCCGATGCGCGGCGGCTCGCGGCCTCGTTCCCCCCGGGCCGCCACGTCCTGAACGCGAGCGCAGACCGTTACCGGTTTGCGGTGGGCATGGCCGCCGCGCTGGTCAGCGACAGGGTCAGCCTGCTGCCGCCGGCGCTCACGCCGGAGATGGTGCGGCAGGTCAGGCACTTCGCGCCCGACGTCGTCTGCCTCACGGACCAGGCCCAGGCGATCGCCCTGCCGCAAATCGCGTGGGGCGAGGTGATGGCGGGGGAGACGCCGGACACCGGCGGTTTCGAGATTCCCTCGATCCCCGCGGCGAACATCGCGGCGATCGTCTTCACCTCCGGCTCGACCGGCGTGCCGATGGCCCACCGCAAGAGCTGGGGCGGCCTGGTCCGCAGCGTGCGGGCCGAAGCGCAGAGGCTGGGGTTGCTGGACGGCCGGTGCCACAGCATCGTGGCGACCGTCGCGCCGCAACACATGTACGGCTTCGAGTCCACGGTGCTGATCGCCCTGCAAAGCGGCGCGGCGCTCACGGCCTCCCACCCGTTCTATCCGGCCGACATCTGCGCCGCGCTCGCGCGGGCGGCGCACCCGAACATCCTGGTCACGACGCCGATCCACCTCAAGGCGCTGCTCGCCTCGGGGCTGGAGATTCCACGGCCGGACCTCGTCCTGTCCGCCACGGCGCCGCTGTCGCCGCAACTGGCATCGGCCGTCGAGGCCCGCCTGGGGGCGCCCTTGCTGGAAATCTACGGCTCCACCGAAACCGGCCAGATCGCCTCGCGGCGCACGAGCGAATCCCCCGAATGGCGGCTCTATCCCGGCGTCACGCTGACGGACCGCGACGGCGGCACGTGGGCATCGGGCGGGCACGTCGAGCAGCCCATCGCCCTCGCCGACGAGATCGAAGTCCTGGAGGCCGGACGGTTCCTGCTGCACGGGCGCACCGCCGATCTCGTCAACATCGCGGGCAAGCGCAGCTCCCTCGGCTACCTGAACCACCAGCTCAATGCGGTGCCCGGTGTCGTCGACGGGGCGTTCTTCATGCCCGACGACAAGGATGCCGGCGCGGATGGCACCACGCGCCTGATGGCGTTCGTGGTGGCCCCCGGCATGAAAAGCGCCGCGCTGCTGGCGGCCCTGCGCGAGCGCATCGACGCCATCTTCCTGCCGCGGCCGCTGGTGCTGCTGGACGCGCTGCCCCGCAACGGCAACGGCAAGTTGCCGCGCGAGACGCTCCTGGCGCTCGCACGCGGGCAAGAGCGCAAAGGTGCACCCCATGCGCAGTGAAACGACCCTGCACTTCGGGCCCGACCACCCGGCCTTTGCCGGCCATTTCCCGGGCCGGCCGATCGTTCCGGGCGTGCTGCTGCTCGACGCCGCCGTGCACGCCGCGCAGCAGGCACTCCGCCCGGCGGGGCTGGGCGACGCCGCGGCGCCGGCCTGCGAAATCGGCAGCGCGAAGTTCCTGAGCCCGGTGGGGCCGGGCGAATCGTTGACGATCTCCCTGGACACCACGGCCACCGGAGCCGTGCGGTTCGAGATCTCGAGCGGCAGCCGCAAGGTGGCGACGGGCACGCTCGTGCTGTCGCCCGCGCCTTGAAGAACGATCGCCCCGCCGCCCCGGCCGGGGGGGCCGACTGGCGGCGACGCCCCGAGCGCAGCAACATGTTCTGGCTGCGCGTCATGACCTGGATTTCGCTCACCCTGGGCCGCTCGCCGAGCCGCGTCGTGCTCTATGGCATCGCCGCCTACTTCCTGGCGTTCGCGCCCACCGCGCGCCGCATGTCGCGGCTCTACCTGCAGCACCTGTCCGGGCTGCGGTCGCCCGCGCAGGTGGCTTGGCGGCGCCTGTTCCGGCATTTCCTGGCCTTCGCCACGGTGGTCCATGACCGCGTCTACCTGGTCAACGACCGCTACGACCTGTTCGACATCCGCGTCCACCACCGCGAATTGATCGACGACGTGCTGGCCGGGGGCGGGGGCGCGTTCCTGATCGGCGCCCACCTGGGCAGCTTCGAAGTGCTGCGCGCGGTCGGCCGCCACCAGGGCGGCCTGCAAGTCGCGATGGCGATGTACGAGGAGAATGCGCGCAAGATCAACGCGGCACTCGGCGCGATCAACCCGAAGGCGCAGCAGGGCATCATCGCGCTGGGCCACATCGATTCGATGATCCGGATCCACGAGCTGCTGGCCCAGGGGGTCGTCGTCGGCATGCTGGGCGACCGGTCCCTGGGCAACGACGACACCCGCGCGGTCGAGTTCCTGGGCGAGCCGGCCGAACTGCCGCTCGGCCCGTTCCGGATGGCGGCCATCATGAAATGCCCGGTCCTGTTCATGGCGGGGCTGTACCGCGGCGGCAACCGCTACGACATCCACTTCGAGACCCTGGCCGATTTTTCGGCCGTGCCGCCGCGCGGGCGGACCGCGGCCGTGCAGCAGGCGATGACGCGATATGCTGCGCTGCTGGAGGAGCACTGCCGCATGGCGCCGTACAACTGGTTCAACTTCTTCGACTTCTGGCAGGCGCCCGCGCCGCGCCCTGCCCCAACTTCCGCGGAAAAACAATGACCCTCACCCTGCGAACGTTCACCTCCGCCCTGGGCCTGGTGCTGGCCCTTGCGGCCGCGCCGGCGCTCGCCGCGTGGGACCTGCAGCAGCTGATGGACTCGCTGGCACAGAACAAGTCGGGCCGTGCGACCTTCGTCGAAACCAAGCGGCTCGCGGTCCTCAGCAAGCCGATCGAGTCCTCCGGTGAATTGCTCTACACCGCGCCCGACAAGCTCGAGAAGCGCACGCTCAAGCCCAGGCCGGAGTCCATGGTCGTGGACGGCGACGCCCTGACCGTCGAGCGCGGCACCCAGAAGTACCAGCTGCAGCTGCAGGCCTACCCCGAGATCGGCGCCTTCATCGAGAGCATCCGCGGCACGCTGGCGGGCGACCGCAAGGCGCTGGAGCGCAACTACCGCCTCGCCCTCGGCGGCTCGGCCGATGCCTGGGTGCTCGAGCTGCTGCCGCTGAACGAGAAGATGAAGGCGGTGGTCCAGCGCATCCGGATTTCGGGCACACGCGACCAGGTGGGCAGCATCGAGATCAGCCAGGCCGACGGCGACAGCTCCGTGATGGTCATCGAAAAATCGACGTCCACGCGATGATCGCCGCCCGCCGCCGCGGCCGGGTGGCCATTGCACTGTGGCTGGCCTTCCTGCTGGCGTGCGTGGCCGTCATCACCCAGGCCCGTTTCACCACGGACCTGTCGGCCTTCCTGCCCGGCAGCCCCACGCCCGAACAGAAACTGCTGATGGACCAGTTGCGCGAGGGCCTGGCTTCGCGGCTGATCCTGGTCGGCATCGAAGGCGCCGACGCGCCCACGCGCGCGCGGCTGTCGAAGGACACGGCGGGGCGCTTGCGCGCGGATCCCGCGTTCGTCACCGTGAACAACGGCGAGCCGGTGGATGTGGAGCGCGACCGGGCCTTCCTTTTCGACCACCGTTACCTGCTCAGCCCCGCGGTGACGCCGGAGCGCTTCGAAACGGCCGGCCTGCACGCGGCCCTCGGCGACAGCATCGACCTGCTGGCCTCCCCCGCCGGCCTGCTGGTGAAGTCCCTGTTGCCGCGCGACCCCACCGGGGAGATGGTGCGCCTGCTGGGCCGCCTGGGCAGCGGTTCGCAGCCGAAGCTGGTCGGCGGCGCCTGGGCTTCCGGCGATGGCGCCCGCGCGCTGATGCTGGTGCAGACGCGCGCCGCCGGCTCGGACACCGACGCGCAGGAACACGCCATGGCCGCAATCCGGCAGGCCTTCGGCGCGGCCGGCGGCGACCAGGCCTCCGCGAAGCTCGTGATGACGGGTCCGGGCGTTTTCTCCGTCACCTCCCGCGAGACCATCAAGACCCAGGTCGGCACGCTGTCCCTCGTCGGGACCGCGCTGATCGCCACCCTGCTGTTGCTGGTCTATCGCTCGTTCACGGCGCTGCTGCTCGGCCTGCTGCCGGTGGCGAGCGGCGCACTGGCCGGTGTCGCGGCCGTCAGCCTCGGGTTCGGCCCGGTGCATGGCATCACGCTCGGCTTCGGCACCGCCCTGATCGGCGAGGCCGTGGATTATTCGATCTACCTCTTCGTGCAGTCGGAACAGCAGGGCGCGGACCAGCAGCAGTGGGTCAGGCGCTTCTGGCCGACCATCCGGCTGGGCGTGCTGACGTCGATCTGCGGCTTCGCGTCGCTGCTGCTGTCCGGGTTTCCCGGCCTCGCGCAACTGGGCTTGTACGCCATCGCGGGCCTCGTCGCGGCAGCCGCCGTCACGCGGTTCGTGCTGCCGCACCTGCTGCCGCGCGACTTCCGCATCCACGATGTCACGGCCCTCGGCGCCGGCCTGTCCCGCTGGGTCGGGCGCGCGGCGCGCCTGCGCTGGGTGGCGGCAGCCGTGCTGGTCGCAGCCGCCGCCGTCGTCGTGCAGCACCGCGCGGACTTATGGAGCGGCAACATCTCGTCGCTGAGCCCCGTCTCGCCAGCCGACGTCGCACTCGACACGCGGCTGCGCGCCGACACGGGGGCGCCCGACGCGCGCTACATCGTCGTGGTGTCCGGACCGGGCCGCGAGGACGTGCTGCGCTCGTCGGAACAGGTGGCCGCCCTGCTGCAGGCCGAAGTCGATCGCGGCCAGCTGGCGGGCTTCGAAAGTCCCACGCACTACCTGCCCAGCACCGCTACCCAGAAGGCACGGCAGGCCAGCCTGCCCGAGCCGGGCGAGCTGCGGGCGCGGCTGGCCCGGGCGATCGACGGCCTGCCCGTGCGGGCGGAGACGTTCGCGCCGTTCATGGCCGACGTGGCGGCCGCCCGGAACCAGCCGCTGGTGAAGGCGGCCGACCTGCAGCACACATCCATGGCGATGGCCGTGCAGGGACTGCTCATCGAGCACGATGGCCAATGGAACGCGCTATTGCCGCTGAAGGCGCCCAAGGGCGGCTCGATCCGCGCCGACGCCATCCGTGCCGCGCTCGCCGCCACCGGCCTGCGCAATGCGCTGTTCGTGGACCTGAAGATGGAATCGGACCGCCTGTACGCCGGCTACATGCGGGAGGCCGGCCTGTTGTCCTTGGGCGGCCTGGCCGCCATCGTCGCCCTGCTGCTGGCGGTGACCCGCTCGCCCGCCCGGACGCTGCGTGTCTTCTCGCCGCTGGCCGCCGCCGTCCTCACCGTGACGGCGGCGCTGGCCGCCACCGGCCACCCGCTCACCATCCTGCACCTGGTGGGACTGCTGCTCGTGGTGGCGGTCGGCTCGAACTACGCGCTGTTCTTCGACCGTACCGACCCGGGCGCGCCCATTTCGCCGCGGACCCTGGTGTCCATGCTCTTCGCCAACCTCACCACCGTTGCAGGCTTCGGCGTGCTGGCGTTTTCGAACGTGTCGCTGCTGCAGGCACTGGGCATCACAGTGGCGCCCGGCGTGATGCTGGCGCTCGCCTATGCCGCGATTTTCGCGAGGCCCTCGCGTGCCTGAGACCGCGTGGCATTCCCCGCCGCTCATCCGGGCTTCGCTCGCGCTGCACCTGCTGGCGCTGCTCGCGGTGGTGGCCGCCCCGTCCCTGTGGCCCTGGGCGCTCGGCGCCGTCATCGCCGACCACCTGCTGGTCGTCGGCGCGGGCCTCTGGCCGCGCAGTCGCTGGCTCGGGCCGAACTGGACCCGCCTGCCGGCCGCGGCGGCGGCCCGCAACGAGATCGCGCTCACCATCGACGACGGCCCCGACCCCCTCGTCACCCCGCAGGTGCTCGACGTGCTGGATCGGTACGCCGCACGCGCGACCTTTTTTTGCGTGGGCCGGCAGGCATCGCGGCACCACGACCTCTGCCGTGAGATCGTGCGGCGGGGCCACGCGATCGAGAACCACAGCCACTCGCATTCCCACGATTTCTCGCTGCTCGGCCCACGCCGCGTGATGCGGGAGCTGCAGGCGGCGCAGGAGACGCTCACGGCGATCGCGGGGCAGCCGCCCCGCTTCTTCCGTGCCCCGGCGGGGCTGCGCAACCTGTTCCTCGAGCCCGCGCTGGCCCGGCTCGGGCTTCGGCTCGCGACCTGGTCGGCGCGCGGCTTCGACACCCGCGTCAACGATCCCGAGCGTGTGACGGCCAGCCTGCTGCGCGGCCTGGCGGCCGGCGCCATCCTGCTGCTGCACGACGGCCACGCGGCACGCACGCCCGGCGGCGCGCCCGTCATCCTCGAGGTGCTGCCGGCCGTGCTCGAGGCGGCCGCGGCCTCCGGCCTGCGGGTGGTGACCTTGCGCGAGGCGCTCGCATGACCGCCGGCGTCCCCGCGGCGCCGTGGCATCGCCAGGCCGTGGCAGCGATTCGCCTTCACTCCTGGCTGAAGGCCATCGGCACCACGGCGTTCATCGGCCTGTTCTTCATCGCGTACTTCCACGTGCTGCGCAATCCGGCCTCGGCCCCCACGGTGATGCCCGAGATCTGGCTGGATCGCTGGATCGGCTTCCAGCCGCTGGCGCTGCCGATGTACCTCTCGCTCTGGTTCTACGTGAGCCTGCTGCCGGCGTTCTTCGCCACGCGGGCCGAGCTGTACCGCTATGGCACGACCATGGCCGCGATGTGCATCGCGGGCCTGTCCATCTTCTACTTCTGGCCCACGGCCGCGCCCGCCCCGGAGATCGACTGGGCCCGCTATCCCGACATCGACTTCCTCAAGGGCATCGATGCCTCGGGCAACGCCTGCCCTTCGCTTCACGTGGCCACGGCCTTCCTGTCCGGCGTGTGGTTCCACCACGTGCTGCGCCGGTTCGGCGCGCCCGCGTGGGTCCTCGCGTTCAACTGGGCCTGGTGCGCGCTGATCGTGTATTCGACGGTCGCCATCCGGCAGCACGTGGCCGTCGATGCGATGGGGGGCCTGGCGCTGGGCGGGGCCGCGGCGGCCCTGGCGCTGCGCCGCCGCGGCGGGCGCCCCGGGCAGATGTAACGCCCGCGGCTCATCGATTCCGGCACGCCGGCCCTTGCTAACATGGCGCCTCATCAAGATTGGATGGTTTTCCCCTGAATCCGCTCTGGATCCCTCACTTCACGGCGACCAGCGCCATCGGCCGCGGACTGTCGCAAACGCTGGACGCATTGCGCAATCGCCGCGGCGGGCTGGCCCCCTGCACCTTCGACACGGTGGACCTGCCGACCTTCATCGGTGAAGTGGCGGGCGTCGACGCCGTGCAGCTGCCCGCCCACCTCGCGGCCTTCGACTGCCGCAACAACCGGCTCGCCTTCCTCGGGCTCGTGCAGGACGGCTTCGCCGATGCCGTGGCCGCCGCGGCCCGCAGGCATGGGCCGCAACGCGTGGGCGTCTTCCTCGGCACCAGCACGTCGGGCATCTACCAGACGGAGCTGGCCTATCGCCGCCGCGACCCGGCCGACGGCTCCCTGCCCGCCGATTTCGACTACGCCTGCACCCACAACACGTTCTCCGTCGCCGACTTCGCCCGGCGGTGCCTGGGCCTGGCCGGCCCGGCCGTCGTGGTGTCGTCCGCGTGCTCTTCGAGCGCCAAGGTGTTCGCGTCGGCGCGCCGCATGCTGGCCGCGGGCCTGATCGACGCGGCCGTGGTGGGCGGCGTCGATTCGCTGTGCCTCACGACCCTGTATGGCTTCAACTCGCTCGGGCTGATGTCCCCCCGGGCCTGCCGGCCCTTCGACGCCGGGCGCGACGGCATTTCCATCGGCGAAGCCGCGGCCTTCGCGCTGCTGGAGCGCGCGCCCGAGCACTTGGGGAGCGAGGCCGTGCTGCTGCTGGGCGTGGGCGAATCCAGCGATGCGTATCACATGTCCTCGCCGCACCCGGATGGCCTCGGCGCCCGCCTGGCCATGCAGCAGGCGCTGCAGGACGCCGGGCTCGATGCGGCCGACATCGACTACATCAACCTGCATGGCACGGCGACGCCCAGCAACGACGCGGCTGAAACGAAGGCGGTCGGCGATGTGTTCGGGCCGGGCACGCCCTGTAGTTCCACCAAGGGCGCGACCGGGCACACCCTGGGCGCCGCGGGCGGCCTCGAAGCCGTGATCTGCGCGCTGGCGCTGCGCAACGGCTTGATGCCCGGCGGGCTGAACACGCGGCAGCGCGACCCGCTCCTGCCCCTGAATTACCTCGTGGACAACCGCGAGCAACCGGTGCGGCGGGTGCTGTCCAATTCCTTCGGTTTCGGCGGCACCAACTGCAGCCTCGTCTTCGGCCGCGCCGGCTGAGAGCCCACGATGACGCACTCTTCCACCGCCAGCGCGAATCCCCTCGCCGCCTTCGTCGAGGGCATCGGCTTGCTCGGCCCGGGGCTTGCCGGCTGGCCGCAGGGGCGGCGTTGCCTCGACGGCAGCGCCCCGTACGAAGCCGCACGCTGCGTGCTGCCGCTGCCGATGGCGCTGCCGTCGGCGGAACGGCGGCGCGCGGGCGCGGTCGTGAAGGTCTCGCTCGCGGTCGGCCAGGAAGCCGTCCTGGCGTCGGGCCTGCCGGCCAAGGAGCTGCCTTCGGTTTTCTCGTCGTCCAGCGGCGACGCCGTCAATTGCCACGAGATCTGCAGCCAACTCGCCTCCGGCGACCGGCTGATTTCGCCGACGCGGTTCCACAACTCGGTGCACAACGCGGCCTCCGGCTACTGGAGCATCTCCAGCGGCGCGATGGCCAGCTCGTCGGTGCTGTGCGTGCGCGACGCGGGGTTTGCCGCCGGCCTGCTGGAGGCGCTGACCCAGTGCGTCGTCGACGACACCGCCGTGCTGCTGGTGGTGTACGACACCGAGTACCCGCAGCCGCTCTACGCCAAGCGGCAGGTTCCGGACACGATGGGCCTCGCGATGGTCCTGGCGCCGCGGCGCAGCGAACGCAGCCTGGCCCGCATCGCGCTGGACAGCGCGAGCTACCTGACGGCGGCTGCGGCCGACACGATGCAGGACGCGGCGCTCGAGGCCCTGCGCCGGTCCATCCCGGCGGCGCGCGCGCTGCCGCTGCTGGAAGCCATCGCCCGGCGGCAGTCGAGGTCCGTGGCCCTGGCCTACCTCGACCCGCTGCAGCTCGCGGTGGAGGTCGCGCCGTGCTGAGCAGTCCGCAGACGCTCGACCGCGACGCCATCGCACGCCGCATTCCCCACCAGGGCAGCATGTGCCTGCTCGACGCGGTGCTGGGCTGGGACCCCGAACACATCCGCTGCCGCGCCGGCAACCACCGCTCGCCCGATCATCCGCTGCGCGCCCACGGCCGCCTCGGCGCGGCCTGCGGCGTCGAATACGCGGCGCAGGCGATGGCCGTGCACGGCGCGCTCGTCGGCGAAAGCGGGCAGGGCCACGCCGGCGACGCGCCGCCCCGCGCCGGCTACCTCGCGGGCATGCGGGGCGTCACGCTGCACGTGGAGCGGCTGGACGCGGTGGACGGCCCGCTCTCGGTCAACGCGCAGCGGATCACGGGCGACGACAACACCGTGCTCTACAGCTTCGAAGTTCGGGCCGGCGAGCGCCCCCTGCTCAGCGGGCGCGCCATCGTCGTGCTCGACGCGGCCGGCCTGTCCGCCGCACCCGCAAGGACACCCCCATGAACCCACCCCCCAAGCGCGCGCTCGTCACCGGCGGCAGCGGCGGCCTCGGCTCGGCGATCTGCCGCCGGCTCGCGGCCGACGGCATGGAGGTCATCATCCATGCCAACAGCCGCCTCACCGAGGCGCAGGCGCTGGCCGGGCGGATCGTGGCCGAAGGCGGCCGCGCGCAGGCGGTGGCGTTCGACGTGACCGACGCCGGCGCCACCGCCGCCGCGCTGCAGGGGCTGCTGGACCAGGGCGCGATCCAGGTGCTCGTCAACAACGCGGGCATCCACGACGACGCGGTGTTCCCCGGCATGCAGCCGGGCCAGTGGCAGCGCGTGATCGACGTGTCCCTGAACGGCTTCTTCAACGTCACCCAGCCGCTCGCGCTGCCGATGATCCGCACGCGCTGGGGCCGCATCATCAACATCACCTCGGTCTCGGCCGTCATCGGCAACCGCGGGCAGGTGAACTACTCGGCGGCCAAGGGCGCGCTGCACGCCGCCACGCGGTCGCTGTCCCTCGAAGTGGCCAGCCGCGGCATCACCGTCAACGCCGTGGCGCCCGGCATCATCGACACGGGCATGGCCGAGGGCAATTTCAGCGCCGAGGACATCGCGCGCATGGTGCCCATGAAACGCGCCGGCCAGGCCGACGAGGTGGCCGAGCTCGTGGCCTTCCTCGCCTCGGACCGCGCCAGTTACATCACCGGCCAGATCATTTCGATCAATGGCGGAATGGCCTGAAGGAACACATCGAATGACCGCCCCCGCCCCCGCACCCGTGCCCCTGGTGCATGCGCCGCACCGGCCGCTGACCGAGTACTACCAGACCGAGCAGGACCGGCGGGCCTACCTGCGCAAGATCTTCGACGACACGGCGCCCGACTACGACCGCGTCGAATCGATGCTGGCCTGGGGCACCGGATCGAAGTACCGCCACGACGCGCTGGTGCGCGCCGGCCTCGAGCCCGGCATGAAGGTGCTCGACGTGGGCGTCGGCACCGGGCTGGTGGCGGCGCAGGCCTGCGTGCTCACCGGCGACCCCGCGCTGGTGACCGGCCTGGACCCGAGCGCGGGCATGATGGCGGCGGGCAAGCTGCCCCAGGCCGTGGCGATGGTGGAGGGCCGGGCCGAGGCCCTGCCCTTTCCCGACAACCACTTCGATTTCCTGAGCATGGGCTATGCGCTGCGCCACATCAGCGACCTGAGCGTGGCCTTCGCGGAGTTCGAGCGCGTGCTCAAGCCGGGCGGGCGCCTGTGCGTGCTCGAGATCACGCAGGCGGGCAGCCCGCTCGGGCGCTGGCTGCTCAAGACCTACATGCGCGGGGTGATCCCGCTGCTGACCCGCTTCGTCTCCAGCCAGAAGAAGACCACCACGATGTGGCGCTACTACTGGGACACGATCGAAGCCTGCGTGCCCCCCGAGCAGGTCGTCGCCACGCTGGAAGCCGTGGGGCTGGCCCAGGTCGACCGGCACCTGGAACTCGGCATCTTCTCCGAATACCGGGCCGTCAAGGCGTCACGTTCCTAGCAGGCGCCGCGCGACGAGCAGCGGCAGGCGCAGCAGGAAGCCGAAAAACAGCCGCGAGTGCATCCAGGTGAGCAGCAGGTTGTCGCGCAGGTAGTTGAAGTGCGAGACCCCGCCCTCCTCGGGCCGGAAGTACTTGACGGTGGCGGGCAGGTTCACGGGCTTGACGCCTCGCCAGCACATGCGCACCACCGCTTCCGGGTCGAAATCGAAGCGGCGCATCCAGCGCTGGCCGTGCATCACCTCGCGCAGCGGCGCGATCGGATAGACGCGAAACCCGAACAGCGAATCGCCGATGCCCATCCACAGCGTTTCCAGGTCGGCCCAGCCGTTGGACACCTTGCGGCCGTTCACGCGCAGGCGCGGCGCATCGGCCGCGAACACGGGCACGCCCAGCACCATCGCCTTCGGCTGCGCCGCCGACGCGGCCATGAAGGCGGGAATCAGCTCGGCCGGGTGCTGGCCGTCCGAATCCATGGTCAGCACATGCGTGAAACCTTCCGCCGCGGCCAGCTCCAGCCCGTGCAGCACGGCGGCGCCCTTGCCGACGTTGCGCGGCAGCACGACGACCCGCAGGCCGGCGTCCGCGGCAGCCATCGCCTCCAGCGTCGCCACGCTGGCGTCGGTGCTGCCGTCCACGATGACCCAGACCGGCGTCCATTGCGCCCGCGCGGCCGCCACGGTTTCACGCACCTTCGGGCCGGGGTTGTAGCTGGGGATCAGGACGAGGTGCGTGGTGGAAGCGGCGGGCGCGAATCTGTTCATTGCCAGGGGGTCGCTGCGGTCAGGGCCGGGAGACGGGGAACTCCGGCAGCTGCGCATGCGCCAGTTCGGATTCGAAGTACTGTTCGAGTTCGACCACGAAGCGGGCCGAGTGGGTGGGCGGGTCGAAGCGCTTGCCGAGCCGCACGCGGTAGGTGATCGGCATGCGTGGCGTCCACGAAAGGCCCCAGCCCTTGCCGAGAAAGCCCGAGTCGGTTTCGATGAACACGGTCTGCACCGGCACGCCGGCATGCTTGGCGATCAAGCCGCAGGTGCCCTGCATGCGGCCGACCGGGAAGCGGGTGGTGCGCGTTCCTTCCGGGAACAGCAGCAGGTGGCTGCCCTGGTGCAGGTCGTCGATGGCCTGTTGCACCATGGTGCGCAGCGGCGTGTTGCGGATGTATCCCGCCACCCGCGCGGCGCCGCCAAAAACGACGTTGTTGACGATGTCGGCCTTCATGATGCAGCCCGCATCGGGCAGCGCGGAGAGCACCATCAGCGCGTCGAGCAGCGAGGGATGGTTGGGCGCGATCACCATGGGCGGCTCGCCGCGCAGCGCGTCGAGCTCGGACAGGTCGAACCGGCAGGCACCCATCGACGCCAGCATCTTCAGGTAAGCGCGGGTCGATGCCGAGATGAGCCTGCGCCCCAGGCGCTTGCTCGACGCGCGGGGCAGCAGCAGACCCATCGGCAGCGCCGCCACCGAGATCGCCAGGCAGAAACCGCCCAGCAGCAGGAAACCCAGGTGCAGCCGGAAGGTTTCGTGCAGCGGCGCCCGCCGGAAGCCCGGCTCGATGCGCTTGCCCGGCCCGGCCGGGGTTTCGCTTTCCACGAAGCTGCTGGAGAAGGGATGCCTCAAGATGCGGTGGCCTCGACTTCGCGGATGTTGGCCTTGCGCAGGCGCATCGCCTGCAGCGTGCGCCTGAAATTCAGGGCCGACGCGATGTAGAAAATGCCCTTCAGGACCCGCAGCGACCCCCAGATCGGCGTCTTGCCGAAGATGTCGCCGGCGAGCATCGACAGCAGCGCCTCCTTCACGCGCAGCACGTTGCTCGGCGCCATGAACATGTCGCGCATCGTGGGGTTGGTGACGCGGTAGATGAACCAGGAGAACTCCCTGGGCCCGCGGCGCACCTGCCGGTCGAAATTGGCCAGGGCGCGGGCGGCCCGGGCCGGTTCGCGCAGGCACGTGTTCACCGTCTCGGCGCCGACGAAGCCGCCCTGCATCGCGAGCATCACGCCGGACGAGAACACCGGGTCGATGAAGGCGAAGGCATCGCCGATGAGGAGCCAATTCGGCCCGTGGGTGCGCTCGCAGGAATACGAGAAATTGCCGGTCGCCTCCACCTCCGATGCGAGCGTCGCATGGGCGAGCCGCTCGGCCAGCGCCGGGCACATGGCGATGGTGTCGAGGAAGAACTCCTTGACCGGCTTGTCCCGGCGCTTCAGGTAATGGGGCCACACCACGGCGCCGATGCTGGTGGCGCCGTCGGCCAGGGGGATCAGCCAGAACCAGCCGTGGTCGAACCAGAAGATCGTGATGTTGCCTTCGGCGCGCCCCGGGTGCCGCGCCGCGCCGGTAAAGTGCCCGTACAGGGCCGAACTGTTGTGCTTGGGGTTGCGCCGCTTCAGGTCGAACTTCTTTCCCAGCAGGGTATCGCGCCCGGACGCGTCCACGACGAAACGGGTGCGCCATTCCCCGGTTCGGCCATCGTCGTGCTGCGCCCTGACCGTGGCGCCGTTGCCGTCCGCCGCGAAAGCCACGTCGCGGACCCGGCAGCCTTCGACCACCTCGGCGCCCAGCCGGTCGGCATTGCGGATCAGGATGTCGTCGAATTCCGAGCGCCGCACCTGGTAGGAGAACGGCATGGTCTTGTCCCAGGCGTCGCCGAACTGGAACGTCTCGCTCTTCTTTTCGTGCCAGGGCGACACGAATTCGGCGCCCCACTTCTCGATCCCGATGGCCTTGACGTCCTGCGCCACGCCGAGCTTCTCGAACAGGGCCAGGTTGGCGGGCAGCAGCGACTCGCCGATGTGGAAGCGCGGATGGCGCTCTTTTTCGAGGATGGTGACCCGGTGGCCCTGCCGCGCCAGCAGCGCGCCGATGGTGGCGCCGGCGGGTCCACCGCCGATCACCAGGACGTCGCACTCGGCGATGGCGCTGTGAGCCGAGCGTTCCGACAGGTTCGGCTCGGTCATGTGGGGTCCTTCATCGGGGGCTGCAACCCGGCCATTCTACGGTGACAATCGGTGCCCATGTCCAATGAAAAGCAAAGCGACAAGGCCGCCGTGCGGCAGAACGCGCTGAACCTCACGGCGCCCGGGGAGAAGTCCGGCGCTGAAATCGGTGACAACCCCTGACTGGAGGCGAGCGCTTTGCAAGCAACGGAGTTCCTGCAGCAGCACCCGTGGACGGCCACGGTCCTGGTGGCGCTGCTCGCGGTCGTTGGCGCCCTGGTCGTCCACCACGTGGGCCGCGCCATGCTGCGCCGGGCGCTTGGGGTCATGCCGATCCCGCGCGCCGTCATGGAGGCGACCGAAAGCGCGGCCTCCGCGGCACTGCCGCTGTTCGCGCTGCAGCTCGTGTGGACAGCGGCGCCCGACGACCTGCTCCACATCGGCACCGTTCGCCACTCCAATGGCGTGCTCCTGATCCTGGCGCTCACCTGGCTGGCGATGCGGGCCATCAAGGGCGTCGCCAACGGGGTCATCGAGCGCCACCCGGCGACGATGGAAGACAACCTCCAGGCCCGCCGCATCCAGACGCAGGCCAAAGTGCTCTCGCGCAGCGCCATGGTCGTCGTGCTGCTGGCGGGCCTGTCGATGGCGCTGATGACATTCCCCGGCGCCCGGCAGGTCGGTGCCAGCCTGCTCGCCTCCGCGGGCGTGGTCGGCATCGTGGCCGGCATCGCCGCGCGGCCGGTGTTCAGCAACCTGATCGCCGGCCTGCAGATCGCCCTGGCCCAGCCGATCCGGCTGGACGACGTGCTGATCGTCGAGGGCGAGTGGGGCCGGGTCGAGGAGATCACCGGCACCTACGTCGTCCTCAGGCTCTGGGACGAGCGCCGGCTGATCGTGCCGCTGCAATGGTTCATCGAGCACCCCTTCCAGAACTGGACGCGCACCAGCTCGCAGATCCACCAGTCGGTCTTCCTGTTCCTCGATTACGCGATGCCCATCGAGCCGCTGCGCGCGGAGCTGCAGCGGGTGGTGGAAGGCGCGCCCGAATGGGACGGCCGCACGGCCCAGGTCAAGGTGACCGACGCCACCGATCGCACGATCAAGGTGCGGGTGCTGGTGTCGGCGCGCGCCGCCGGCCCGGCCTTCGACCTGGGCTGCAAGGTGCGCGAGGCCCTGCTCGCCTTCGTCGCGCGCGAATACCCGGCCTGCCTGCCCCATGCCCGCTGGCAGGGCGCGCCGGAAAAGGGCTGAGCCTCCCTGGAGGTCAGGGAAGGTCCGCGTCCGGGGACTCGCCACCCAACGAGGTGCGCAACATGTCGATGAACGCCCGCGTCTTGGTCGGCATCAGCTTGCGCCCGGGAAACACCGCCCACGCGATGTGGCTGGGCGCGCACCAGCCGGGCAGCACGCGTTGCAGCAGCCCCTTGTGCACGTCCGGCAGCGCGAAGGCATCGGGAACCGCCGTGATGCCCGCCCCAGACCTCGCCAGGCGAATCAACAACTCGGGAGAATTCGCCATGAGCCGGCCCGGCGGCGTGCCTTCCCAGCGCTGGCTCTCCTGCGTGAGCCGCCATGCGACCGGCTCGCCATCGGGGCCGGGCAGCCGCACGGCGTCGTGTTTCAGCAGGTCGTCCGGCACCTGCGGCTGGCCGTGCTCGGCCAGGTAGTGGGTCGCCGCGTACAAGCCGACGGACAGCACTTTCAGCTGGCGTGCGGCCAGCAGCCCGTCGTCGGGCAGGTCGCCGACCCGCACGGCCAGGTCGAAGCCCTCGCCGAGCAGGTCGACCCGGCGTGGCGACAAATCCAGCTCCAGAACAATGGCTGGGTGCAATGCGACAAAGGCCGCCAGCGCGTCGGCCAGCAGCAGGTTGGCGAAATCGCTCGGCATGGACACACGCAGCCGCCCGCCGGGCGCGGTCCGTCGATGCGCGCTCAGCGCGGCAACCGCCTCGACCTCGTCGGCGACCTGCCGCGCATGCCCCAGCAGTTGCTGCCCGAACTCGGTCAGCACCTGGCGGCGCGTGGTGCGCAGCAGCAACCGCTCGCCCAGGCGCTGCTCCAGCCCGGCCAGCCGCCGCGACACGGTGGATTTGGGCAGCCCCAACCTTTCCGCCGTGCGGCTGAAGCTCCCCAGCTCCGCCACGAAGGCAAAGATGAGCAGATCGTTGGGGTCGATAACAGCTTCGGATTGTTCCGCCATGGGAACAATGATATCGATTCAGAGGGATTCTCACGGTGATTTATGCGAAATACAGTATCAATATCCCAACCAAAGCCCCCCGGAGAACCGCATGAACATCCTTCAAGTCAACGCCAGCGCCCGCCGCGAAGGCTCCAATTCCACCCGCATCGCCAACTCGATCGTGGAGCGCCTGCGCAGCGCCAATCCGGGCGCGACGCTCGCCGTGCGGGACCTGGTCGCGACGCCGCACCCCGTGCTGGACGAGGCCACCCTCGGTGCGCTGTTCACCCCGGCCGACAAGCGCAGCCCCGAGCAGGCCGCGCGGGTGGCGCTGGACGACGCGCTGATCGCCGAGATCCAGGCCCACGACACCCTCGTGATCGGCGTGCCCATGTACAACTTCGGCAACTCCATCCAGCTCAAGAGCTGGATCGACGCGATCTCGCGCGCGGGCGTGACCTTCCGCTACACCGAGACCGGTCCCGAAGGCCTGCTCAAGGGCAAGAAGGTGTACGTGGCGCTGGCACGGGGCGGCATGTACCGCGACTCGGGCAACGACCACCAGGTCGCGCACCTCAAGATGGTGCTGGGCTTCCTCGGCCTGACCGACGTCACCTTCATCTACGCGGAGGGCCTGGCCATGGGGCCGGAAGCGACCGAAAAGGGTCTCGCGCAAGCGCAGGCCGAGATCGACGCGGCATTTGCCTGAACCCGGCGCACCCCGACCTCAGAAGAAAATCCGGGTCCGGGCAAGGATCCCCGGCCTCGCGGCCGCACGACAAGGAAAGGCTTCGCCATGACAACCACACTCGCTCCCGCCGTCACCCTGTCGCGCTCGGTCGAGCGCCTGGTCGCAGGCCAGGCCACCTCCGACGGCGCCGGCGTCAAGCTCACCCGCGTCTTGACGCAGAACCTCCAGCATCGGCTCGACCCGTTCCTGATGCTGGATGCGTTCGGCAGCGACGACCCGAACGACTACATCGCGGGCTTTCCCGACCATCCGCACCGGGGCTTCGAGACGGTGACATACATGATCGCGGGCCGCATGCGGCATCGCGACAGCGCCGGCCACGAGGGCTTGCTGCAGAACGGCGGCGTGCAATGGATGACGGCCGGCAGGGGCGTGATCCATTCGGAAATCCCGCAGCAGGAACAAGGGGTGATGGAAGGCTTCCAGCTCTGGCTCAACCTGCACAGCAGCGAGAAGATGAAGGACCCCTGGTACCGCGATGTCCAGGACGACCAGCTGCCCAAGCTGGTGACGCCCGAAGGGGTGGCCGTCACGGTGATCGCCGGCGAGAGCCACGGCGTGCGTGGCGCGGTGGCACGCGAAATCACCCAGCCCCTGTACCTGGACCTGCATTGGCCGCGCGCCGCGCGCTTCGAACAGGCATTGCCACCCGGGCACAACGCATTCCTCTACGTGTACCGTGGCCAGGTCACGGTGAGCGGGACCGTCGTCCCCGCGCAGAAGATGGCCATCCTGGCCAACAACGCGGACGCGGATGGCGTGGTCATCGAAGCCGGCGCCGACGCGAAGGCGTTGCTGATCGCGGGATGGCCGCTGAAGGAGCCCATCGTCCAGTACGGGCCCTTCGTCATGAACACGCAGCAGGAAATCTACCAGGCGGTGAGCGATTTCCGCGACGGCCGCCTCGGCGAATCGGCTCGATGACACCCGGGCGCGCGGCCGGCATCGGCCTCAGAATGGGGAACGCAAGGACTTCCCCATGGATCTCGTCGACCTGAGCCGAACGCTCCAGCAGGATGCCGTCGCTGTCGTTTTCCTGAACGTACTGCTGCAGCAACTCGGCTTGCCGGTGCCGGTGGTGCCGACCCTGCTGCTGGCGGGCAGCCTGGCCGCGACACCCGGCCAGGTGGGGAAAATCCTGGCCGCGGCCGTCCTGGCCGCGCTCTTCGCCGACTGGCTCTGGTATCACGCGGGCCGGCTGTTCGGCTATCGCGTGCTGTCGGGGCTGTGCAAGCTGTCCATCAACCCGACCTCCTGCGTCAGCCAGACCGAGTCACGCTTCATTCGCTGGGGCATGCTGTCCCTGCTGGTGGCCAAGTTCATCCCCGGGTTCTCCATCGTCGCGGCGCCGATCGCGGGCGCCACGCGCATGCATCCGTTCGGCTTCCTGCTGGCAGCGGGCACGGGCGGGGCGCTGTGGGCGGGGCTGGCGCTGGGCACCGGCTGGGTGCTCAAGGACGCGGTGCAGGCGCTGATCGTGACGCTCGACCAGCACATGGTCACGGCGATCGTCGCCATCGCGCTGCTGGCCGGCACCTGGCTGGGCTGGAAGCTGTGGCAGAAATATCGATTCAGCAAATTGTCCGCGGTGCCGCGCATCACGCCGGACGAATTGATCGCCGCAATGACCACGCAGCAGCCTCCGCTGGTCCTGGACTTGCGAGGTCCCGCGATGATCGCGGAAACCGGCCTGATCCCAGGAGCGAAGGTCGCGACCCGTGACCAGTTGGCGCAGGCCGTTGCCGACTGGCCGCGCGAGCGCCCCATCGTCACGCTCTGCGGCTGCCCCGAGGATGCGAGTGCGATCCTCGCTGCCCGCCACCTGCTCGATGACGGCTACGTGTCGGTCAAGCCCCTGCAAGGCGGCTACGAGGCTTGGCTCCAGGCCAGCCGGACGCGGGCCGACATGCGGGGAGTCTCCAGTGAACCGTCGCCTTAGGCGACCCAGACTCCCCGCCCGCCTACGCGGCTGTCTTCATGTGCGCCGGGACGGCGGTCGTGCGCGCCGCACGGGATCGGCCCGCTGCCGCCGCCGGCACCCACAGCACGTCACAGGGCGCTTGCGCCAGGGCTCGCTGCGCCGCACTGCCGAGCGCCAGGTCGGCCCACCAGGCGCGCGGCGTCTTGCACAGGGCCAGCAGGTTGGCCCCTGTCTCGCCTTGCCGCTGCAACAGCGGGCCGCTCGAATCCTGGCCGCGCACCGCGGACACCGATACCTTGACACCGGCGCGATGCGCCAGGGTCTGCACTGCCGAACGCGCCCGCTCCAGCGCCTTGTCGCCCAGGCCGTCGGCCCGGCCCACCGCGGGTTCGGGCACGAGCCCGTCCTCATCCGCCCGGCTCATCGCATGCAGCGCTTCGACGCTGCCGAAGGGGCTGAGGCGGGCGCTCAGCGCCAGAACCCGCTGCGCATCTTCCGACAGATCGACACCCGCCAGGACCTTGCGATAGTTCTGGCTGGGGCGCAGCCGCGTGATCAGCACCGCAACTGCGCATTCGCGCAGCACTTGCGCTGCGCGACCGCCCTGCAACAGCTCCGACCACCGCATCGGACGCGCCCGCGGCATCACCACCAGGTCCGCCTTGGCCGCCGCTTCGCGTGTGCGCGCCGGGCCATCGTCGGCGCAGACGGCGTGCGTCACCTTGATCGCCAGCGCATGTTCGATTTCGCGCGCCAGATGCGACAGGTCGGCGCGTGAGCGCGCCAGGGGCGAACTGGGGCCGAAGCGGCTGACGGGTCGGCGATCCAGGCCATCCAGGCGCTGCAGCAGGTGCACGGCGGCGCCGTTCGCCTGGGCGATGCGGGCCGCCCGCCAGGCAGCGTGCTCGCCCGGCACGGACAGGTCCATCACGGCAAGAATATGGTGAAGCGAATGCATTGGGGTCTCCTTGCGTTGCGCGCCGGCGAGCGCAGTGGCACCGCCGCTCGGGGCGACGGAAATACACAGTTGCAGTCAGCCTGGGGTTGGCCCGGCGATCAGAAAAGGCGCAGAAGGGGACAGGAGGATCGCCGGGCGGAAGTGTCCGCGGGTGATCGGCATGCCAACCCGCGCGCAGCCACCCATGCTGCCGCGAGTGCGGGCAGGCCGTGGTGGGAAGGGGCGATGGCAAACTCCATGGGCAGGACTGTAGCCCAGATGGCCACGAAAAGCCACAATGCCCACACGGTCTCTGCCAGATAGGCGGGCGGGCCGCTCCGTCCCCCAACGGAACCGGCAAGGCGCCATCCGCGCACCCGATAATCCGTCCTGCATGAGCATTCCCACCGACACCGCGGCCGGCGCCGAGCTGAGCAAGCACACGCCGATGATGGCGCAATATCTCAAGATCAAGGCGCAGCACCCGCACACGCTGGTGTTCTACCGCATGGGCGACTTCTACGAGCTGTTCTACAGCGATGCCGAGAAGGCGGCGCGCCTGCTCGATATCACGCTCACCCGGCGCGGCAACTCCAACGGCGAGCCGGTCGTGATGGCCGGGGTGCCGTTCCATTCGGTGGAAGGCTACCTGGCCCGCCTGATCAAGCAGGGCGAGTCGGTGGCCATCTGCGAACAGATCGGCGACGTCGCCACCTCCAAGGGCCCGGTCGAGCGCAAGGTGGTTCGCGTGGTCACCCCCGGCACGCTCACCGACACCGAGCTGCTGAACGACAAATCCGAGGCGATGCTGCTGGCCGTGCACCAGGGCTCGCGCCACCGGCTCGGCCTGGCCTGGCTGAGCGTGACGCAGGGCGCGTTGCAACTGGCCGAATGCGCGGCCGACGAACTCGAATCCTGGGTGGCGCGCATCGCGCCGAGCGAATTGCTTTTCAGCGCCGACGTCACGCCCGCCTTCGGGCAACGGTTGAACGCCTTGCGGTTCTCCACCCCGATGTCGCTGACCGAGCGGCCGGAATGGCAGTTCGACTCCGGCCTGGGCCTGCGCAAGCTGCTGGAGCAGCTCAATGGCGCGACGCTGGCGGCCTGGGGCGCCGACGAACTCCTGCTGGCGCATGCGGCAGCGGCCGCCCTGCTCTCCTACGCCGAACACACGCAGGGCCGCGCGCTTTCGCACGTGCAGAGCCTGCAGGTGCAGCGCGACGACGAGCTGATCGACCTGCCGGTGACCACCCGCCGCAACCTGGAGCTGGTGCAGACGCTGCGCGGCGAGGATTCGCCCACCCTCTTCTCGCTGCTCGACACCTGCATGACCGGGATGGGCAGCCGCATGCTCAAGTGCTGGATGCTGGAGCCGCGCCGCGAGCGCAGCCAGGCGCTGGCGCGCCATGAGGCGATCGCCGTCCTTCGCGGCGGGCTGTGGCAGGCGTTGCGCGGCGCGCTCAAGGGCTGCAGCGACGTGGAGCGCATCACCGCGCGCATCGCGCTGCGCCAGGTGCGCCCGCGCGAACTCGTGGGCCTGCGCCAGTCCCTGGAGAAATCGGCGCAGCTGGCACGCCAACTGGACGGCCAGGCCGCCCTGCTCGCGGAGGTCGCCGGCGCCTTGACCCCGCCCGCGGGCTGTGCCGAGCTGATGGCGCGCGCCGTCATGGAAGAACCGGCGGCGCTGGTGCGAGACGGCGGCGTGATCGCCAGCGGGCTGGACGCCGAGCTCGACGAGCTGCGCGCGATCCAGGACAACTGCGATGGCTTCCTGCTCGACCTGGAAACGCGCGAGAAGGCGCGCACCGGCATCGCCAACCTGCGCGTGCAGTTCAACAAGGTGCACGGCTTCTACATCGAGATCACGCAGGGCCAGCTCGACAAGGTGCCCGGCGACTACCGCCGCCGCCAGACGCTGAAGAACGCCGAGCGTTTCATCACGCCCGAGCTCAAGGCCTTCGAGGACAAGGCCCTGTCGGCGCAGGACCGCGCCCTGGCCCGCGAGAAATTCCTCTACGAGCAGCTGCTCGACCAGCTGCAGCCCCATGTGCCCGCGCTGACCCGGCTGGCGCGTGCCCTGGCCTCGCTGGATGCGCTGTGCGCGCTGGCCGAGCGGTCGCTCACGCTCGGCTGGTGCCGTCCGCAGTTCATGAAGGAGCCCGGGATCGAGATCGTCCAGGGCCGCCACCCGGTCGTCGAGGCGCGGCTGGCCGAAACCTCCGCCGGCGCCTTCATCGCCAACGACACGCGCCTGGGCTCCAGGCAGCGCATGCAGATCATCACCGGCCCCAACATGGGCGGCAAATCCACCTACATGCGGCAGGTGGCGCTGGTCTGCCTGCTGGCGGCGATGGGCTCGTATGTGCCGGCGCAGGCCTGCCGGCTCGGGCCGATGGATGCGATCCACACCCGCATCGGCGCGGCGGACGACCTGGCCAACGCGCAATCCACCTTCATGCTGGAGATGACCGAGGCGGCGCAGATCCTGCACGCGGCCACCCCGCAGAGCCTGGTGCTGATGGATGAGATCGGCCGCGGCACGTCCACCTTCGACGGCCTGGCCCTGGCCTCCGGCATCGCCGCGCACCTGCACGACCGTACCCAGGCCTACACCTTGTTCGCGACGCACTACTTCGAGCTGACGGAGTTCCCGGCCAGGCACCACGCCGCCGTCAACGTGCACGTCAGCGCGGCCGAGTCGGGCGCGGACATCGTCTTCCTGCACGAAATCCAGCCCGGCCCCGCCAGCCGCAGCTACGGCATCCAGGTGGCGCGGCTGGCCGGCATGCCGGCCGCGGTGGTCAACCATGCCCGGCACGCGCTGGCCGCGCTCGAAAACCAGCAGGTCCTGAGCCGCGAGCAGGTAGACTTGTTCGCGACACCGCCCGCGGCCGAGGCGCCGGCGCACAGCGCCGTGGAAGCGGCCGTGGCCGCCCTCGACCCCGACGCGCTGAGCCCTCGCGAAGCACTCGATGCCTTGTACGCAATCAAGAAGCTAGGAGAACAGTCATGACCTACGGCGTCGGCATCAAACTGAACGCGGGGCTGGTGTTCATGTCCGACTCGCGCACCAACGCGGGCGTGGACAACATCAGCACCTTCCGCAAGATGATCGTGTACGAACGCCCCGGCGACCGCTTCATGGTGCTGCTGACGGCCGGCAACCTCAGCATCTCGCAATCGGTGCGCGAGATCCTGCAGGTCGAGCAGCTGAAGGAAAGCCCGGAAGACAGCGATGCGACGACGATCTGGAACGCCAAGAGCATGTTCGATGCCGCGCGCGTGCTGGGCAACGCCGTGCGCCACGTCTACGACCGCGACGCCGAGGCCCTGAAATACGCGGGCGTCGAGTTCAACGTGTCGCTGATCTTCGGCGGGCAGATCCGCGGCGAGAGCATGCGCCTGTTCCAGGTGTATTCCGCCGGCAACTTCATCGAGGCCACGCCCGAGACGCCCTACTTCC
>Ga0255338_1002290_pt1 | contig 29059 bp, 22 predicted proteins | sample MeOH1_35cm_T4_19_FD_203715 | JGI IMG/M metagenome (GOLD analysis project Ga0255338, IMG submission 203715) | Sandy soil microbial communities from University of British Columbia, Vancouver, Canada - MeOH1_35cm_T4_195 | ecosystem: Engineered > Artificial ecosystem > Sand microcosm > Unclassified ... | reverse complement strand
TCTCCGTCCGCTGCTCCGTGCGGGAGCCCGTGGGCACGTCCACGCCCACCATGGGCGCGGGGGGCGCCGGGGGGGCCGGCGGCGGGGGCGGCGGAGCCTGGGCCAGCAGGGCGCTCCCGACCAGGAACAGGGGGATCCAGCGGCTGGAGAGGGACATGTGACTCCCGTGGGAGAAAGAGCCAGGGCGAGCCTGGGCATGACGTTCACGCTCCGGGGACGGGGGGCGTTTAGTCACGATAGCCTCAGACCGGCCCGGGAATGCTTGAAATCACTGGGAAACGGGCCGGGGGATCAGCCCTTGCCCGGGGCCAGGCCCAGGGTGGCGCCCTCGACGATCTTCACGGGGACCACGATGTGGCGGACGGCGTCACGCTCGATGGCCCCCAGGGCCAGGGTGACGGCCTCGTGGGCGATGGCGGGGATGTCCTGGGCCACGGAGGCGAGGCCCGGGTAGAGGTCCACCAGGCCGTCGAACCCCAGCACGGAGACCTGGCCGGGCACCGCGATGCCCAGGTCGGCCAGGGCCCCCAGGGTGCCCACGGCCATCTCGTCCGTGGCGCAGAAGATGCCCGTGGGCCGGTGACCCCTCTGCCAGGCGTCGCGCATGAGCCGGTAGCCGCCGAGCACAGACCCCCCGCCACGCAGAATGACCGGCACGAGGGAGGTTCCGCCGCTCTCGGCGAGGGCGGCGGTGAAGCCGGCCGCGCGGTCCACGGCCCACTGGTGCTCGTCCTGCACCGTGAGGTGCAGCAGGTCCCGGTGCCCCAGGGCCAGCAGGCGGCCGGCGGCCAGCCGCCCGCCGCCGATGTCGTCGGGGGCCACGCAGGACACGCCGGGGTGGTGGCCGATGAGGGCGCTCGGCACCCCCCGCCGCCACAGGGTGGCCAGACGCTGGTCGAGGTCGGCGCAGTGGAACATCAGGACCGCGTCGAGCCGCCGGCGCACGGAGGTGATGTCCACCGGCAGCTCCACGAACTGGGTGGCGTGGAGCTGCATCTCGCGCAGCAGGGCGCGCCAGATGACATTGAAGTAGGGCGACAGGCGGTTCTCGCCGGCGCCCACCCAGATGCCCAGGGTGTGCTTGCTGCGCCGGGAGAGCTCCCGCGCCACGGGGTCGGGCTCGTAGCCCAGCTTCTTCATCACCGCGAGGACCGTGGCCCGCGTCTCGGCGGCCACCGTGGGCTTGCCGTTGATGACGCGGCTCACCGTGCCCGTGGAGACGCCGGCCTGACGGGCGATTTCGCCGATGGTGATCTTCATGGAGGGCCGCAGGGGAAGGGGCGCGGAAGGAGAGAAGCGACTCTCCATGAATACCGTTCGGTTCGCGGGGCGTCAATGCAAGGCCGCGGATCCATCATCCCAGGCAGGCCAGGGCGTGGGCCGCTCCGTACAGGCTCAGGTCGTAGTCGCGGACCAGGAAGACCGGCGTGGTCCGGGCGAGGCGGTCGAGGTGGGCGCGGTAGTTCCGCTCGAACCGGGCCATGAAGCGGCCCTCGTCCAGGAAGTGCGCCGCGTTCTTGGCGGCGATGCCCCCGGCGAGGAAGAGCCCGCCCGTGGGGAGAAAGGCCGCGCAGAGCTCCGCGCAGACCCGCGCGTAGAGGTCCACGAACAGCGTCATGGCGCGGCCGCAGGCCGGATCTCCTCCGGCGCGTGCGGAGATGGCGGCGGGCTGGTTTGGGGCGGGCAGGGCCAGGACGGCCGCGGTTGCGGCGGTCCCGGGGACCCGGCCGGATTCCAAGAGGAAGCGGAAGATGCGGGCGAGCCCCTGCCCGGAGACGGCCATCTCGGCCCCCGGCGGGCCGGGCAGGCCGTCCGCCAGGTGCTTCCAGAGAGCCAGGGAGTCGTCGTCGAAGACGGGCAGGCCGATGTGGCCCCCCTCGCTGGGATAGGGCCGGGGGCCCTGGGGGGTATGCACGATGAAACCTGCGCCAAGCCCCGTGCCGGCGCCCACCACCAGGGCGAGGCCCTGGGGATCCGTTCGCGGGAGGCTGCCATCGCCGTGGGGGAGGGGAAGCGCCTGGCGGGGGTCGTCGAGGTCGAGGACCAGCACACCGCACGAGAGGGCGGTGAAATCGTTGATCAGGCGGACGGGGATGCCGAGCGCCCGCGCCAGCGCCGCCCCGTCCATGTCCCAGGGGGCGTTGGTGAGGTGGATGTGCTGGTCGACGACCGGACCGGCCCCGGACAGGCAGGCCCGGTCGGGACGGACGGAGGGATCGGCGGCCAGGAACCGCTGGAGGGGGCCGAGCAGGGACGGCTCCTCCTGGGTGCTGAAGCGGTCCTTGCGGAGGAGTCGGTAGCCGTGCCCCTGCGGAGCCAGCAGGGCCAGGTTGAGGTTGGTGCCGCCCACATCCGCGACCAGGATGGGATTGTCAACGGTTGCAGTCATTGGAAACTCACCTCCATCGAACCCGTGGCACCGTCCTGCCGCTCATTCTCCGGTGGGGGAGGCCGACCGGAACCGATGGTTCCCGATCCTGGGGCAGGCGTCCACAGGATTCCGGGGTTGCACCCCCGTCGAGGGGGCCCTCCCCTCCCGGGAAGGCGGTGGAGATCCCCGAAACCATGCAGATTCGTGCGATCTGTCAAAAAGTTCCCGCCCTTTTGAATTACCGGGTTGACAGTCCTGTGACCCCGATTGACCATACCTGCGACTTTCGTGTAACCGTTTACATAGACACCTCCGCTTTCCCCCCGATTTCCCTCCGACACCTCTCCGGCCTGATGGAAGGCCCACGCCAGGACCGATCTATGTAACCGCTTACAAAAGCCCACCACCAGCAGCCTCCACCCTCCCCACCCCCCGAAAGGAACCCAGGCCATGCCCATCCGGGACACTGCCGATCATCGAATCCCAGGCGCCGAATGGTGGCGCGGGGCGGCGATCTACCAGATCTATCCCCGGAGTTTCCAGGACACGAACGGGGACGGGGTCGGCGACCTGCCCGGCATCACGGCCCACCTGCCCTACGTGGCGGACCTGGGGGTGGACGCCATCTGGATCTCGCCCTTCTTCACCTCGCCCATGCGGGACTTCGGCTACGACGTGTCGAACTACCGCGATGTTGATCCCATCTTCGGCACCCTGGCGGACTTCGACCGCCTGGTGGCGGAGGCGCACCGCCTGGGCCTGAAGGTGCTCATCGACCAGGTGCTGTCCCATTCCTCGGACCAGCACGCCTGGTTCAAGGAGAGCCGGTCCAGCCGCACCAATCCCAAGGCGGACTGGTATGTCTGGGCGGAGGCGAAGGCGGACGGCACGCCGCCCAACAACTGGCAGTCTGTCTTCGGGGGTTCCGCGTGGACCTGGGAGCCCCGGCGCCGCCAGTACTACCTGCATAACTTCCTGGAGTCCCAGCCCGACCTGAACTTCCACCATGAGCCGGTGCAGGCCCAGATGCTGGAGGAGGTGCGCTTCTGGACGGAGCGCGGGGTCGACGGCTTCCGCTTCGACGCCTGCAACTTCCACTTCCACGACAAGCAGCTGCGGAACAACCCCGCAGTGCGTCCCGGCTCGGTGGAGCTGACCTCGGTCCGGGAGGGCAACCCCTACGGCTGCCAGATCCACCGCTACGACAAGACCCGCCCCGAGAACCTGGGCTTCCTGAAGCGCCTGCGGGCCCTCCTCGACCAGTACGAGGCCATGAGTGTGGGCGAGATCGGCGACGAGGACGCGCTGGCCACCATGGCGGAGTACACGGCGGACGGCGACAAGCTGCACATGGCCTACGGCTTCAGCCTGTTCACCGAGGAGTTCTCCGCCGCCCGCATCCGCTCGGTGGTGGAGGACTACGAGCGGCGCATCCGGAAGGGCGGGGGCTGGGGCTGCTGGTCCCTGTCGAACCACGACAGCGTCCGGGCGGTCACCCGCTGGGGCAAGGGCGTGGACGATCCCGCCTTCCCCAAGCTGCTGCTGGCCGTGCTGGGATCCCTGCGCGGGAGCTTCTGCGTCTACCAGGGCGAGGAGCTGGGCCTGCCTGAGGCCGAGGTGCCCTTCGACCGGCTCATCGATCCCTACGGCATTGCCTTCTGGCCCGACTTCAAGGGCCGGGACGGCTGCAGGACGCCCATGCCCTGGACCAGCGACGCGCCCCGGGGCGGCTTCTCCACGGTGGAGCCCTGGCTGCCCATGTTCCCCGACCACCTGCGGCGCTCCGTGGCGGCCCAGGCCGGCGATCCGGGGTCGGTGCTGGGCTTCTACCGGCGGTTCCTGGCCTGGCGCCGGGGGCACGAACCGCTCTGCCGCGGCACCATCCGCTTCCAGCGCACCGCCGAGCCCATCCTGGCCCTCCGCCGAGAGGTGGGCGCCGACCGGATCCTGGCGGTCTTCAACCTGAGCCCGGCCTCCGCCCGGCACGCCCTTCCTTCCGCTGTCCAGCCCCTCGAAGGGCACGGCTTCGCGGCCTGCCATCTGGCGGGCCGGGATCTCCACCTTCCCCCTTGGGGAGGCTTCTTCGGCCGCATGGCCTGATCCCATGCGCCGGGCCTCCCCCTGCAAGCTTCCCACCCAACCCGCCGCCCCCGCGGCTTCTCCCACTGGAGGCAAGACCATGAAGTCTCTCTCCCTCATCAAGGCCGCGCTGCCCCTGGCGCTGGTCTGCGGACCGCTCCTCGCCCAGGACGTGGTCGAGATCCACGGCTACACCCGCATGGGCGTCGGCCGCTCGTCGAACGGCGGCGAGCAGGTGTCGTTCTTCATGGCCAACACCGGCGGCGCGCCCACCAACGGGCCCGGCTACCGGCTCGGCAACGAGACCGACAACTACCTCGAGCTGGCCGTGGACGTGAAGGCCTACGAGAAGGGCAACACCAGCTTCAAGCTGCACTTCCGCCCCACGTTCCGCCAGTTCTACCAGGTGCGTGACGCGTCCGCCGACGCCGGCGGCAACGTGGACAACAGCAAGGTCGCCAACCCCAACCAGATGGTCTACCTCCGCGAGACCTGGGGCGAGGCCACGGGCATCTTCGGGAACAGCGGCCCCTTCAAGGACGCCTCCCTGTGGGCCGGCCGGCGCTTCTACATGCGCCAAGACCTCCACATCCGCGACCAGTGGTACTGGAACGACAGCGGCGACGGCGTGGGCATCGAGAACATCGACTTCGGCGCCCTCAAGCTGCACTACGCCTACATCCAACACGACACCGGCAACCTGGGCAGCGACTGGAACAACGGCGCCATCCTGGGCACTGTGAACCCCTACAGCCAGTGGGTGGGCGGCGGCGGTCACACCATCGTGGGCTCCCACGACCTGCGGGCTTCCGACATCAAGCTCTGGGAAGGCGCCTCGCTGACCCTGGGCGTGCAGTACAACGACGCCCGCACCAAGACGGGCTATGAGAACGACGGCAACAAGAACAAGGGCACCCAGTACAACGTGATCCTCAACCAGGCGGGCGTGCTCGGCGGCGACAACCGCGTCTACGCCACCTACGGTAACGGCTCCACCTACTGGAACTGGTACAACCCCGACGTGAAGACCGAGAACAACTGGTGGCACGTCATGGACATCTTCTACATCAAGCCGGTGTCCAACCTCGAGATGCAGGGCGTGGTGCAGTACCGGAAGCAGAACGGCAAGGACACCATGAAGGACACCACGAACGCCTGGACATCCGTCGGCGTCCGTCCCGTCTACTTCTTCACCAAGCACTTCAGCATCGCCTACGAAGTGGGCTTCGATAAGCTCAAGTTCGACAACGAGAGCGAGGCCCGCAAGCTCCTGAAGAACACCATCGCGCTGCAGTGGAGCCCCCAGGCCTCCTTCTGGAGCCGCCCGGTGATCCGCCTCTTCGCCACCCGCGCGGACTGGAACAAGAACGCCAACAACTGGAACAAGATCGGCGAAGGCCAGTTTGGCACCGCCCTCCAGGGCATGACGTTCGGCGCCCAGGTCGAGGCCTGGTGGTGATGGCTGGCTGACGGAACGGCCCGTCCTCCGGGGCGGGCCGTTTCCCCGCCCCTGACGCAAAGGACCGGATGTGAAGACCTTCCGCCTGATGTCGGCCACGGCCCTGCTCGCCTACCTCCTGGTGGGTGGGGCGGGCTGCGCCGGCCCGAGCTCGACCAGCCCCAGCCGCTACCCGGTGGACACCACGACCATCGCGCCGGGCCAGCAGATGGAGAACGCGCCGGGCTGGTACCGGGACGCGGTGGTCTACCACATCTGGGTGAAGGCCTTCGCCGATGGCGCCTACCAGGACGGCATTGGAGACCTTCCCGGCATCCAGGGCAAGCTGGACTACCTCCAGTCCCTGGGTGTGAACACCCTCTGGCTGTCACCGATCTTCGAGTGCGCCTACAAAGGCGACAACATGCACGGCTACGACACCACGGACTACTACGCGGTGAACGACCGCTTCGGCACCCGCGCCGACCTCAAGGCCCTCCTCGACGCGGTCCATGGCCGCGGCATGCGGATCCTCTTCGACTTCGTGCCGAACCACACCTCGACCAAGCACCCCTGGTTCACCAGCGCGGCCACCCGGGACAGCTGGTACGTCTGGAACAGCGGCCAGCCCGCGGGCTGGGGCCTCCCCTGGGGCGGCGGCACCTCCGAGGACGTCTGGCGGTCCGGCGCCTCCGGCTACTTCTACACCGCCTTCGCCACGGACAGCCTGGCGGACCTGAACTTCTACAACTCGGCCGTCCAGGCGGAGATGCAGAAGGTGCAGGCCTTCTGGCTGGACCGCGGTTTCGACGGCATGCGGGTGGACGCGGTGCGCTACCTCTGCGAGAGCGGGCCCGGCCAGCAGGCGGACCAGCCGGACACCCACGCCCGGCTCCAGGCCTTCCGGGCACTGCTCGACGAATACAACAGCGGCGACCTCCACCCCCATCCCGGCGGCGACCCGACCCGGCACAGCAGCAAGGCCATGATCGCCGAGGCCTGGACCAACGTTGCTTCCGGCGTCACGCCGTACTATGGCAACGGCGCGAACGAGTTCCACATGTGCCTGGACTTCAGCGCGCCCTGGGCCACCTACAACACCATCAACCGGGGGGACGCCACGCAGCTGACCTTCCTCTGGGAACTCGAGCAGCGCACCTACCCGGCCGGGTACCGCTCGGCCACCTTCGACTCCAACCACGACAACCTGATCTCCCGCCCCGGCACCCAGTACGGCGGCGTCCAGGCGAAGATCATCCTGGCCGAGGCCCTCAACCTGTTGTCCCCCGGGACGCCCATCCTCTACTACGGCAACGAGGTCGGCATGACCGGGCAGGCCGGCTCGGACATCAACCTCCGCCAGCCCATGGACTGGGCCGCGGTCGCCGCCCAGACGGGCCAGCCGGATTCCATCCTGAGCTGGTGCAAGTACCTCATCCGGGCCCGGAAGGCCTATCCGGCCCTGCGCGGCGGGTATGCGACCCTTCCCACTGATGTGGGCCCCGGCAAGGCCCTCGCCTATCTGCGCGACGCGGGCACCGAGCGGGTGCTGGTGGTGGCGAACCTCACGGGTGCGCCGCAGACCGTCACCGTCTCCGGGCTGGCGACCCTCGGCGTACCCGCCTCCGGCCCCGTCCAGGCCATCCTCGGCGACCTCAGGGGCGTGACCGCCCTGGCCGGAGAGAGCTATACCGCCACCAGCCTCCCCGCCTACGGGGTGCGGGTGCTCTACCTGGCGGGCACGGGCTTCCAGGGAACCCTGCACGGCGACCTGCCCTGACCTTGCATCCGGGGCCATCGGGCCCTATCCATCAAGCTCCCACTGTTTCATCCGGAATCCCCATGGCCGACCTCCAGTTCAAAGCCCTGCGCAAATCCTTCGGTGACATCGAGATCCTCCACGGGATCGACCTCGACATCCGGGACGGAGAGTTCGTCGTGTTCGTGGGGCCGTCGGGCTGCGGCAAGTCCACCCTGCTCCGCTGCATCGCGGGCCTGGAGGAGATCACCCAGGGCGAGCTCTACATCGGGGGCCGCCAAGTGAACGAGGTGCCGCCCTCCAAGCGCGGCATCGCCATGGTGTTCCAGAGCTATGCCCTCTACCCCCACATGACCGTGGCCGAGAACATGGCCTTCGGCCTCAAGCTCGCCGGGCGCCCGAAACCGGAGATCACGGAGGCCGTCCAGCGGGCCGCCCAGATCCTCCAGATCGAACCCCTGCTCGATCGCCGTCCGAAGGCGCTGTCGGGGGGACAGCGCCAGCGGGTGGCGATCGGCAGGGCGATCGTGCGGAAGCCCGGCGTCTTTCTCTTCGACGAGCCCCTGTCCAACCTGGATGCGGGACTGCGCGTGCAGATGCGGGTGGAGCTGTCCCGCCTGCACAAGGACCTGGCCACCACCATGGTCTACGTCACCCACGACCAGGTGGAGGCCATGACCCTGGCCGACCGCATCGTGGTCATCAACGAGGGCCGCATCGAGCAGGTGGGCGCGCCCCTGGAGCTCTACCGCCGCCCCGCCAACCGCTTCGTGGCCGGCTTCATCGGCTCGCCCAAGATGAACTTCCTCTCCTGCACACTGGTCTCCGCGACAGAGGCGCTGGCCACGGTACGGCTGGAGGACGGCACCCAGGTGGCCGCCCAGGTCGACGCCCGGGGCCTGGCCGAGGGCGCGGCGCTCACCCTGGCCATCCGCCCGGAGCGCCTCTTGGCCGAGACCACCTCCGGCGAAGGCACCGCCCGGACCTCGGTGATCGTGTCCGAGCACCTGGGTGACACCGTCTTCCTGTACGTGCATGCCCCCGGTGGCCAGGGGCAGCTCACCGTGAAGGCCCTGCCCGAGACCCCTCTCCGGACCGGCGACGAGACCCACCTCCGTTTCCCGGCCAAGCACTGCCACCTGTTCGGCCCGGGTGGCCGGGCCTGCACCCGCCTCATCTAGCGTTCTCATCCTCCGGACCTTCCGGCCCAACCCAAGGAGACTGTCGTGAGTCATCCATCCTCCCTCCGCAAACTGGCGGCCACCACCGCCACCCTGCTCGTCGCCGGCGCCCTGACCGTGGCCCAGGCCGCCGAGAAGGGCAAGCTCCTCATCTGGATCAACGGCGACAAGGGCTACAACGGCCTCCAGAAGGTGGGCGACGAGTTCACCAAGAAGACCGGCGTGAAGGTCGTCGTCGAGCATCCCGAGGACGCCCCCGGCAAGTTCCAGGCGGCCGCCGAGGAGGGCAAGGGGCCCGACATCTGGATCTGGGCCCATGACCGCGTGGGCGAGTGGGCCGACAGCGGCGTCATCAACGCCGTGACTCCCGGCAAGAAGATCAAGGACCAGATCGAGGAGAAGGCCTGGCAGGCCTTCACCATCAAGGGAAAGATCTGGGCCTACCCCGTGGCCATCGAGGCGGTCTCTCTCATCTACAACAAGAACCTGATCAAGACCCCGCCCAAGACCTTCGAGGAGGTCTTCGCCCTCGACAAGAAGTTCGCGGCCCAGGGCAAGAAGGCCATCCTGTGGGACTACACGAACACCTACTTCACCATGCCCATGCTGGCGGCCAACGGCGGCTACGCCTTCAAGATGAGCGCCGACGGCACCTATGACCAGAAGGACACGGGGGTGAACAACGCCGGGGCCGTGAAGGGCGCCGAGCTGCTCACGAGGATGGTGAAGGAGGGCGTGATGCCCAAGGGCGCCACCTATGCCGACATGGAAGCCCAGATGGCCCAGGGCAAGCTCGCCATGATGATCAGCGGCCCCTGGGCCTGGGACAACCTCAAGAAGGCCAAGATCAACTTCGGTGTGGCCAAGCTCCCCAGCGTGGCCGGCAAGCCCGCCAAGCCGTTCGTGGGCTACATGGGCGCCATGATCACCAAGGCCGCCTCCTCCGCCGGGAACGTGGACATCGCCCGCGAGTTCATCGAGAACAACATGCTGACCCTCAGGGGGCTCGAGACCATCAACGCCGACGTGGCCATCGGCGCCCCCGCCAACAAGGCCGCCTACGCCAAGATGAAGAACGATCCCTTCATCCAGGTCTCCATGGCCAGCGCCACCGATGGCGTCGTCATGCCGAACAACCCCCGCATGGGCCGCTTCTGGGCCGCCATGGTGTCCGCCCTGAACAACATGACCGAAGGCCGCCAGACCCCGAAGGAAGCCCTGGACGCCGCTGCCAAGCGGATCCTCAAGTAGCCGTTCCTCCCGGCGCGGGGCTGGCCTCCGGGCCCGCCCCGCCGACCGGGGCCATCCCCACGATTCGGATCCACCCATGCCCATGCCGCCGGTCCTCAAACGCCTCCTGCCTCCCCTCCTGATGGTCCTCCTGGGGCTGGCCGGGCTGTACTTCGTCACCGTGGTCTACGCCACCGGCGAGACCCTGTTGGCGGGCGTCATGCTCGTGACCCTGGTCTGCTTCGTGTGGATCTACACCTCGAAGAAGACCTACGCGTACCGCTACCTCTTCCCGGGCATCGGCGCGGCCATGATCTTCGTGGTCTTCCCGATGCTCTACACCATTCGCATCGGCTTCACGAACTACAGCTCCACGAACCTCCTGACCTTCAAGCGGGCCACCCAGTACCTGCTGGAGGAGACCTACCGGGCCGAAGGCGCCACCTACAACTCCGAACTGCACGCGGATGGCGGCAGCTGGCGGTTCCGCCTGGAAGACGCCGACAGCGGCGCTGCCTTCGCGACGGAGCCCTTCGCCCTGGGCGCCGAGGGGGCGCACCTGATCCTGAAGGCCCATCCCGCCGCCGGACCGCTCCCGGGCGACGAGATGCCCCTCAAGGACCTGATCGACCGGCAGCCCTTCCTCAAGGGCCTCACGGTGGCCATGCCCGATGGCGGCCAGGTGCGCATGACCGGTTTGCGCGAGTTTGCGCCCAGCCGGCCCCAGTACGCCCGCAACCCTGACGGCAGCCTCACGAACAACCAGGACCAGAGCGTCGTCCGGCCCAACCACAAGACCGGCTTCTACGAGACCGCCGACGGCGATCCAGTGACGCCGGGCTTCCAGGCAGACATCGGCTGGAAGAACTACGTCCAGATCTTCACGGACACCTCCCTGCGCGAGCCGCTGTGGCGGATCTTCATCTGGACGATCGTCTTCTCCACCCTGACGGTGGTGTTCTGCACCGCCCTCGGCATGGTGCTGGCCGTGCTGCTGAGCTGGGAGAACCTGCGGTTCCGGGGCATGTACCGGCTGCTGCTCTTCCTGCCCTATGCGGTGCCCGGCTTCATCTCCATCCTGGTGTTCAAGGGCCTCTTCAACAACAACTTCGGCGAGATCAACCTGGTCCTGAACGGCCTCTTCGGCATCAAGCCCACCTGGTTCTCCGACCCCTTCCTGGCCAAGTCGATGATCCTCATCGTCAACACGTGGCTGGGCTTCCCCTACATGATGGTGGTCTGCATGGGCCTCATCAAGGCGATCCCCCAGGACCTCTACGAGGCCTCGGCGGTGGCGGGCGCGGGGCCGATCACCAACTTCTTCAAGATCACGATGCCGCTGATCCTCAAGCCCCTGACGCCGCTGCTCATCTCCTCCTTCGCTTTCAACTTCAACAACTTCGTGCTCATCAACCTCCTCACGGGCGGGCTGCCGGACTTCCTGAACACCTCCACGCCCGCGGGCACCACGGACATCCTCGTGTCCTACACCTACCGCATGGCCTTCCAGGATTCGGGCCAGAAGTTCGGCCTGGGCGCCGCCATCTCCACGGTGGTGTTCCTGATGGTGGCCGTGATCTCGATGATCCAGATCCGGTCCACCCGGATCGCCGAAGACACCAAGCGCTGAGAAGGAGACGCCATGGCCATCGTCATCGACAAGTCCCAGCGCTGGCGCGTCGTCGCCGCCCACGTGTTCCTGGTCTGCCTTTGCGCCCTCGTCATCTTTCCGCTGCTGATGGTGGTCTCCATCTCGCTCCGCCCCGGGAACTTCGCCTCGGGGAGCCTCATCCCCACGACCATCAGCCTCGAGCACTGGCGCTTCGCCCTGGGCCTCCCGGTGACCAACGCGGACGGCCGGGTGATCCTGCCCGACCTGCCCGTGCTGCGCTGGCTGTGGAACTCGGTGAAGGTGGCCACCCTCTCGGCCACCACGGCGGTCCTGCTCTCCACGACCGCCGCCTACGCTTTCGCCCGCATGAAGTTCGCCGGCAAGAAGGCCTCGCTCGTGGGCCTGATGCTGATGCAGATGTTCCCCACGATCCTGGCCCTCATCGCCATCCACTCCATCTTCTCCCGGCTCGGGCATACCTTCCCCGCCTTCGGCATCGACAGCCCCTGGGCGCTGGTCCTCGCCTATTCCGGCGGCATCGCCCTGCACATCTGGACCATAAAGGGCTTCTACGAGACCATCCCGGCCGAGATCGAGGAGGCCGCCACGGTGGACGGCGCCACGCCCTGGCAGGCCTTCTGGCGGGTGCTACTGCCCATGGCCCTGCCCATCATCATGGTCATCTTCCTGCTGGCCTTCATCGGCGCGGTGAACGAGTACCCCGTGGCCTCCATCCTGCTGCGCAGCCAGGACCAGCTCACCATGGCCGCGGGCATGAAGCAGTTCCTCTACCAGCAGAAGTACCTCTGGGGTGATTTCGCGGCCGCGGCCATCCTGTCCGGCCTGCCCATCGCCGTCGTCTTCATCCTCGTCCAGCGCTGGATGATCTCCGGCCTCACCGCCGGCGCCAACAAGGGCTGATCCCTTCCCCCAACAGGAGGGCCGAGCCCTCCCTTCCCCCAAGGAGTCACGCATGAGCCTCCGCACGACCTTCCTCAAGGCGATCGCTGTGATCGCCCTGATCATCACCCCTGCCCTGGCCACCCCGCCCGAGGGCAAGATCCAGATCAACTACCACCGCTGCGACAGCAAGTACGAGAAGTGGGGCGTGCATCTCTGGAAGAGCCCCAACATGCCGCTGCCCGACATCGAGTGGCCCAACCCCATGATGCCCACCGGGAAGAACGACTTCGGCGTCTTCTGGCAGGTGGACCTCGAGGAGTTCAACACCGGCTCCAAGTCCCAGGTGAACTACATCATCCACAAGGGCGACATCAAGGAGCAGGGCGCCAAGGACATGGCCTTCGACGGCCGCGCCCACAAGGAGATCTGGGTGGTCAACGGGGACCGCACCATCTTCTTCTCCAAGGAAGAGGCCCTGAAGGACCACGTCTGCAAGAAGTAGTTCCGGCTGGCTCCGGAGCTTCGCTCTGGAGTGGGACTTTCACCAGGGAAGGGGATTCGACCTTCCCTGGTGTGTTTCTCCGAATCTGAGCCCAGGGGCTTCCATGCGCTTTGCCATCCGTTCCCTTCTTCTGACCGCGGGCCTTCTCGCGGCCAGCCCGCGCGGCATCGCCCAGGAGCCCCAGGCGGTCCCCGGCACCTTCGCCGAGAACCCCATCGTCTACTTCGTGGTGACGGATCGTTTCGTCAACGGCGATCCCGCCAACGACCACGCTTACGGCCGCCAGCGGGAGCTGAACCCCAAGGACGACGTGGGCACCTGGCACGGGGGCGACTTCAGGGGGATCACCCAGAAGCTGAAGGAGGGCTGGTTCAGGGAGCTGGGCGTCAACGCCCTGTGGATCACCGCGCCCTACGAGCAGATCCACGGCTGGGTGCAGGGCGGCCAGCACGAGTTCAAGCACTATGGCTACCACGGCTACTGGGCCCTGGACTACACGGTGGTCGACGCGAACCTGGGCACGGCGGCGGACCTCCGCGAGCTGGTGGACACGGCCCACGCCCAGGGCATCCGCGTGCTCTTCGACGTGGTGATGAACCACCCCGGCTACCTCGACATCCAGACCGCCAAGGATCTCAAGGTGGACGTGCTATGGGAGGGCTGGGAGAAGGACGCCAACCTCCTGCGCAACTACCACAACTACATCGACTACAACTCCTTCAAGTTCGGCGACTGGTGGGGCCGCCCATGGGTGCGCGCCGGGCTGCCGGGCTACATCGACGGCGGCCGCAATGACCTCACCATGCAACTGGCCTTCCTGCCCGACTTCCGCACGGAAAGCCCCGACTTCGTCAAGCTGCCGAAGTTCCTCAAGGAAAAGCCGGGGACGAAGGCGGTGGACCTCCCCAACACGACCGTGCGCGGCTACCTCATCCAGTGGCTCACGGACTGGGTGCGCGAGTACGGCGTGGACGGCTTCCGCTGCGACACCGTGAAGCATGTGGAGCCCGAGGCCTGGGCCGCCCTCAAGGCCGAGGCCGTGAAGGCCCTGGCGGAGTTCAAGGCCAAGAACCCCACCCGCAAGGTCGACGACGCTCCCTTCTGGATGGTGGGCGAGTTCTGGGGGGTCGGGCCCGAGAAGCACAAGATGGCGGGCTTCGGCTTCGACGCCATGATCAACTTCGACTTCCAGCAGCAGGAAGGCGCCTTCGCCAAGCCGGAGAAGCTCTTCCGGAGCTACGCCCAGGCCCAGGCCGGCAAGCCCGTCCACATGCTGAACTACCTGTCCTCCCACGACACCGAGCTGTTCGACCGCGCCCGGCTCATCGAGGGTGGCACGGCCCTCCTGCTGGCCCCCGGCGGCGTGCAGATCTTCTATGGCGACGAGACCGCCCGGCCCGAGGGGCCCATGCCCCGCACGGACAAGCAGCAGGCCACCCGGTCCGACATGAACTGGGCCAAGGTGGACGCCAAGGTCCTCGCCCACTGGCGCAAGCTGGGCACCTTCCGCGCGCGCCACCGCGCCCTCGCCACGGGCGAGCACAGGCAGCTGGGCGACGCCCCCTACACCTTCAGCCGCATCGAGGCCGCCAGCGGCGACCGCGTGGTGGTCGCCCTGGGCGCTCAGGGCCCGGTGAGCCTCCCCGTGGCCGGAGTCTTCGCCGACGGCCAGATCCTCCGCGACGCCTACACCGGCCGCACCGCCACGGTGGCGGGCGGGAAGGTGGCCCTCCAGGCCGAGTCCGTCGTGCTCCTGGAGCGGGTGCAGGGCGGAGCCCGCTGAATTTCGACCTTCGCGCCCTCCGCCATGGATGGCGCGCTGAACACCGCACGAATCGGAAACGAAGGAGCCTGCATGACCACCAAGAAGCTGCCCCGGGTCGCGTATTTCTGCATGGAATACGCCCTCGAGAGCTCGTTCAAGATCTACTCCGGCGGCCTGGGCATCCTCGCCGGCGACTACTTGAAGGGCGTGAAGGACCACGGGTACCCCATGGTGGGCATCGGCATCCGCTGGAAGCAGGGCTACGGCGAGCAGATGGTGGACCCGGCGACGGGCCGCGTGTACGACGCCTACAAGAACGCCAGTCACGAGTTCCTGGAGGACACCGGCGTCACCGTCGAGGTGGAGATCAAGGGCCGGCCGGTGAAGGTCAAGGTCTGGCGGGTGAACAGCTATGGCGTGGACTCCCTCTACCTGCTGGACACGGATATCGAGGAGAACGACGGCGAGGCCCGCTGGATCACCGGCCAGCTCTACGGCTGGTTCGGCGAGGAGCGGGTGGCCCAGGAGATGGTGCTGGGCATCGGCGGCGTCCGCGCCCTCCAGGCCCTGCGCATCAAGCCCGACGTCTACCACTTCAACGAGGGCCACGCGCTCTTCGCGGGCTTCGAGCTGATGCACCAGCGCATGGCCAAGGGCGTCCCCTTCGAGGCCGCCTGGGCCAAGACCCGCGAGGAAGTGGTCTTCACCACCCACACGCCCATCGTGCAGGGTAACGAGTCCCATCCCATAGACCGCTTCCTCTACATGGGCGCCAACCTTGGCATGACGAAGGCCCAGCTCAAGCAGCTCGGCGGCAACCCCTTCAACATGACCGTGGGGGCCCTGCGCCTGTCCCGCATCTCCAACGCCGTGGCGGACCTGCACCGCGCCACCTCCAACAAGATGTGGAAGCACATCGAAGGCCGCAGTGAGATCATCGGCATCACCAACGCCATCCACCGCCCCACCTGGGTGGACAGCCGTATGCTCGACCTGGCCTCGGCCTGTGACGGCTCGAAGAAGGCCAAGGAGGCGCTCTGGAAGGCCCACCTGGACAACAAGAAGAAGCTCATCGCCTTCGTGGAGTCCCGGACCGGCGTGAAGCTGGACGCGGACACGATGCTGATCGGCTTCTCGCGCCGCGCGGCACCCTACAAGCGCTCGAACTTCATCTTCACGGACCGGAAGTTCATCGAGCCCTTGCTCAAGGCCGGCAAGCTCCAGATCGTGTTTTCGGGCAAGGCCCACCCCCTGGATGACAATGGCAAGAGGATCGTCGAGAACATCCTGGGGATGACCCGGAAGTACCCGGGCAGCGTGGTCTTCCTGGAGAACTACGACATGGAGATCGGCCGCATGCTCACCCGCGGCTCCGACGTGTGGCTGAACAACCCGCGCCGCCCGAAGGAGGCCTCCGGCACCTCCGGCATGAAGGCGGCCATGAACGGCGTCCTGAACCTCTCCATTCTCGACGGCTGGTGGCCCGAGGCCTGCCAGCACGGCGTCAACGGCTGGCAGTTCGGCGACGGGTTCGAGAGCGAGGACGAGACTCAGCTGGACAAGCACGACTTCAAGGCCTTCAAGAAGGTGCTGGCCGACGAGGTGCTGCCGACCTACTACGAGCGGCGCGACGCCTGGATCGACATGATGGTGGCCTCCATCCAGGGCACCCGTGACGCCTTCGGCGTCCAGCGCATGCTGGACGAGTACTACGACCGGATGTATAAGCGCCCCATCCGGTAGCGGACCGGTCCAGGAGGTCCCATGTCCCGTGCCACCCTGTCCTCTCTGGCCGCCAGCCTGACGCTCGTCCTCGCCTGCGGGGGCGGCGGTGGGGGCGCCTCGAGCGCGACACCTCCCCCGACGACCCCGGCCGCCCTTGATGCCGACCCGAACGCGACGCCCCCAGCCGACCCCTCGTTCTACAAGGTCCCCAGCAATGCCCTGGGGCCGGTGTTCGGGGCGGGAACCGTCACCGTCACCTACTGGAATGCCAACGCCTCGTCCGTGACGCTCTGCCTGTACGCCAACTGGAACGACGCGCTGAGCGCCCCGGCCGCCACGGTGGCCATGACCCGTGGGTCCGGCGGCATCTGGAGCACCGGCGCCATCGCGCGTCCTGCCCAGGCCTTCTATGTGTTCAAGGTGGGTGGGGACTACGTGCTGGATCCCTACGCCAAGTCCATGGCCCAGTGGATCCACACCCCCACGAGCGCCATCTCCGGCGACAGCATCGGCAAGGGCGCCCTCGTGGATCCCGCCACCATCGGCCCCGACGGCGGCTGGACACCCTACACGGGGTCGACCTACTACTTCGACGGGTCCGCCATGAAGGGGCCGGACGGCGCCACGGCCGCTCCCTACGCCTACGCCTCCAACCGGGACGCCATCCTCTACGAGGCCGGCGTGCGCGACCTCACGGTGGACCCCAACCTCAGCGGTTTCGCCGCGGGGCACACCTGGGGCACCTTCAAGGGCCTGGTGGACCTGCTGCCCCACATCCAGAAGCTGGGCGTCACCCACGTGCAGCTGCTCTGCCCCCTGGAGAACTACACCTACAACCAGACGAAGACCGGCACCCGGGAGCTGAACGTGGCCCAGACCTCCGGGGCCAACTACAACTGGGGCTACGATCCCCAGAACTACTTCACGCCCACGGGCATGTACTCGGCGGCCCCGGGCGATCCGGCGGCGCGCGTCAACGAGCTGAAGACGCTCATCAACGAGATCCACAAGCAGGGCATGGGCGTGGTCCTGGACGTGGTCTACAACCACACCGCCAACAACGCCGTGCTGGGCGATTCCGGCATCCAGGGCTACTACTACCGCAGCACCAGCCGCAACGGGGCTGGCAGCCAGGACGTGCGCTCCGAGGCCAAGATGGTCCGGAAGCTCATCGTGGATTCCATCGCCTACTGGGTGCGCGAGTACAAGGTGGACGGCTTCCGCTTCGACCTCATGGGCGTGCTGGACACCCAGACGGTGAAGGCGGCCTACGCGGCCGCCACCTCCTACAACCCGAAGGCCATCTTCATCGGCGAGGGCTGGAACGGCTTCTACAGCGGCCCCGCCACGGACTACAACGGCGACGCCACCACCGGCGCGGACCAGGGCAACTCGGCCCAGTTCCTCGGCCAGAACATCGCCCTGTTCTCCGACAGCTACCGCCAGGTCTTCAAGAACGGCTATCCCAACGACGGCCAGCCCGCCTTCCTCACGGGCGTCTCCCAGTCCGTGGCCACCCTGTTCTCCAACATCGCCGGCGTGCCCACGAACACCAGCCCGGCCTTCGCGCCGGGCTCCACGAACAGCGTGGCCAGCTACCTGACCTGCCACGACAACCTCTGCCTCTACGACGTGCTGGCCATGGCCACCGCAGCGCCCAGGACCACCGCCGGGGATGCGGTCCTCCTCAAGCGGGCCAAGGTGGGCTACGCATCCCTGCTCACTTCCCAGGGGCTGGCTTTCGTCCATGCCGGGGACGAGATGTTCCGGACGAAGGAGACCACCGGCATGTACGCCAACACCAAGTCCAATGGTGGCCGCTACTTCGTCGACAACTCATACAACGCGTCCGACGCCATCAACCTGGTGGCCTGGTCCCGGGTGTACATGAGCGGCAACCCCCTGGCCGGCGGCTTCTCCAACTACGACACCACCCAGAACGGCTACCAGCTCTACCGCTACGTCCAGGGCCTCATCACCCTCCGCAAGAGCACCAACGCCTTCCGCCTGCCGGACGCCGTGCGGGCCGCCAGCCTGACCAGCCTTCCGGCCGCGGGCGCCGGCAGCAGCGCCCTGGCCTTCGGCTACAAGGCCGTGTCCTCGGACGGCACGGGCACCTGGTACGTCTTCCACAACGCGGACACCACCGCGAAGACCTTCTCGGCGGACCTCGACCTCAGCACGGCCACGCTGGTGGCCGATGGGGCCACGGCCGGGACCGCGGCGATCACCGCACCCACGGGCGTGACCGTCAGCGGCCCCTCCGTGACACTGGACCCGCTGACCTCGGCCATCTTCAGGAAATAGCCCGGGAGGGCTACTTCAGCTCGATGAAGGCGGCCTCCACCTTCCGGTGCCCGGGGAAGCCGGGCAGGGGGAGGCTGGTGCGCTTCGCGAGGCGCCCGCCGAAGACGTAGGGCCGCAGGACCGCCTTCGGGTCCTGGGGGGCGAAGTAGAGGACCGCGGGCTGGTGGTGGAGGGCCTGGGCCGTCAGGTAGCCCACCAGGGCGTGCTCGGCGGAGTGGTAGCCGCTCTTCCACTGGTGGATCTTGGGGCCCTCCCAGGGCTCGAAGTCCGGGCCGCCGGCGCCGCCCCAGACCTCCTGGTTCACGGGGTCCACCATGCGGCGGAACCAGAAGTCCGCGGTGCGGGGCAGGGGCGCCGCCTGGGCGGGATCCCGCAGGGCCAGGGTCTCCGCCAGCTGGTCCAGCTCGGCGTAGATCCACCATTCCTTGCCCGGATCCACGCTGCCGTCGCGGCCGAGGCGCGAACCCCAGGTCCCGGACTCCGGCAGGTAGGCCTGCGTCAGCACGGACTTGGCGCCCTCGGTGGCGAGGTCCACCAGGGCGGTGTCGTGGGTGAGCCGGCCGATGCGCTCCAGCATCCAGTAGGCCTTGGCCGTGTGGCCGAAGTCCGTGTGGCGCGAGCCCAGCTTCCTCTGGGCGGGGTCGTGGATGGTGCCCCAGAACAGGTGCCGGTTCGCGTCGTGGTAGTCCTTCACCATCACGTCCGCCAGGCGCTTCAGGTCGGCGGTCCAGGGCCGGCGTTCCCGGGGGGGCAGCAGCGGCGTGACCAGCAGCAGGTAGGCGTTCACCTGGTCCAGCTGGGCCACCAGCTCCTGGCGGAGGTGGCTGCCTTCGGCGTCTTCCTTGACGACCCAGCGCACGGCCTTCCACTGAGGGTTCCAGTACTGGGAGAAGATGTGCGCCTTCAGGCGGCGGATGTCCGCCAGCACGGCCTCGTCGCGGGTGAGGTACCAGTACATGGCCATCCCCAGCTCCGCGTAGGCCAGGTCCTGGCTCGTGCGGGCCAGCACCTCGGGTTTCGCCTCTCCCTTCTCGAACCAGGAGACCGCGCTGCCCGAGACGGGATCCAGGGCCTTCGAGCGGATGAAGGCCACGCCGTCCCGGGCCAGCTCGAGCATCTTTGGATCGCCCGTCAAGTGGTAGGCCACGCCGTAGAAGTAGGTCTGGCGGGACTTCATGCGGACGTACTCGCGGCCAAACTCGGCCCGGATCCAGCCCGGCGCGTCCGCCAGCTCGGCGGGCGGCTTGGCCCAGTCGACCACCTTGCCGTCGTTGCCGCGGAAGGTGGGGAAGTCGCCCCGGGGCGAGCCCCAGGCGTCCGGCACGTTCCAGAAGGGCAGCAGGTCGTCGCGGAAGTGCGCCAGCCAGCGCTTGCCCGTGGGCAGGTCGGCGGGGATCCGGGCGGCCACGGGGGGCCTGGCCGCCGGAGCCGGGGAAGCCCCTCCGGCGAGGGCGAGGGTGGTCAGCAGCAGCAGCGGCTTGAACATGGAGGGGCTCCCGCGTCAGATGGAACAGACCGCGCCTACTGGGCCTTCGCCTTCTCAAGGACCCGCTGGCGCAGGTCCTTGAACTCGGCTTCCGAGATGAGCCCGTCCTTCTTGAGCTTCTCCAGCTTCTCCAGCTCGGTTCGGAGGTCGAAGGCGGGGGCCGCGGGACCGGTTCCCGAGCTGGCGCCGAGCTTCGCTTCCGCTGCGGGCCGGCTTGCCGGGACCTTGGCGGGGTCCACCTCTTCGCGGGTACCGAGCGCATCGACCCGGCCGTTGGCGAAGCGCACGAAGGAGGACCGCTCGTTGACCTTGATGGCGCCGTGGCGGTCGTAGGCCTCGTACTCGAACAGCTCGAAGCCGTTGACCATCGAAGTCCGGGTGGGCTGCCCGGCCCGGGCGATGACATCCTTCTTGTCCATCCCGATCCTGAGCTTGCCGAAGTCCAGGTCGGGCTTGGCGCATCCGACCATCGCGGCGGCGGCGAGGGCGAAGAGGGGGGCGGCGGGGGACCAGTGCATGGGGACCTCGAATCTGAATCCAGTCAGGCAGTATGGCGGACCGCCGGCCTCCCCCCAGGGTCCAAGTTGGGCCGGGACCGTCCTACTTCCCGATCACCCGCACCATCTCCAGGAGTTTGCTGGAGTAGCCCCACTCGTTGTCGTACCAGGCCACGAGCTTGACGAAGGTGCCGTCCAGGGCCATGCCGGCCTCGGCGTCGAAGACCGAGGTGCAGCTCTCGCCGCGGAAGTCCGTGGAGACCACCTTCTGGTCGGTGTAACCCAGGATCCCCTTCATGGGCCCCTCGGAAGCGGCCTTCATGGCGGCGCAGATGGCCTCGTACGTGGTCTCCGTCTTCAGCTCGGCCGTGAGGTCCACCACGGAGACATCGGAGGTGGGCACGCGGAAGGACACGCCCGTGAGCCTCTTGTTCAGCTCGGGGATCACCTTGCCCACGGCCTTCGCAGCGCCGGTGCTGCTGGGGATGATGTTCTCGAGGATGCCCCGCCCCCCGCGCCAGTCGCGGTGGCTCAGGCCGTCCACGGTGCGCTGGGAGGCGGTGGCGGCATGCACGGTGGTCATGAGGCCGCGCTTGATGCCGAAGGTGTCGTTCAGCACCTTGGCCAGGGGCGCCAGGCAGTTGGTGGTGCAGGAGGCGTTCGAGACGATGGCTTGGCCGGCATAGGTCTCGTGGTTCACGCCGTAGACGAACATGGGCGTGGCGTCCTTGCTGGGCGCGGAGAGCACCACCTTCTTCGCCCCGGCGGCTAGGTGCTTCGAGGCCAGCTCCTCGGTGAGGAAGAGGCCAGTGGCTTCGACGACGATGTCGACGCCCACCTCATCCCACTTCAGCTCGGACGGATCTTTGAGGGCCGTCAGCCGGATGGGCTTGCCATTGACGAAGAGCGTGCTCCCATCAATCGCGATATCTCCCTTGAACCGGCCATGGACGGAGTCGTGCCGGAGCAGGTAGGCCTGGTAATCCGGTTTCTGCAGGTCGTTGATGGCCACGATGTCGATGTCGGGAAAGTCCTGCATGGCCGCACGGAACACCATGCGGCCTATGCGGCCGAAACCGTTGATGCCTACCTTGATCGTCATAAATCTTCTCCAGAAATGGGAGGTCGCCGTTCAGCGCGGGACCTCGGGGCAGGGGAGGGGGGAGGCCTAGCGCGAAAGCCCGGAGGCTTGGCGCGCCAGATCCGTGATGGCCTTCCAGTCGTTGGCATCCAGGAGGGCCTTGGGAGTCAGCCAGGATCCGCCCACACAGACCACGTTGGGCTGCGCGAGGTAGGCGGCGGCGGTGGCGGGGCTGATGCCGCCGGTGGGACAGAAGGCCAGGTCCCGGAAGGGGCCGGCCAGGGCCTTGAGCATGGGGATGCCGCCCGCCGGCTCGGCGGGGAAGAGCTTGAGGAAGCGGAAGCCCGCGTCCACGGCGGCCATCACCTCCGTGGGCGTCATCACGCCTGGCAGCAGGGGCAGGCCCGAGCCGGTGGCCGCCTCCAGCAAGGGGCGGGTGAGGCCGGGGCTCACGGCGAAGGCGGCCCCCGCCTCGGCCACCTGCCGCAGCGCCTCCGGCGTGGTCACGGTGCCGGCGCCCACGTGGGCCTGGGGGAAGGCCTGGCGGATCTGCCGGATGGCCTCCAGGGCCACGGGGGTGCGCAGGGTGACCTCCAGGGTGGGGATGCCGCCCTCCAGCAGGGCCGCGGCCAGGGGCAGGGCCTGGTCCAGGCGGTCCAGGGCGATGACCGGCATGACCGGCGAGGCGCGGAGGATAGATTCGAGGGAGGTCGTCATGGCCGGCTCCGATCGAAGGCGTCGCCGAAGGAGGTGGCCCCGGCCTCGGCCTCCGTGGCGTGGGCCCGGAAGAGCCCGAACAGCTCTCGGCCGAGGCCGCGCTCATGGCTCAACGCGGGTCGCGGCGCCAGGAGCCTCGCGGCCCACGCCGCGGAATCGACCTTCACTTCCAGCAGGCCCCGCTCGGCATCCAGCTCGATGACATCCCCATCGCACACCTTGGCCAGAGGCCCGCCAGCAAGGGCCTCGGGCGAGACATGGATGGCCGCGGGCACCTTGCCCGAGGCGCCGGACATGCGGCCGTCGGTGACCAAGGCCACCTGGAAGCCCTGGTCCTGGAGGTTGGCCAGGGTGGGCGTCAGCTGGTGCAGCTCGGGCATGCCGTTGGCCCGGGGGCCCTGGAAGCGCACCACGGCCACGAGGTCCCCGGTGAGGCTCCCGGCCTTGTAGGCGGCCTGCAGGGCCTCCTGGCTGTCGAAGACCCGCGCCGGGGCCACCACGCGGCGGTGCCCGGGCTTCACGGCCGAGACCTTGATGACGGAGCGCCCCAGGTTGCCCGTGAGCAGGCGGAGGCCGCCGTTGGGATCGAAGGGCCGGGCCATGGGCCGCAGCACGGACTCGTCGCCGCTTTCCGCCGGGGCGTCCCGCCACACCAGCTCGCCGGCCTCCAGCGCCGGGGCCTGGGTGTAGGGCCGCAGGCCCGGCCCCGCCACGGTCAGCACGTCGCCATGCAGCAGGCCCGCGTCCAGCAGCTCGCGGATGAGGAAGCCCATGCCCCCGGCGCGGTGGAAGGCGTTCACGTCTGCCTGGCCGTTGGGATAGGCCCGCACCAGCAGGGGCACGTGGGCGGACAGCTCGTCGAAGTCGCTCCAGTCGATGCGGATGCCCGCGGCCCGGGCGATGGCCACCAGGTGCAGGGTGTGGTTGGTGGAGCCGCCCGTGGCCAGAAGGCCCACCATGCCGTTCACGATGGCCCGCTCGTCGATCATCAGGCCCAGGGGTGTGTACTCGGCGCCGCCTTCCACCAGGGCGGCGGCGCGGGCGGCGGCGCGGCGCGTGAGCGCCTCCCGCAGGGGCGTGCCCGAAGGCACGAAGGCCGAGCCCGGCAGGTGCAGGCCCATGACCTCCATCAGCATCTGGTTGCTGTTGGCCGTGCCGTAGAAGGTGCAGGTGCCGGGCGCCCAGTAGGCGGCGCCCTCGGCGGCCAGCAGCTCCTCCCGCGTGGCCTTCCCGGCCTGGTAGCGCTGGCGGACCTTGGCCTTCTCATCGTTGGAGAGGCCGCTGGGCATGGGCCCGCCGGGCACGAAGACCACGGGCAGGTGGCCGAACTGGAGGGCCCCGATGAGCAGGCCCGGCACGATCTTGTCGCAGACGCCCAGGCAGAGCGCCGCGTCGAAGACGTTGTGGGAGAGGGCCACCGCCGTGGCCATGGCGATGACGTCCCGGGAGAAGAGGGACAGCTCCATGCCCGGCTGGCCCTGGGTGATGCCGTCGCACATGGCGGGCACGCCGCCGGCCACCTGGGCCGTGGCGCCGGCCTCGCGGGCCGCCTCCTTGATCCAGGCGGGGAAGGCGCCCAGGGGCTGGTGGGCCGAGAGCATGTCGTTGTAGGCGGTGACGATGCCCAGGTTCGGCTCGCGGCCCTCGCGGAGCGCAGCCTTGTCGGCACCCGCGGCGGCGAAGGTGTGGGCCAGGTTGGAGCAGGAGACGTCGCAGCGGTGGGGGCGGGTGGCCCCGGCCTCTCGCAGCTGGGCCAGGTAGGCCTCCCGGCCAGCGCGGCTGCGCTGGCGGATGCGGTCCGTGAGGGCGGAGACGTGGGCGTTCAGGGCCATGGAGGGTTCCTCCTCTGGGCCCGGGGCATCGGGCGGATGTAACATTATTACTTTTTGTAACCGGTTGCATTAAAAATTATCGTAGTATTTCTACATCCGGAGATCCCATGAGAACCCTGCCCGATTTCGACATGGTGCTGTTCGGCGGAACCGGCGATCTGGCCATGCGCAAGCTGCTGCCCGCGCTCTACCAGCAGGTGAAGGCCGGTACCGTGAGCCCCGGCTCCCGCATCCTCGCCGCCGCGCGCCGCGCGCTCACGCGGGAAGGATTCCTCGAGCTGGCCGAGACCAGCTGCAAGCCCTTCCTGGGCGCGGACTACGACGCCGCCACCTGGGCCTCCTTCGCGGAGCGCATCAGCTATTTCTCCATGGACGCCCAGGCCGCGGACAGCTACGGCCCGCTGGGCGCCGCGCTGGGCCAGCATCCTGACCGCATCCGCGTCTTCTACTACTCCACCTCGCCGGACTTCTTCGCGGCCATCTCCGCCCACTTGGGCGGGGCGGGCCTAGTCACGCCGCACTCGCGCGTGGTGGTGGAGAAGCCCCTGGGCCACGACCTCGAGTCCTCGCGGGAGATCAACGATGCCGTGGGCCGGCACTTCACGGAGCGCCAGATCTTCCGCATCGACCACTACCTGGGCAAGGAGCCCGTGCAGAACCTCCTGGCCCTGCGCTTCGCCAACGTGCTTTTCGAGCCGCTCTGGCGCCGGGAGTGGGTGCAGGACGTGCAGATCACCGTGGCCGAGCAGCTGGGCGTGGAGGGCCGCGGCGACTTCTACGAGGGCACCGGGGCCCTGCGGGACATGCTGCAGAACCACTTGCTCCAGCTGCTCTGCATCGTGGCCATGGAGCCGCCCACGGGCAGCGATCCCGACTCCGTGCGCGACGAGAAGCTCAAGGTGCTGCGCTCGCTCCGGGTCTTCACGCCTCAGGACGTGGCCGCCAAGACCGTGCGGGGCCAGTACAAGGCCGGGGCCGTGGCGGGGCGGCCCGTGGCCGGCTACGTGGAGGAGCCGGGCGTGGCCCTCGACAGCCGCACGGAGACCTTCGTGGCGGTGAAGGCGGAGATCGACACCTGGCGCTGGGCCGGGGTGCCCTTCTTCCTGCGTTCCGGCAAGCGCATGTCCGAGAAGCTGGCGGAGATCGCCATCAATTTCCGCAACGTGCCCCACTTCATCTTCGGCGAGGCCACCCACGGCACCCGGGCCAACCGCCTCGTCATCCGCATGCAGCCGGACGAGAGCATGCGGCTCTACCTGGTGGCCAAGCAGCCCGGCGACGCCATGGCCCTCCAGCCGGTGAACCTCAACCTCGACTTCGCGGAGTCCTTCCGCGCCCGGCGCCTGGAGGCCTACGAGCGCCTGCTGCTGGACGCCATCCGCGGCCGGCTCACCCTCTTCGTGCGCCGGGATGAGCAGGAGGCGGCTTGGCGCTGGGTGGAGCCCATCCTGGAGAGCTGGGCGGCCAGCGAGGACCGCCCGAAGACCTACACCGCCGGAAGCTGGGGCCCCGCCGCCTCCAGCGCCCTGCTTTCCCGGGATGGCCTGGCCTGGTCCGAGGAGGACTAGGTGTGCCTTCTTAGAGAGTTCCCGGACCAGGCCACGCTGACGGCCGGCCTGGCCCAGGACGTGGCGCGGCGCCTGGGCGAGGATCTGGCCCGCCAGGAGCGGGTGGTGCTGGGCGTGTCCGGCGGGCGGAGCCCGGTGCCCCTCTTCCAGGCGCTGTCCAGGCTGGCGCTGCCCTGGGACCGGGTGACGGTCACGCTGGCCGACGAGCGGTGGGTTCCCCCTGCACACCCCGACAGCAACGAGGCCCTGGTGCGGGCCCACCTCCTGCGGGGCCGGGCCGCCGCGGCCGGGTTCGTGCCCCTGTTCACGGGCGCTGCCACGCCCGAGGCGGGCGCCGCCGCCGCCTGCGCCGCCCTCGATGCGCTGCCGCGGCCCTTCAGTCGGATCCTCCTTGGCATGGGGGAGGACGGCCACATCGCCTCGCTCTTCCCCGGGGCCGCCGAGCTCGCGGAAGGGCTCGCCACAGAGGCCTGGGCCCTGGCGGTGCGGCCGCCCCACGCGCCCCACCCGCGCCTCAGCCTCTCCCTGCGGGCCCTGCTCCAGGCCCGCGACCTCGTGCTGGTGGTCTCCGGCGAGGCCAAGCGCCGCGTGCTAGAACGGGCGCTGGAGGAGGGGCCGGTGGAGGACCTGCCCGTGCGGGCCATCCTCCGGCAGTCGGCGGTCCCCGTCTCGGTATGCTGGGCGCCATGAGCCTCCTGACGCGCATCCAGGCCCTGCTTCCGGAGCTGCCGCCCTCGGAGCGGCGCGTGGCGGACCTGGTGCTGAACCATCCGGTGGAAGTGGTCTCGGCGCCGATCTCGCGGATCGCGGCCCTGGCTGAGGTGAGCCAGCCCACGGTCATCCGGTTCTGCCGGCGCCTCAAGTCCCGTGGCCTGCCCGCCTTCAAGCTGAAGCTGGCAGGGGAACTGGGCGCCGGCATCCCCTTCGTGCACGAGCGGCTCGCCCCCGGCGACGGGCTGGGCCACCTGGTCTCCAAGGTGTTCGACAGCGCTCTGGCCGGCCTGGCCCTGGGGCGGGATGCCCTCCGGCCCGAGCGGCTCGGGCAGGTGGTGGAGGTCCTCGACCGCGCCAGCCGCATCGAGTGCTACGGCCTGGGCAATTCCGCCGTCACGGCGCAGGACGCCCAGATGAAGCTGTTCCGCCTGGGAACGCCCACCATGGTCTGCACGGACTCTCAGATGCAGCGCGTGGCCGCGGTCCTGCTCCCCGCCGACGCCGCCGTGCTGATGATCTCCAACTCGGGGCGCACGAAGAACCTGCTGGAGGTGGCGGCCCTGGCCCGGCGCTCGGGCGCCACGGTCATCGCGCTCACGCGCTCGGGCACACCCCTGGCCGAGGCCGCGGACCTGCTGCTGCCCGCCGACGTGCAGGAGAACCCCGAGGTCTACGCGCCCATGGTGGCCCGGCTCGTCCACCTGGCCATCATCGACGTGCTCACCGTGGCCCTGGCCCTGCGGAAGGGACCCGAGGCCATCAAGCGGATGGAGGTCGCCAAGGCGTCCCTCCAGTCGACCCGGGAACCGCGCTAGGCCGGCCATCCGGCTATGCTTCCGGGACGGATCTGATCGGAGGGGAACATGCGATACCGAGGCGAAGTGGTCCGGGCCCTGGCCCCGGCGGTGGTGTTGGCGGCGGCCCTGCTTCCGGCTTCAGGGGCGCCGGCGGCCGAGGCCGACCGCACCCAGTGGAAGCTGGCGACCTTCACCTGGGTGAACCGGGTCCCCGCCGAGCTGGGCGCGCCCGCCAACGACCACCCCACCCGGGTCTCCCGGGAGGCGATCCAGATGGCCCTGGGCCCCGTGACGGCGCAGGTGGACGGGGCGGACACGCCCCTGTTCGAGGCCAAGGAGCTGGCGGCCCTGGCCAAGGCCCTGGAGGAGGCGCTGGCCGTGGCGCGGCCCTCGGAGGATCTGGTCCTGCTGAGCACCCAGCGGCGGGGCGGCCACTTCATGGATCCCTCCCTGGGCGTGACCGCGAGGCTCTTCGTGAAGGCGGGCGTCCTCAACCTCCTCGTCCACGACGCGCGGCTCGACTTCATGGACCGCTACTCCGCGGACCGGACCCTGCCGGCCTTCGCCTACGGCTCCCGGAAGGCCGCGGCCCCGGTCGCCCTGCGGGGCCAGGGCGCGGTCCAGGTCCGCCCCGACTGGCTGGCCATCCCCTTCTCCGCTGCGCCCCAGGCGCCGGCCGCGCCCGTCACGGTGCCCACCGCCCCGGCGCCGGCTCCCGCCGCCGAGGCCCCGAAGCGGGACCAGGACTTCTACGACCAGCAGTACCAGCGGCTCAAGGCCCTCAAGCGCCTGCGGGACGAGAACCTGATCACCGAGGCCGAATACCAGGAGAAGCGCGAGGCCATCCTGAAGGGCCTCTGAGACCCGACGGAGACCGCCGGGTCCTGGCGGGAGCGCCTTCGCGATACCCTGGGGGATCCCCCCGGAGTCTCCCATGTCCATCTACATCCTGTCCGCGACCCGCACCGCCGTCGGTTCCTTCGGGGGCGGCCTGAAGCCGCTGAACGCGGTGCAGATGGGCGCCCTGGCCATCACGGAGGCCCTCAAGCGGGCAGGCGCGGCCCCGGAGGCCGTGGGTGACGTGGTGATGGGCAACGTGCTCCAGGCGGGCAGTGGGCAGAATGTGGCCCGGCTGGCGGCCCTGAAGGCGGGCCTGCCTTTCTCGACGCCCGCCCACACGCCGAACCAGGTCTGCGGCTCGGGCCTCAAGGCCGTCGCCCTGGGTGCCCAGTCCATCCTGATGGGGGACGCCGACGTCGTGGTGGCTGGCGGCACGGAAAGCATGTCCAACGCCCCGTACCTGCTGCCCGCCGCCCGCTGGGGCGCCCGCATGGGGAACGCCCAGCTCATCGACAGCATGATCCAGGACGGCCTCTGGTGCGGCCACGGTGACACCCACATGGGCATCACCGCCGAGAACGTGGCCGCCAAGCACGGCATCTCCCGCGAAGCCCAGGATGCCTTCGCCCTCCAGAGCCAGCAGAAAGCCGCCGCC
>Ga0255338_1002289_pt1 | contig 29065 bp, 18 predicted proteins | sample MeOH1_35cm_T4_19_FD_203715 | JGI IMG/M metagenome (GOLD analysis project Ga0255338, IMG submission 203715) | Sandy soil microbial communities from University of British Columbia, Vancouver, Canada - MeOH1_35cm_T4_195 | ecosystem: Engineered > Artificial ecosystem > Sand microcosm > Unclassified ... | reverse complement strand
CGACGTGAGGCGTGTAAATGGCCTTGTGTTTGCCGCGCAAACGGAGAGCAACTTCGCTGGCTACTCGTCCGAGGACCTTGTCGGTCGCGTCAATCACAAACCACTCGTGCGTCACGTCAGCGGGTTTTGCGCTGAACGTTTTCATGAGTATCTTTCGACTGTGGTTTGGGCGGGTTCTTTTCCGCGGTCGGCGTTCCTCTAACGGGAATCTCTTAGGCGGGGGTAGCTTGTGTGGAAAACGTAGTGTCGTTTTCCCTCCAGGCTTTCTGCCGCGGAACCACAATGCGCTGCAGAGCCTGAGATTATACGAAGAATCAACGACTTAGGGCAAGGCAGGCCCCGTTGGTCGGGGGCATCGGGAAACGTTGAAACAAAACGTGGCGGGAGTAACATGCTCTTCCCATGCCACACAACTACCAGGACGACCCCACCGTGCCGCCGCCGGGCAAGCGCTCTGGAACGGGGGTGGGCAGCATCTTTCCGTTTCTGAAGAAGTCACTGGCGAGCAATCCGCAGGTCCCGGCGCAACCCGAAGACGTGATAACCGTCCCCCAGCTCGATCCTCCCCCGCTGCGGAAAGCCTGAAACCCATCCAATCCGCAGCCCCATCAGCTGCGTGCCCTGCTGATCCCGGCGCGCGGTTACCATCGCCGCATGTTCAGCTATCGCCACGCCTTCCACGCAGGTAACCACGCCGACGTGCTCAAGCACACGATGGTGATCGCCATGCTGCGGCACCTGACGCAAAAGGACGCGGCCCTGGTGGCGGTGGATACCCATGCCGGCGCCGGGCTGTACCGGCTGGACGGCGACTACGCCGGTACCTCGGGCGAGTCAGCGGACGGGGTGGTGAAGTTAATCTCCGCCCTGACTCCCGCCAAACCTGCTAAGCCTGCTATCAAAGAAATAGCGCCCGTGATCCAGAACTACCTGGACATGGTCGCGGGCTTCAATGCCCCCGGGCAGCTCAAGGTGTACCCCGGCTCGCCCTTCATCATTCAGCGTCTGCTGCGCGAGGAAGCCCGCGACAAGCTCAAGCTGTTCGAGCTGCACCCCACCGATATCAAGGCGCTGGCCGGCAACATCGCCCAATTGAAGGCAGGCAGACAGGTCGCCGTGGCCCGAGAAGACGGCTTTGAAGGGCTCAAGGCCTTCCTGCCGCCCCCCTCGCGCCGCGCTTTCGTCCTGATCGACCCGAGCTACGAGATCAAGAGCGATTACGCGAAAGTCAGCACCTGCATCCAGGACAGCCTCAAGCGCTTCGCCACCGGCACCTACGCGGTCTGGTACCCCATCATCCCGCGGCCGGAAGCGCACGACCTGCCGCGCCGCCTGAAAACGCTCGCCAACCAGGCAGGCAAGCCCTGGCTGCATGCCACCTTGAACATCGGCCAGGCGGAGGAACGCAACGTGCCCGGCGAACCGGAGCGTGGTCAGGGCCTGACGGCCAGCGGCATGTTCGTGATCAACCCGCCGCACACGCTCAAGCCCGCGCTTCAACTGGCGCTGCCTCAGTTGCTCCAGGTGCTGGGCCGCGGCCGGGGCCAGGGCCAGACGCTCGAGAGCGGCGGATAGGGTGCTGTGCCAGAAGTTCATGGCGGTAGCGGGATCAGGGCGACGGGGGACACGAACGAAGTCGGCCACCCGCCGTCCACGGCCCGTCGCCCACACACTGCCCCCGCTAATTGCGCGATCGCCCGGTTGCTTACGGGACAGCACACTAACGCTGCCGACCCAGCACCATCGTCCAGTAGGTGCCCCAGGTGGTGCCGGGGCGTTCCACGCAGGCGGCGCCTATGTCACTGAACTCGGGGTTCATGATGTTGGCGCAATGCCCCGGGCTGTCCATCCAGCCACGCATCACGATTTCGACCGAGCGGTCCCCGCCCGCGATGTTCTCACCTACTGAGCGCCAGCGATACCCTTCGGCCGAGACGCGCGTGCCGACGCGCTTTCCCTCGGGGGTGGCGTGGCCGAAGTAGTCGCGCCGCGCCATGTCCGCAGAGTGGCTGGCGGCGGCGTGAGACAGCGCGTCGTTCCAGGCGAGCGGTGCCGTCGGCGGCATACGGCGCGCGCCGCACGACCTGCCCTTGGCTCGCGCGGTGTTGAGCTCTCGCAGCATGTTCTCGCGCAGGGCTCGAATGCCGCAGTCGGGCCCAGGCTCCACGCGCACCGGCGACACCGTAGCGACTGGCAATAGCGGAAAAGCGATCGGCCTGGCCTCGGGCGGCTGCGCGCTGCAGGCCGGCAGCATCAGTACAAGCGCGAGTACACAGACGCCGGCACTCTCTAAATTGCTGACTGCGTTCCGGCCCATCAAATCCTCTGAACTGCTGACCCCATGATAGACCTTAGTACTATGGATCTAAGCTCAGCTGCTGCATAGCATCCCCCGGGCCTCGTTTCGATCGGATCGGCGCGAGAAGTTCAAACCAGGGGGCTCAAAACACATGCGAAATTCATCCACCACCGTCCGGCCCGCCGGGACGACGCTGGCACGCTGGCCGCAATACAAGAAATTTAGCTCCCCCACGGGCGGGCGTGGACTTGCCAAGAATATTGCGGCAGGCTGTGCCGTCGCTGTTGCCTTTGTCATGGCGTTGCTCCCCGAAGCAGACATCCAGCAGCCTGCGGTGTCGCAGGCCGCTCGCCATGTGGCGCTTCCGCGGGTGGTCATCATGGCAAAACGCGAGCGCACCGATTCAGTCGTGATGACCGATTCCTTGCGCATCACCTCAACATACGATCCGCAGGCCAAGCCAGGATCAATCGCTGCCAAGGTCGCCTCCCATCGCGACTGAATTTGCTGCGCACAGGTATTCGAATTGGCGTGGTTGCTCGGCAACGAGCCGCCGCGGCCTTGGGCGTCGCGCTCTTGCACATTGCCGTTTTTCTGTCCTGGGCACCGCCGTTTCCGCCACGCGTGACGCAAGCCGACGTTGCGGCTCAGGATCGGCCCGTTACTCGCGTGACCCTTGCGCCGCTCGCCCCGCCACCGCCATCCCAGCATCAGCTGATCCGCACGGCGGTGACGAAAAGCGTTTCAGCCTCCAGAAGTGCGACACATGACGCACCCCCTTCGATCGCGCCAGAACAGCTGCCGCCTGCCCAGACCGCGAGCGAAGGCAAAGGCTGGTTGAACGATCACACGCAGTCCGAGCCGCAAGCGGGATCTGTAGATCCCTCCGCCCCTTCAAATGCGAATGCAGAACTGCCGAGCACAACCGCCGAATACCTGGATAACCCGCCACCGGTTTATCCCTCAGTCAGCCAGCACCGAGGCGAGCATGGGCGAGTCATGGTTTCAGTGCTCGTGACCGCTGAAGGACTCGTCAAAGAAGCTTTCGTGGAGCAATCGAGCGGCTTCCCGCGTCTCGATGAAGCCGCCGTCGCGGCCGTGCGCGCGTGGAGATTCGTGCCCGCGAAGCGGCGGGGCGTGAATGTCGAGATGCGACACCGAATTCCCATCAGGTTCGAGTTGGACCTGATTCCCGGGTGAATTAGCCGACCGATCGGTCGGCTAATTGCTATACTGGCGTGATGTACACGCAAGCCCTGGATCTTCCCGACCCTCAGCAGCGCACGCCCAATGCCGTGCCGGCGGCACCGGCTGACCCGCGCCGGGCCGATCTGGAGGCGCAATTCAACGCCAAGATCGACGCCGACCGCAAGATCGAGCCGCAGGACTGGATGCTCGAGGCGTACCGCAAGACGCTCGTGCGCCAGATCAGCCAGCACGCCCACAGCGAAATCGTGGGCATGCTGCCCGAGGGCAATTGGATTTCGCGAGCGCCGTCGCTCAAGCGCAAGGCCATCCTGCTCGCGAAGGTGCAGGACGAAGGTGGCCACGGCCTGTACCTTTATTCCGCCGCGGAAACGCTGGGGACGAGCCGCGACGAGATGCTCGACGGTCTGCACAGCGGCAAGGCCAAGTACAGCTCCATATTCAACTACCCCACGCTCACCTGGGCCGACGTCGGCACCATCGGCTGGCTGGTGGACGGCGCAGCCATCATGAACCAGGTGCCGATCTGCCGCTGCTCCTACGGGCCCTATGCGCGCGCCATGATCCGCATCTGCAAGGAGGAAAGCTTCCACCAGCGCCAGGGCTTCGAGAGCCTGATGACGCTGATGAAAGGCACGCAGGCTCAGCAAGACATGGTGCAGGACGCGGTGAACCGCTGGTGGTGGCCGGTGCTGGCGATGTTCGGCCCGCCGGACGCGAACAGCACGCACAGCGCGCAAGGCATGCGATGGGGCATCAAACGCATCAGCAACGACGACTTGCGCCAGAAGTTCGTGGATGCCACCGTGCCGCAGGCGGGGATCCTCGGCGTCACCCTGCCCGACCCCCATCTAAAGTGGAACGAAGAGCGCGGCCATTACGACTACGGCGCGATCGACTGGGACGAGTTCTGGGCGACAGTCAACGGCAACGGCCCCTGCAACAAGGAACGCCTCGCCACCCGCGTGAAGGCGCATGAAGACGGCCAATGGGTGCGCGATGCGGCCCTGGCCCATGCCCGCAAGCAGCAAGCCCGGCAACTGAAGGAGGCGGCATGAGCGATGTGAAGAATGAGTGGCCTCTTTGGGAAGTGTTCTTGCGCAGCAAGCAAGGCCTGGAACACAAGCACTGCGGCAGCCTGCATGCGGCCGATGCGCAGCAGGCCCTGCAGATGGCGCGCGACGTGTACACGCGCCGCATGGAAGGCGTGAGCATCTGGGTGGTGCCCTCTCGGGCGATCACGGCGAGCGAGCCGGATGACAAGGCCGAATTCTTCGAGCCCGCCGGCGACAAGATCTACCGGCACCCGAGCTTCTACGACATCCCCGACGAAGTGGGCCACATGTGATGGGAGCAGCAGCGCAACCGGCGCCCGTGTCGGCGCCCCTCGACTATTTGCTGCACCTGGCGGACAACGCCCTGGTGCTGGGCCAGCGCAATGCCGAATGGTGCGGCCACGGCCCGGTGCTGGAAGAAGACATCGCGATGGCCAACATCAGCCTGGACATGATCGGCCTGGCTCGCCTGCTGTACCAGCACGCAGCGGCGCTGAAGGGCAGCGGCACAACAGAAGACCAACTGGCCTATTTCCGCGATGCGATGGAGTTTCGCAACTACACCTTGCTGGAGCTGCCCCATCATGGGCCGCTGGCCGGCACCGCATCCGCGAACCGCGACTACGCCACCACCATCGCGCGCAACTTTTTGTACAGCACGTTGATGCTGCTGGTGTGGGAGGCGTTGCAGGAATCGATGGACCCGCAGCTGGCCGCGATTGCCGCCAAATCGCTCAAGGAAACGCGCTATCACGTTCGGCATTCCCGCGACTGGCTCGTGCGCCTGGGCGACGGCACCGCGGAGTCGCACGGCCGCATGCAGGCCGCGATCGATCACCTGATGCCCTACACGCAGGAGTTCTGGACGGCGTCCAAAGCCGAAGCGCAAGCCGCGTCCTGCGGCACCGGCGTCGACGTCCCGTCTTTGCGGGGCGATTGGGACGCGATGGTAGACGAAGCCTTCGCCGAGGCCTCGCTGCAGCGTCCCGAGGCCGGCGGATACGTCCCGCGCGGCAAGGAAGGCGTGCACTCCGAGCACCTCGGCTACGTTCTCTCGGAAATGCAGGGCCTCGCCCGCCAGCACCCGGGCGCAACGTGGTAGCGGCCGCCATGAGCCTGACGCAGCGCGCGTGGGATGTGCTGGAGTCCATCCCCGACCCGGAGATCCCCGTGGTCTCCATCCGCGAACTCGGCATTCTGCGTGAGATCCACGAGCGCGGCGGCGAGCTGGAGATCGTCATCACACCTACCTACAGCGGCTGCCCCGCAATGGGACAGATCGAGGATGACGTGCGCGCCGCCCTTGCAGCGCACGACATGCCGGCCCAGGTGGTGACACGGCTCGCGCCCGCGTGGACGACCGACTGGATCACACCGGAAGCCAAGGAAAAGCTGCGCGCCTTCGGCATCTCGCCACCCCATTCGGCAGCCCGGGACAGCGTGGTGCGGCTTGCCCGCCGGCCCGCAAGCAATGCCGTGGACGTGCCCTGCCCCCATTGCGGCTCGCTCAACACCACGGAGACTTCGCACTTCAGCTCGACGGCCTGCAAGGCGCTCTACAAGTGTCTGGACTGCCTCGAACCGTTCGATTATTTCAAGCCGTATTGACGCAATGGCACTGCACTTCCACCCCCTCGTCGTCAAGCGCGTCACGCCCGATGCCGCAGGCTCGGCCGCCATCACCTTCCAGGTACCGCCCGAGCTATTGAAAGAGTTCGATTACAACGCGGGGCAGTTCCTCACCTTGCGCGCGACGCTGGAGGGCCAGGAGGTGCGCCGCAACTATTCGATCTGCAGCGCAAGGCAGCGGTACGACGCCACCGGCGAAATCGACGTGGGCATCAAGCCCATGGAAGGCGGCGTGTTTTCGCGCTGGGCGGTTGAGGCGCTCACTGCCGGCTCCGTCATTGACGTGATGCCACCCGACGGGCGCTTCAGCCCGCGCGTAGCGGGTGCGCGCCACCGCGTGGGCTTCGCGGCCGGTTCCGGCATCACGCCCATCCTCTCGATCATGGCCACGACGCTTGCGGGCGAGTCGAATTCGCAATTCACCCTCGTGTACTGCAACCAGCGCAGCAACACCATCATGTTCAACGAGGCGTTGCAGGACATGAAGGACCGCTATCCGGCGCGCGTCACGCTGATCCATCTGCTCTCGCGCCAGCCGCAGGAGGTTGCGATGCTGCACGGCCGGCTGGACGAGGCCAAGGTGGCCGAACTGCTGGATGCGCTCATCCCGCCCTCGAGCATCGACGAGGCCTTCATCTGCGGGCCGGAGGCCATGATCGGCGGCACCGAGCGCGCGCTGAAGGCGGCGGGCGTCGAGCCCGAGCGAATCCATGCCGAAAGGTTCATCCCTCCGGGCGGCGCCGTCCAGGCTGCTCCACGCCCGAAAGACGCAGGCGCACCGGCCTCGAAGGCGCACCGGCTCGATGTCGTCATCGACGGCAAGACGCACCATCTCTCAATGGCCGCCGACGAGCACGTGCTGGACGCCGCGCTCGACGCCGGCCTTGACCTGCCTTACTCCTGCAAGGGTGGCGTCTGTTGCACGTGCCGCGCGCGCGTGCTGGACGGCAAGGTCGAGATGGAAAAAAACTTCACGCTGGAGCCGTGGGAAATCGAAAAGGGCTTCGTGCTCACCTGCCAGTCCCGGCCCCTCACCAGCACGGTCGTCGTGAGTTACGACGAGCGCTGACGAGCGTCCCTAGGCTGCATTGCATCGGCTTCGCAGTTCGCGCTGCTGAAGCAAGGAAGTTTCCTACGGGCTGCATCCGCGCCGTCTGACTGTCACCGTGCTGTAGGGGCATATCGTCAGTGCCGCTCTCCGTGTCTTGCGGGTGCATTGTCCAGAGGAGCATCCAATGTTCCACTTGCCAGCTTCCCTGCGTCGCTCCACTCATGCGAACGCCATCCTTGTCATCGTCACGTCCTTTGTCGGGGTACCCGGCGCGCATGCGCAGCTCCCGATTGCGAGCGCGTGCCTGCCGCCGCAGGCCGAGGAGCAGATGCTGCGCAGGGAGACCGCCGTGCTCGGCAAGATTCACGCGTCAGAACATGCGAGAGCGCGCGCTCAGCAGTGCGAAGTCGAACGTGGCGCGCGACCCGTGCCTGGCAGCGCTGTGGCCGCCTCTCCAGCCGCGACGCTGAAGGAAGATGCCGAGGTGATGAAAGCCGCTGCCGATGCTGCAGCCGGCCTGCCCGTCACGTCCAGCCGACCGACTCAACAGGCGGCCGACGCGGCCAGCAAGGTGGGTCGGTGGAGTTCGCCATTTATCATCCCCGTGGTCGGCGTCACTTCAGTGCTGCTGAACACCGGCAAGGTGCTTTTCTGGTCCTACGATCCCGGAGGCTGGAACGACCCCAATGGCACGAACGAGGGGGTGGCGTATATATGGGACCCTAAAACCCGGACGGGGTACAACATCCCTCCTCCCGAAAATATCTGGTGTGCCGGCCAGACGGTTCTGACCGACGGCCGCGTCTTCATCGCCGGGGGCCACCTCCGGTACCCCGACCCGAGCATCACCGATGGGACGGGCGGTTATCAGGGATCGCTCTCCACCTATACCTTCAATCCGGCGACCGAACGCTTCACGCGGCAGCCCGACATGGTGCGCGGGCGCTGGTATCCCACCACGACCCAGCTTGCCGACAACCGCGTCGTGATCACGAGCGGATACGACGAAAGCGGCACCCAGGCCCTCAACAAGTCGGTCGAAGTTTTCACTCCCTCCGAGGCAGCGGAAGGGGTTGGCACGCTCAGCGTCGTCGGCACGCGTGACCAGCAGGACTACTACCCGCTGCAATTTCTGCTCCCCTCCGCGCAGATGCTCGAGGCCGGCCCGAAGGCCGGGTGGCAAGGCAGCTATCTGCTCGATGCGACCACGTGGAACTGGAGTCTGCTTGGCAATATGCTCAGCGATCACTACGGCCTGGCAAACGGGATCATTTATGCCGACGCATCTGTCAAACCTGCCCGGCAGGTGGTCATGGTGGCGGGCGGCGGCGAAGGGACGGGAGTGCGTTCGGCCAACGAGTGGCTCGACGCAGCCAACCCCTTGGCGGGTTGGCGCGACTATCCAAAGTGGGTGAAGCCCCGTCGCAATGCGAACACCGTGATACTGCCGGACGGCACCTTGCTGACTGCCGGGGGCAACCAGGCTTCCACCAATTACGACAGCGCACTGTTGCAAGCCGAGTTGTACTCCAGGCCGGCAACGGACAGCACGGGCGTGTGGCGCGAGGTGGCACCGCCTTCTGTTCAGGCCGCGTACCATTCGAGCGCCATCCTGCTGCCCGACGCCACCGTCCTGCTCTCGCAGGACGACATGGTCCCCTCGGCAACCGCCCAACACAAGGCACAGGTGTATTCGCCCCCTTACCTGTTCAAGGGGGCCCGGCCGGAGATCACTGGCGCACCGGAAAAGTTGGGCTATCAGTCGCCCACGAAGTCGACGTTCACGGTCACGGTCAACCGAACGGGCGTGAGCCATGCGGTCCTGATCGCGCCCGGCGCTACGACTCACGGCAATGATATGCACCAACGTGGAGTGAAACTTGCCGTCACGGGGCGCGATACAACGCTCACCGTCTCGTTGCCTCCGTCAGCCGCCTGGGTTCCGCCGGGCTACTACATGCTGTTCGTGCTGGACAAGACGGGTGTTCCGTCGGTTGCCAGGTTCGTGCAGGTTTCCTGAGCAACTGGCGCATTTCGAAGCAGCTGCTTACCTTTTAACGCAAATACGACGGCCGCAACTCATCCATTGCTGGCTAATATTCGCGCGAACGGCCGAGCTTGAACCAGCTCGACTTTTGGCAACCCAGGCCCTGCCCATCAGCGGCGGCGGCCCCTCCGGCGCGAATATCGATGAAGCTCCTTTCTCTGTTCCGGCTGGCCGCGGGGCTCGCGCCCATCGGTATGGCCCTTTTCTCGCCAGCCTCATTCGCCCAGTCCGGGGCACAGTCCCCTACTCATCCGTTTGGGCAGTCCCGGCCCATCCCCGGCCGTTACATCGTCGTGTTCAAGAGCACTGTGGCCAACCCCGCCACCGAAGCCGCCACCCTGGTCCGCGGGGCGGGCGGTCAACTTCATCGCACATACGGCAGCGCCATCAAGGGCTTTGCCGCCACCCTGCCTGACACCGCGCTGCAGGGGATCCGGAACAACCCGAACGTCGAGCTCATCGAGCAGGACCAGACCGTGACGCTGGCGCAAGTCTCGTCACCGCAGCAGCAGGTCACGTGGGGCCTGGACCGTATCGACCAGGCTGACCGTCCGCTGGACACGCAATACCACTTCAACCAGACGGGCGCCGGCGTCAATGCATTCATCGTCGACACCGGCATCCGCGCCGACCACGCCGAGTTCTCCGGCCGCACGCTGCCCGGCTACAGCGCCATCGCCGACGGCAACGGCACCCAGGACTGCAATGGCCACGGCACGCACGTGGCCGGCACAGTGGGCGGAACGACCTGGGGCGTGGCCAAGGGCGTGTCGCTGACGCCGGTGCGCGTGCTCGACTGCTCGGGCTCCGGATCCTGGAGCGGGGTGATCGCCGGCATCGACTTCGTCGCCAACAGCACGCTGCGTCCCGCCGTCGCCAATTTGTCGCTGGGCGGAGGCGCCTCCGCTTCGGTCGACGCGGCTGTCGCGGGCGCGGTCGCCAAGGGCGTCGTGATGGTGGTGGCCGCGGGCAACAGCAACGCCGATGCATGCACGGCCTCGCCGGCGCGCGAGCCCAGCGCCATCACTGTGGCCGCCAGCACCAGCATCGACTACCGCGCATCCTTTTCGAACTGGGGCACATGCGTGGACATCTTCGCGCCCGGCGGCGGCATCACCTCGGCGTGGAACACAAGCGCCACGGCAAGCAACACGCTCAGCGGCACTTCCATGGCGTCGCCGCACGTGGCCGGCGCGGCAGCGCTGGCGCTAGCGGCCAACCCGGGCGCATCGCCGGGCGCGATTGCGTCGCTTCTTGTCTCGGGCGCCACGGCGAATCGACTGGTTTCGGCATCGATCGGAGCCGGTTCGCCCAACGTCCTCGTGTATTCGCTGAGCGGCAACTCGCCCGCCCCGGAGCCAGCGGCAACCACCGTGGCGATCAAGTCGATGGTTGGCAGCGCGAGCAGGAGCGGCGGCAACTGGAAGGCCTCCGCATCGGTCACGGTGCGCGACGTCGCGACCGGCGCCACCGTATCGAATGCCACCGTCAGCGGAAACTTTTCACCGGGCGGCGGCAGCAAGTGCACGACGGGCAGCAACGGCAGCTGCACGCTCGCCAGCGCGGCGATCAAAAACAATGCGGGATCGAGCAGCACTTTGAGCGCGACGGGGATCTCCGGCACGCTCGTGACCTACGACGCCAGCCAGAACAGCGTCACCCAGATCGTCATCACAAAGCCCTGATCGGCCGGCAAGTCAAGCGGCCCGGCGCGTTCGGGCCGGGCCGCGGTTCAAGGCGACTGAAAGTTCAGACGAAGGGGTACGCGAAAGGCACGCCCATCTCGCTGATAAAGACGTCGAACGTCTCCACCTGCGTCGTATCGCCGTCGCCGTCGGTGCCCTGCACGCTGAACTCGAGCGCCACATTCGGGATCGGCATCGTCTCGATCAGGGTGACGTCCTTCACGCGCACCGAGTCGCCGACCTGGCCGGGGTACTGGTCATAAGTCCCGGTGTCCGGATACGCCATGCGGAACATCGCCGTCTCGTAGGACCCGTTCACGTAAACCACCAGCTCGTTGGCCTCGGGCGTGTAGAAGTCCTTGTACTCGTTGCTGAGGATCGTGAAGAACACGTCGTTGTTGCCGATCGGCAGGCCCATCCGCACCCAGAACGAGCCGTCGTCCGCGCCGGCGAGGCTCTTGGAGTCCAGGAGGCTGATCGTCGAACCTTTCTCGATGGCCACGATGTCCGGCATGGTGCCGCTGTCGGTCAGCTGGAACGACATCACCACGTCGTCGGTATTGCCCTGCTGGTCCATGGAGAAGCGCAGGCCCTCCACGGTCGTGTCGTCGCCCGCGGCCGAGCCCTCGTGGAACGAGATCGAGAAGCCCTCGTTGTTGTTCATGTTCGAGGCGGCCCCGCCCTTGACGCCGAATCCGTGCGCGTCCGGGTTGAGGTCGTCGGCCGTGTCCGCTACGGTGGACCCGGGCAGGTTGATCGGGGTCGGCGGATTGATGCCGCGAGCCTCCGTGCCGTCCGCCGCGTCGATGTCACCGAACAGGAACCCGTCGAACACGCCGAACGTGGTCGAGTTCGTCGCCGCCAGGGACAGGATTTCCTGCGGGCCGCCGGCCGCGAGCGTGCCGAAGTTGAAGTTATTGAACACCAGCGGCGCATCCTGCAGGATCGTGAACGTCCAGTTGCTGTCCGTGACGGCGAGCGAGAACAGCGGGTCCAGTTCGGTGCCCGCGTCGGCCCCGTCGGGCGTGTAGTAGGTGACCGTGTTGCCGCTTTGCGATGCTGTGATGTTCTTGCCCAGAAGCGTTTCCAACGCACCGAGACCGCTCGTGAGCAGGTCAGCCGAGTTGTCTGGATCCGTGTAGTCCACCAGGGCGACGCCCGGCGTCGCGGCTCCGTCGGCCCCGGGCGCGAATGTGAACGAGTCCACGAACGGCGCGGTGCTGCTGTCGAAGACCAGCGAGTTGGTGCTGTCGCTCACACCACTGAGGGTTGGCCCGTCATCGGCGAAGCGCACGTTGCCACCCAGATCGACATCCTGGCTGTCGCTGTCGGTGTCGCCGTCACCGTCGGTCGTCAAGGCCGAGCCGGTGAGCTTGACCAGGCCGGCGCCCAGCACCGCATACTGGTCGTCGAACGGTGAGCCGGTTTCGCTTTCAAGGGCGTGATCGATCTCGGCGTACTGGGTCAATGTCACCACGCCGGTGCTGGTGCCTACCGCGATCGTGAAGATCGTGTTGCCGTCGGTGATCGCGGCCAGGCTGGCGGCCGTGGAGCCCTTGATCACATCGCCCACCTTGTACAGCAGGACGCTCACGCCGTTGCTGTCGAGCAAAGAGTCAGTGCCATTCGCGCCGTACAGGTTCACAGCGTAGCTCTTGACCGTTGTCCCGGCCCCGTCGGCGCCGTACACCGGGGTGTTGCTGAAAACGCCGCTGAAGTCGGCGGTGGTCACATCGCTGTCGCTGTCCGTGGGGTCGCCATCGGTCTGCGCGTCTTGCGTGGTGAGCAGCACGGCTTCTTCACCCGTGGCGCTCACGGTCACGCTCGGCCCGTCATCGGCGAAGCGCACGTTACCGCCCAGGTCGACGTCCTGGCTGTCGCTGTCGGTGTCGCCGTCACCGTCGGTTGTCAAGGCCGATCCGGTGAGCTTGACCAGGCCGGTGCCGAGCACGGCCAGCTGGTCATCGAAGGGCGAGCCGGTTTCGCTTTCAAGGGCGTGATCGATCTCGGCGTACTGGGTCAATGTCACCACGCCGGTGCTGGTGCCTACCGCGATCGTGAAGATCGTGTTGCCGTCGGTGATCGCGGCCAGGCTGGCGGCCGTGGAGCCCTTGATCACATCGCCCACCTTGTACAGCAGGACGCTCACGCCGTTGCTGTCGAGCAAAGAGTCAGTGCCATTCGCGCCGTACAGGTTCACAGCGTAGCTCTTGACCGTTGTCCCGGCCCCGTCGGCGCCGTACACCGGGGTGTTGCTGAAAACGCCGCTGAAGTCGGCGGTGGTCACATCGCTGTCGCTGTCCGTCGGGTCGCCATCGGTCTGCGCGTCTTGCGTGGTGAGCAGCACGGCTTCTTCACCCGTGGCGCTCACCGTCACGCTCGGCCCGTCATCGGCGAAGCGCACGTTGCCACCCAGGTCGACGTCCTGGCCGTCACTGTCGGTGTCGCCGTCACCGTCGGTCGCGAGGGCCGAGCCGGTGAGCTTGACCAGGCCGGCGCCCAGCACCGCATACTGGTCATCGAAGGGCGAGCCGGTCTCGCTCTCCAGGGCGTGATCGATCTCGGCGTACTGGGTCAATGTCACCACGCCGGTGCTGGTTCCTACCGCAATCGTGAAGGTCGTGTTGCCATCGGTGATGCCAGCCAGGCTGGCGGCCGTAGAACCGACGATCAGGCCAGCGACGTTGTACAGGTTGATGCCCACGCCATTGCTGTCCAAGTTGGAGTCCACGCCGTCCGCGCCGTACAGATTCAGCTCGTAGCTCTTGACGGTGTTGCCGGCCCCGTCGGCGCCGTACACCGGGGTGTTGCTGAACACGCCGCTGAAGTCGGCGGTGGTCACATCGCTGTCGCTGTCCGTCGGGTCGCCATCGGTCTGCGCATCCTGCGTGGTGAGCAGCACGGCTTCTTCGCTGGTGGCGCTCACGGTCACGCTTGGGCCGTCGTCAGCGAATCTGACGTTACCGCCCAGGTCGACGTCCTGGCCGTCACTGTCGGTGTCGCCGTCACCGTCGGTCGCGAGGGCCGAGCCGGTGAGCTTGACCAGGCCCGTGCCGAGCACGGCCAGCTGGTCATCGAAAGGCGAGCCGGTTTCGCTTTCCAGGGCGTGATCGATCTCGGCGTATTGCGTGAGCGTCACGACGCCGGTGCTGGCGCCCACCGCGATCGTGAAGATCGTGTTGCCGTCGGTGATGCCAGCCAGGCTGGCGGCCGTGGAACCGACGATTAGGCCAGCGACGTTGTACAGGTTGATGCCCACGCCATTGCTGTCCAGGTTGGAGTCCCCGCCGTCCGCGCCGTACAGATTCAGCTCGTAGCTCTTGACGGTGTTGCCGGCCCCGTCGGCGCCGTAGTCCGGCAGGTTGCTGAACACGCCGCTGAAGTCGGCGGTGGTCACATCGCTGTCGCTGTCGGTCGGATCGCCATCGGTCTGCGCGTCTTGAGTGGTGAGCAGCACGGCTTCTTCACCCGTGGCGCTCACGGTCACGCTCGGCCCGTCATCGGCGAAGCGCACATTGCCGCCCAGGTCGACATCCTGGCTATCACTGTCGGTGTCCCCGTCACCGTCGGTCGCGAGGGCCGAGCCGGTGAGCTTGACCAGGCCGGCGCCCAGCACCGCATACTGGTCATCGAAGGGCGAGCCGGTCTCGCTCTCCAGGGCGTGATCGATCTCGGCGTACTGGGTCAATGTCACCACGCCGGTGCTGGTTCCTACCGCAATCGTGAAGGTCGTGTTGCCATCGGTGATGCCAGCCAGGCTGGCGGCCGTAGAACCGACGATCAGGCCAGCGACGTTGTACAGGTTGATGCCCACGCCATTGCTGTCCAAGTTGGAGTCCACGCCGTCCGCGCCGTACAGATTCAGCTCGTAGCTCTTGACGGTGTTGCCGGCCCCGTCGGCGCCGTACACCGGGGTGTTGCTGAACACGCCGCTGAAGTCGGCGGTGGTCACATCGCTGTCGCTGTCCGTCGGGTCGCCATCGGTCTGCGCATCCTGCGTGGTGAGCAGCACGGCTTCTTCGCTGGTGGCGCTCACGGTCACGCTTGGGCCGTCGTCAGCGAATCTGACGTTACCGCCCAGGTCGACGTCCTGGCTGTCGCTGTCGGTGTCGCCGTCACCGTCGGTTGTCAAGGCCGATCCGGTGAGCTTGACCAGGCCGGTGCCCAGCACCGCATACTGGTCATCGAAGGGCGAGCCGGTCTCGCTCTCCAGGGCGTGATCGATCTCGGCGTACTGGGTCAATGTCACCACGCCGGTGCTGGTGCCTACCGCAATCGTGAAGATCGTGTTGCCATCGGTGATCTCGGCCAGGCTGGCCGCCGTGGAGCCCTTGACCACATCACCTACCTTGTACAGCAGGACGCTCACACCGTTGCTGTCGAGGTTGGAGTCGGTGCCATTCGCGCCGTACAGGTTCACCACATAGCTCTTGACGGTTGTCCCGGCCCCGTCGGCGCCGTAGTCCGGCAGGTTGCTGAACACGCCGCTGAAATCGGCGGTGGTCACATCGCTGTCGCTGTCCGTGGGGTCACCATCGGTCTGCGCATCCTGCGTGGTGAGCAGCACGGCTTCTTCGCTGGTGGCGCTCACCGTCACGCTTGGGCCGTCGTCAGCGAATCTGACGTTGCCGCCCAGGTCGACATCCTGGCTATCACTGTCGGTGTCGCCGTCACCGTCGGTCGCGAGGGCCGAGCCGGTGAGCTTGACCAGGCCCGTGCCGAGCATGGCCAGCTGGTCATCGAAAGGCGAGCCGGTTTCGCTTTCGAGGGCGTGATCAATCTCGGCGTATTGCGTCAATGTCACCACGCCGGTGCTGGTACCTACCGCGATCGTGAAGATCGTGTTGCCATCGGTGATCTCGGCCAGGGTGGCGGCCGTGGAGCCCTTGACCACATCGCCCACCTTGTACAGCAGGACGCTCACGCCGTTGCTATCGAGCTGCGAATCCACACCGTCGGCGCCGTACAGGTTCACCGCGTAGCTCTTGACGGTGCTGCCGGCCCCGTCGGCGCCGTACACCGGGGTGTTGCTGAACACGCCGCTGAAGTCGGCAGAGGTCACATCGCTGTCGCTGTCCGTCGGGTCGCCATCGGTCTGCGCATCTTGCGTGGTGAGCAGCACCGCGGAGTCATCGGCCGCGCTGACTGCAACGCTCGGGCCGTCGTCCTGGAATGCCAGGGCACTGAACGCAGTAGTCTCGATCGTGTTGGTGCCCACGGAGAAGCCGCCGATGTCGAAAGCCGCATTGAGGTCCGCGGTTTCGTTGCCCACGTTGTTGATCAGCACGCGGTTATGCAGCGCGGAGGTCGTGTACTCGATATGGTCGCCGCTCTTGATGCCCGTGATGACGACGGTGTCGCCGTCGAAGTCGAGCGTCAGGCCACCCTGCGGCGTGTTGCTGCCCTCCGAGAAGGTGTAGCTTGTCTCCTCCACCGTCTTGCCGGTCTTCACCATCCGGGTGACGATCACCTCGGTCACATTGACGGGGTCGTCATCGTCGTCACCCAGGCCGTCGATGTAGGTCGTCCCTTTCTCCGTGGCGTCGGTGTTGTCGAACGCGCTGATCATCAGCGTCGCGCCCTTGGGCGGCTGCAGCTGCACCACGTCGAAGGATGCCGACAGGGAACCCTGGTAACTCGCGAAATCGATGTTGGCCTCGACGTCCGCCTCGGTCTGGCTCAGGTTGGGCACCGTGTAGTTGGTGTTGGCTCCCGTAACGAAGGTGAAGTACATCCCCTCATTGGGGTCGATCATCTGGTTGTTGGAACCGATCGTTGTGTCGCCCCCACCTTTGCCGGTGTTGACCGTGTCACCGGTCGTGATGCTTTCACCCTCGGACTGGTCGGCGGGGTGCCAGCCGGTCACTACGATCGTCGTGTCTTCTGCGCTGGGCGTGCCGTCGCCGTACATCATGAACAGGTTCTGGCCAGACGGGGCGCCCGCCAGCGAAAACTGGTCCTGGTGCGCGACTGACACATACAGCGGGTCGACCAGCGACACGGAATCGTCGTGGCTCGCGACGGAAGCGCCCGCCACCGGATGCAGGATCGGCTCGTATTCGACCAGCCAGACCTTGGCGCCGGCCGCCGACGCGTCGGTCGCCTGGGCGGCGCCGAGGGAGTCCGTCGGCTGCAGGTAGGCCGCAAAGACCACTGTGCCGGTGGGATCCGCCACCCAGTCGTTTAGCCCCGCGTCCCAGACGCCCTCACGGCCGAACACTGCATTGTTCTCATCCACGCCGGGGAGGTCCGTCCCGCTGTAGCTGTACAGGAAGATCTTCGCGCCGTCCGTGGTTCGCAGGTATTCATCGGCGCCGGTCCCGTACTTCGCGGCGTCGCCGTCCAGCGGTGCGCCTGTGGAATCCGTGAAGGCCAGGTCGCTGACATGAGATCCCAGCGCTGTCAGCAAGGGCGTCCCGGTTGAGTTGTCGGCGTTCGCGTTGCTCACGGAGACGCCGCTCGGCTCGGCGCCCGTGCCGACGACCACCGCCAGCAGCGCGTCGAACTGCGGAACATGGGTGACCAGGGTGGCGAGCCCGCCGGCCACGTCGTTGCCGGAATTGTCCGAGCTGTCCGCTACGTTCTGCGTGCCGTCCGTTTCGTCGATTGCCAGCGAGCCGCTGATGATGAATGCCATGACTTTCTCCCGCAATACCTTGCGCAGGCCATCGAACCCTGGCCGTTGGGCTGCTCCGATTCACTTCGAGTGCATGTATCTAAACGTAGGACGCGGCACGGCCGCCGCGGTACACCGCTCGGGTTACCGGGGGCATGAAAGCCTTGACGTGCCGCAAAAGCTCAGCGTTTTCTTGGGCCCGCCAGCCAGCCGCTCTCTCCGGAAAACGTGCGCGGGGCTATGTTCAATTCGAGGGACGAGTCAAATGCACATCAAACTGCTGATCGCATCCAGCGACGAGAGCCAATGCGCGGTGCTGGCCAGAGAGCTCGATCGGCAATTCGGCTCTTACATCGCGAGCCGCTGCACCGATATGACGGACATGGTTGCCTGCGCGGCCGAGGTCCTTCCGGATGTGCTGCTGGTCGACAACGCACCGAGAAGCGGCGGTGTGCCTGAATTGCTGTCGCAGGTGCGGGCGTCCATTCCGGGCGTCCGCGTCCTGCTGCTCTTCCACGCCTGTGCCGAGGAACTGGTGATCGAGTCGGTCACGGAGGAACCCCAGGCGCCCGGGCCCCGCGAAGCGGCTGCGCGGGAGGCGGCACCTCGCATCATCCGCGCCGGGGAAATATGGTTCGGACGCGGTGCACTGCTCCAGGCATTCAAGAGCCTGGTCCGTGTCGGCCCGGAAACCCACCTCATCGACAACGGGACCCTGACGGCGCGCCAGGGCGAGATCCTGCACCTGGTGGGCACCGGCTTGAGCAACAAGGAAGTGGCGCGCCGCCTCATGATCAGCGACCAGACGGTCAAGACGCATCTCCACCGCATCTACCGCAAGCTGCACCAGAGCGGCCGCTACAAGGCTTTCCTGTCGCAGCTCCCGGCGCCCGACGACGCGGCGCAAGGCGCGAGTGCCGGCAGTGCGCCGGCCCATCTCTTTTAGCAGCTCAACCGCAACTCGACGTAACTTCTTCTGCCTGCGCGGGGTGCCGGGGCGGACCCTGCTCAACAGTGGGGATTGGCCTACTGCCGAGTATCGCCAAGACTGCAGAGCCGCGATGGATGAGCAGTCGGCTCATCAATTGTTAGAGTGAATGGGTTTTGCTTACCTTTTCCGCCTAACTCATCAGTGTCACCTCATCCATTGCCCGATACCATTCGCGCGAACGGTCGAGCAGGAACTCACTCGGCTTTTGTCAACCGGGCTTCACAGCCCATCAGCAGCGGCCCTCCGGCGCGAATACCCATGAAATTTCCTTCCCTCTTCAGCCTTGTCGCGGCGCTCGCCCCGTTGGCATTGACCGCGTTCACGCCCGCATCCTTCGCGCAGACCAGCGGACAAGCTGCGACTCATGCGTATGGCCAGTCGCGGCCGATCCCGGGCCGCTACATCGTCGTGTTCAAGAATACCGTGGCCAACCCCGCTGCGGAGGCCGCCAACCTGGTGCGGGGGGCCGGCGGTCAACTGCATCACACCTATGCCAGCGCCATCAGGGGCTTCGCCGCCAGCTTGCCGGACGCCGCGCTTCAAGGCATCCGCAACAATCCGAACGTGAGTTACGTGGAGCAGGACCAGACGGTCTCGCTTAACCAGGTGACATCTCCGCAGAACCAGGCGACCTGGGGCCTGGACCGGATCGACCAGGCCGACCGCCCGCTGGACACGCAATACCACTTCAACGGCACTGGCGCCGGCGTCAACGCCTTCATCGTCGATACCGGCATACGGACCAATCACATCGAGTTCACCGGCCGGCTCCTGCCCGGCTACACCGCAATCGCGGACAGCTACGGGACCTGGGACTGCAATGGCCACGGCACGCACGTGGCCGGTACGGTGGGCGGCACCACCTGGGGCGTGGCCAAGGGCGTTTCCGTCATTCCGGTGCGCGTACTCGACTGTGCGGGCTCCGGCGCCTGGAGCGGCGTGATCGCCGGCATCGACTGGGTGGCCAACAGCCCGCTGCGTCCCGCCGTGGCGAACCTGTCGCTGGGAGGCGCGGCGGCGGCTTCGGTGGACGCGGCTGTTGCCGGCGCCGTGGCCAAGGGCGTGACCATGGTGGTGGCCGCCGGCAACAGCAACGTCGACGCCTGCACCCGCTCCCCGGCCCGGGAGCCCAGCGCCATCACGGTGGGCGCAACCACCAACGCCGACGCACGTGCAAGCTATTCCAACTACGGCACTTGCGTGGACATCTTCGCGCCCGGCAGCAGCATCACTTCCGCCTGGTACGCCAGCTATGACGCCATCAACATCCTCAGCGGGACCTCGATGGCCTCACCGCACGTGGCCGGTGTCGCCGCGCTGACGCTGGCGGCCAATCCGACAGCTTCTCCCGCCGCGGTGGCGAACAGCCTGAAGGCCGGCGCGACACCCAATCGCATCAGCACCGTGGGCACGGGCTCGCCGAACTTGCTGGTCAACTCGCTGGGCAGTGGCGCAGGCTCAGCGCCGCCGCCCGTCGTGGAACCCGTTGCCCAGACGGTTGCCTTGAAATCCATGGTCGGCAGTTCGGCCAAGACCGGTGGCAACTGGCGGGCCTCCGGTGTGGTGACCGTGCGCGACGTCAACAGCGGCGCGGCGGTTGCGAACGCCACCGTCAGCGGCAGCTTCTCGCCCGGCGGCGCCGCGAGCTGCCTGACCGGCAGCAACGGCAGCTGCACGCTGAGCAGCGGGGTGATCAAGCTCAACGCAGCCTCGAGCAGCACCTTGAGCGCCGGCGGCGTCTCGGGCACGCTCCTGAACTACGACGCGAGCCAGAACGCGATCAGCCAGATCGTCATCAGCAAGCCCTGATGCAAGTGCCCGCCCCACGGGCATCCCGTGGTGCGGGCAACTTGGAGGCACTGTTCGCTAAGCGAGCGTATCGAGACCAGTGGTTCCCACCAGGGTCGCAAACACTCCGTCAGCATCGAGCGTCACGTCCAGGTCAGCCGGCGCGCTGGCGTCATCGTCCTCGTCCACCAAGGCGGCCTGCACGGTGAACGTGACGTCCCGCGACGTGGGCACGGCGAGGCTCTTGAGCAGGATGTCGAACGTGTCCTTGTTGGTATCGGCGCCGATGGCCAGGATGTCGAGCCGCACGTAGCCGTTGGCCGTGATGATGGTCACGGTATCGTTGTCGGCGGCGCTGCCGCCGGTGCCGCCACCCAGGCCATGCATGTCATAGCCAAGGCCGTTGGCTGCGGCCGTGACGTACTCGATTCCGGGGTCCGGCTCCTGGTCATTGGATTCGACCGGGCCGGGGTCGCTGCCGCCGACCAGGTCTTCTCCGTTGACCAGTATCCCCGTGATCTGGACCTCGGCTCCATTCTCGTCGTAGGCCCGGACGGTGAGATCGCCGTCGTCTTGCGGCGGGTTGTTCTGGTTCATGATGAACGTGAACCGGTTCACCACCTGCTCTTCCGCATTCGTCACCGTGGAATTGCCGAGCCCGTCATCCTTCAGGAACTGGATCTGCATGCGGTCGTTGGCGTTGAAGTCCTGGCCACCGCCCACCCCCACTCCGACCGTGGCGATGTTGACCGTTTGCTGCGTGTTGCCGATCCAGCCGCTGAAGAGTGCGTCGACATCGCTGCCGCCGATGTTTTCCACCAGCTTGAACAGCGGATTGCCGGAGGCCACTTTGGAGGTGAAGTCCCCGAACTGGACGTCCTGGGTATTGGCGATCTGCTTGAAGATCGTGATGTCGTAGAGGTCGTTCGCCTGGACAGAGCCGTCCGGGTTCAGCGTCATCACGAACACCGTGTTGGTGCCCGGATCAGCGTTGGTCGACGACGTGGTGGCGACCAGCGTGTCGGAGCCGAAGCCGAACAGGTAGATGTTGGAGCCCCCCGTCAGGATGTTTTCGGGCGCCGCGATCCCGTTGTCCAGGATGTCGCCTTGCAGCACGGTGCCGTCCGTCCCCACGAAAACGGCCTTGCCGTCCTCGTCCGCCCCGACGTTGCCGAAGGAGCCGAGCGCGGCCGATGCCGACGGCGTGAGCGGGGTCGGGTCGACGACGTTGTGAACCGTGAGGCCGGCGGGCGTCAGCGGATCCGGCGAATCGTCGTCCACGGTGACCGCCAGCGTGCCTGGCGCGCCCGTCACGAAGTCATTGTCCACGTCGGAGATCTTCAACACCGAACCGAGTTGCAGAAGGATGTCGTTCTCGGTGTCGTCGTTGTCAACGTCGTCGTTGAGGGCCGGGTGATCGAGCTGACCGAGCAGCGTGAAGGTCCAGGCCGCAGTGGCGAGGTTGGTGGTATTGCTCAGCACCAGCTTGAGCACGTCGCGGTCATTTCCGTCGCGTGCCGCCGGGTCGTTGCCGAAGCTGTCGCCGTTGACAAAACCCCACAGCGTATCGCCATCCACGGTATACACCACCGTCCCGCCCTGGGATGTCAGTGCCAACGGTGTTGTGAGGGTCGGGTCCGAGATCGGGTCATAGGCCGCGATCAGGTCGATATCGGCCTGGACGTTCGACAGGCTGAATGACTTGAATCCGTCGTTGCCGGCATTGAACATCGGGGACAGCAAGCCGGTGTCACTGACATCCGCGCCCGCCACGTCGCCCGTGGCCACCGAGGTGTTGCCGCCGGTCAGGCCATCCTCATCCACGAGGCCGGTCTGCGCGGTTCCGATGGTCGGGGCGTCATCCTCGAAGCCCATCAGGCTGCCAATCTCCTCGCTGGTGGTCGAGGAACCGAACAAGTGGAAGCCGCCGATGTCGAAGGAGGCATTCAAGGCGGCGCTGCTGTTGCCTTCGTTTTCGATCAACACGCGGTTGTGGCCGCTGGCTGTAGTGTAAGCAACCGAGTAGTTGGCGCTCAGGCCCGCAATCGTCACGGTGTTGACGCCGGCGATGGGACCGTTGAACGTCACTTGAATACCGTTCGAATTTGGCGCCCCCATAGAGGCGGTGATGTTGTTGGCAACGGTGGCGCCGCTGCCGTTGTAGACGGTGACGCTGATGATGTCGATCACGGTGTCGGCCGCGACGCCGTCGTCCAGGAGTTCATCGACAAAGGCTGCCCCCTGGGCATACACCGTCTCCTTGAGGGCGGTAACCCTGACCGTGGCCAACTTGTTCGACGGCGTCACCTGCGCTATATCGAACTGCGCACCCAGCGTCTCGTGCAGCGACCCGAACTGGATGTTGGCTTCGTTCGACGCCTCACCCTGCGTCAGGTCGGGCACCGTGAAGTTGGCAACCGGGTCGTTCACGAAAGTGAACACCATGCCTTCATCGTCCGGGATGTTGCCGCCGGCCGGATCGATCGACTGGTTGTTGGTGGCGATGGTCGCGGCGTCCCCGTCGGCAGCCTGGCTGGTATTGACGGTGTCGAAATCGTTTTGGAGCTGACCGTTCTTGCCGACGGTCGTCTGGTCCGGATCCATGCCCGTGACGACAATCCCGATGTTGGTATTGGCATCCTTGAATTGCAGGAAGACGTTCTGCCCTGCCGGCAGGTGCTCGAAGACAAAGTCGATCTGCCCGGTGGCCGTGACATAGAGCATGTCCGTCAGGTCAACGGCTTCGTCGGGAAGGTTGGCCGTGTTGGGATCCCCGTCATCATGGTTGAGCGGAGAGCGCAGCACTGTCCAGACTTTCACGCCGTCGGCCGTTTCTTCCAGGTAGGCCGCAAAGACGATGGTGCCTGCCGGGTCCGCGATGTAGTCATCGGGATCGGGCGTCGCGCCATTGAGCTGACCCATGCGGCCCACGACGATGTTGTTGTTGCTGGTGTCCGTGTACAGGTAGATCGGCGTTCCGTCGATGCTGAAGAGGCCGCTCGCGTCACCGTCGAGCGCATTGCCGCTGCTGTCGGTGAAGGCAAGATCGGTGTAGGTCCCCTCGATGGTGAACATCGGCGCGCCGGTGTTGTTCGTGCTCGACAAGCCGCTGACGGCCACTTGCACTGGCGTTGCGATGTTGACATCGCCCACCAGCAAGGCGGCCAGGCGATTCTCGAATGCATCCGGAAGCGCGTCGCTGTCGGGCGTGCTGTTGAGGACAAGCGCGGCATCTATGTCTTCATCGTCGACGTCGGTCGCCTCGGTGGATGAGCCCGAGCTTTCAACGCTGAAGTTCTGCAATAGCGCTGTTTCGTCGACACTGACGTCTTCGCCCGTCAATTGAATGGTTGCCATGGAAGTACTCCCTAAAAAAAAGCGAAGGTCATCCAGCCCTGACCTCTGGGCGTAACGAAGCATCTCGAGCTCTAAGAAGCTCGAGAAAATGGAGTCGACCGAAGGCCCCTGGCTTTTCTGGGTATGGTTATGAAGGGGTTGCCATGCAGCGCATCAGCCGTGGCGGTCCGGCCCCGGTGTGGGCTAACCATGGCGCGCGCATGCGAGCATCGCATCTGTCGGCATCACCGGCAGCGCGGTATGCAAGGGCGGTGGTCGCCCGTGGGTTCGTACATTGAACGTTCATCACTGCGTCCCGCCTTGATGCTTGTTCTTCGTCGTGAACCATTCAACATAGGCGTTGAAGCGACGCTCGCAAATACACCCGATGGAGTAGGTGGACAGCAGGGCGGCAGGATGAGCTGCGCCCACTGAGTCGACGGGCGACCCCTGGAACGAGGGACAAAGGTCCCTCGAAAGAAGGAGAAAACTCCCTTCATCGGGCAGCAATGAGCGTCGATGCTCGGAGCTTAAGAAAAACCGACGTGGCCATGTCGATCAAACTGCTCGTAGCGCGCAATGACGAACACCAGGCGCTTGCCCTGTGTGCCCAGCTGGTCGCGGCCGTGGACGGATGCATTGGCGATGCGACAAACCTCGCCGGGGCGGTGCAGCAAGCCGCTGCGGGACAGCCGGACGTGCTGATCCTCGAGTACACCGACGCGGCCCCGGAGTTCGCGTGGCACGTCCTGGCCCAGCTCGCCCACCTGAGTGCGACGACCCGGTCTCTCCTGCTCTGCGACACCTACACGCCCCGGTCGATCGTCGGCTTCATCCAGCGCGGCGCGAGTGGATGCATGCTGGCGACGACCGAGCTTTCGCTGTGCGCCAAGGCGGTGCGCGTCGTGCAGCGCGGTGAATCCTGGTTCGGCCGCAGGGAACTGCTGGAAGCCCTGCGCAGCCAGCTGGATGCGGACCCCCTGGTGTCATCCAATGTGCTGGAAGAGCAGCAGCTGCTGACCGAACGCGAACGCGAGATCCTCAGGCTGGTCGGCGGCGCCATGAGCAACCGGGAGATCGCCCGGCAGCTGAACATCAGCGACCAGACGGTGAAAACGCACCTTCACCATATCTATGTGAAGCTGGAAAAGAGCGGGCGCTACAAGGCTTTCCTGTCGAAGACCGTCGCGGCGCCGGCCGCACCTCCGCCGGCCGCAATGGGTGGCTACCGGCCGGGTGGAATCGCCGCCTAACAATCGGCTTGTGAACGAAAGCAACGAGCCGTAACTATTTACAGCCGACCGTTTCATCTGCCCGGCCTCGCCAAGTGCATTCCAGCGGGGAGCTCGACCGTATTCCCTGCTGAGCCATAGCTTCGCAGCTGACGCGCCCGTTCGGCCGAGCGCTCAATCTCCTGCTCAACTGTTAAAACGTGGCCCAAACGCTTACGTTTTTTCAGCTCGCTTTACTGTCCAGTTAAGCGGCGCCCCCGTAGCATTCGCCCAATGGTTGAGCTGGTACAGCTCCGGACCTCGAAGCCGAGGGCATTCGCCCTCCCCTCCCCCCAGCAGCTGATCCACACGTCTCATGAATATCTACTCCTCCTTGCGCATGGCGGCCGTTGTGGCCCAGGCGGCAATTGCCATGTACGTGCCCGCCGCTTTCGCGCAGGCGAGCACGCCGCCCGCAGCCCAGCCATTCGGCCAGTCGCAACCCATTCCCGGGCGCTACATCGTGGTCTTCAAGAACAGCGTCGGGAATCCCGCCGCGGCTGCAGCCGGGGTGATGCAAGGCACAGGCGGCCAGCTACACCACACGTACTCCGCTGCGATCAAGGGTTTCGCCGCCACCTTGCCGGAAGCCGCGCTGCAGGGCATCCGCAACAATCCCAACATCGAGTACATCGAGCAGGACAAGACCGTGTCGCTCAAGCAGGTCGCTTCGCCGCAAAACCAGGTCACCTGGGGCCTCGATCGCATTGACCAGGCGGATCGCCCGCTGGACACGCAATACCACTTCACGAACACCGGCGCCGGCGTGAGCGCCTTCATCGTCGACACCGGCATCCGGCCGGACCATGTCGAGTTCACCGGCCGGCTCTTGCCAGGTTTCAACGTCATTGCAGACGGGAACGGCACCAATGATTGCGCGGGCCATGGCACGCACGTGGCCGGCACCGTGGGCGGCACGACCTGGGGCGTCGCCAAGGGCGTTTCGCTGATTCCGGTGCGCGTGCTCGATTGCGCCGGCAACGGCGCCTGGAGCGGTGTGATCGCCGGCGTCGACTGGGTGGCCAACAGCTCGCTGCGGCCCGCTGTTGCCAATATGTCGCTGGGTGGCGGTGTATCCGCGTCGATTGACGCGGCCGTAGCCGGCGCCGTGGCCAAGGGCGTCGTGATGGTGATAGCGGCGGGCAACAGCGGCGACAATGCCTGCAACTACTCCCCGGCTCGCGAGCCCAGCGCAATAACAGTCGGCGCCACCGCCAGCGACGATGTTCGCGCCTTCTTTTCCAATTTCGGCAGCTGCGTGGACATTTTCGCGCCTGGCCTCAACATCATTTCGGCCTGGAACACCAGTGCCTCTGCCTCGCTCGTCAATAGCGGCACGTCGATGGCGTCACCGCATGTGGCCGGCGTAGCGGCGCTGACGCTGGCGGCCAACCCGGCGGCCTCGCCCGCTGCCGTGGCGTCATTCATCACGTCCACGGCCACGCCCAACCGGGTGCTCTACGCTGGAACCGGCTCGCCGAACCTGCTGCTGTACTCACTGGGCAGCGGCGCGGTTGTCGCGCCGAGTACCAAGACGGTGGCCTACAAGTCCATGACTGGCAGCTCGAACAAGACCGGCGGCAACTGGAAGGCTTCCGCAGTGGTGACCGTGCGCGACGTCAACAGCGGCGCGGCGGTTCCGAATGCCACCGTCACCGGCAGTTTCTCGCCGGGCGGCAACAACAGCTGCGTGACCGGCAGCAGCGGGAGTTGCACCTTGACAAGCTCGGCGATCAAGAACAACGCCGCCACGAGCACCACCCTCACGGGAACCGGTGTCTCGGGCACGCTCCTGAATTACGACGCAAGCCAGAACACGGTCAGCCAGATCGTCATCGGCAGGCCGTAAAAAGTACGACAGCCTGGCCCCCCGCCGGGTGCCAGGCTGTCGTCTCGTCTCAGGGCGCGCTCAGATGATGTCGCCTGCGACCATCGTCGTCGTGCCGACGACCTGGACGATGGTGGTGATGCCGAGGCCGTCTTCGTCGTACGCCAGATAGCCGCTGGTGCCGTCATCGGCAAAGTAGTACTTCACGGTGCCGCCGTTCAGGGCGGTGTCCGCGGCTGCAATGAATGCGCTCAGCCCGGTAGTCGCCCCTGCGTCGAGGAAAGCCCCGACTCCGGAACTGGCAAGCGACAGGTCCAGCTTGTCGATGCCGGAGGCAAAGCCGCCGTCGATCACGCGCATCACCATGGCCAGCAAGCCGTCGGTGTCGGTGTCGTCGAACACGAACGTGTCCGCGATCACCGAGGCCGTGACGCCGTTGCCGCCCACGATTGTCACGTCAAGCGTCTGGGAACCCGTCGCGTCGCCGTCAGCATCTTTCACCGCGACATTGAAGACCAGGTGGGCATCCGGGCTCGTCGAGGCCACGAAACCGAGATCGATGATCTTGATGGGTTCGTTGTTCCCCTCAGTCGTGTCGCCGCCGAAAGCAATCAGGGCATTGGTTGTCCCACCCTCCTTCGCCAGGGTCGTAGGATCGTCGATAGCCCCATTAAGGTTGTAGCCCGATCCAGTCACGCCTTGGGTCGATGTCACCACCTGCATGCCCTGGATGGAGTAGGTCTCAGTGCCGAAGTTGTAGTCATTGCTCTCGAAGACCACGATACCGTTCTGCTTCTCAGCCACGAATCCATAGCTGGGCAGATTCGCATTGAAGATGTCGTCATTCCCGGTCGAGTTTCCGACAATGAACGTTCGATTGACGGTATCGTTCGGGTTGGAGTCATTGACCAGCTTCAGCACCACCAACAGGTCTTTCCCGGCACCCGGACCCACCTGCTCCATCTCGATGAAGACTGCCTTGCTGGTAGCCTTTGGCACGGCCGAGTTGACGAACCCCTGTGGGTTTGCGGTGAAAAAGTCCAGGTCGATCACCTCGTTCGACTGAAGGGTGTCGCTGGCAGCGCCAATCGAGCCCGAGGAGACGGTGACATACCTTCGATCATTGGAGAACAAGCCCGTCGTTGTGTCGTAAGCGAAGGTCTGGGCCGTCCCATTGTCCACGCCGAACCCCTCGAACTGCACAATGAAGTTGCTGGCAAGGGTCATCACCGAGACCGGTGGATTCGAGCTTTGCGTCGTGGCTGAGTTGAGCAAATAGCCTTGAAGGAGGTTGCCGGGGGTCGAGGTCTGCAGGACGCTGAAGCTCTCGATTTCTGGCAGCGTCAAGTTGTAGGTGCCGGCATCCTTGTCAAAGGTCAGCTTTGCGTCATCGATGGTGGTGGTTGCTCCTGTCGTCGGGTTGTTGGAGACATATGTGAAGTCCACATTGAACACCGCCTCTGTGTCGGTTTCCGAGAACCACGTCACCGACGCGGCGGTGATTGCATTCGTCAAGGGTCCGGCGCCGTCCGGGTCGGTTCCCACCGTGCCCGTCAAGGTGACCGGGCTCACGAAATCGGAATTCGTGGCGCTGTAAGTCGTACCCGCCCGCGTGTCCGCACCGATGGAGTAGGCGAAAATGCCAGTCCCACCGGGGTCGCCGCTTGGCGGCGGGTTGCTGGCGTTTGCATAGACCAGGTTCGACTTGGCCGTCACGACCGGCGTGTCGTCGTCGACGTTGATTGCCACCGTGCCATCGGCCGTGTCGCCATCGCCATCGGTCACCTGGTAGTTGATGGTGAACGTCTGGTTGTTTTCGGTCAGGCCCGCCGCATGGAAGATCGGATTGTTCTGCACCACCGTATAGGCGCCGGTTGCCGGGACCATCGTCAGCGTGAGCACCGTGTTCCCGCTGCTCGTCTGCTTGACCAGCAGGCTGGTGCCCGATGCCTCATAAGTGAAGCCCGTAGGCGCGCCGGTCGTCAGGTACGCCACCGTCGCATCTTCCTCGTCCTGGCCAAATGCGTGGCCCAAGGTGCCGCTGACGTTAGCCGCGTCCGCGTCATCGCCCGTGCCGCCCGGATTGCCGGAAAGTGCATCGTCATCGAGCAACACCGTGTTGTTGGCAGACACCGCCGGCCCGTCGTCCTCGAAGTTGATGTCGTCGCCGATGCCGAAGGTGTCGGTGTCGGTGTCGCCATCCCCGTCGGTTACCGTCACCACCGCGTTGACCAGGCCGGCCAGATCGACCGCTTCGTCATAG
>Ga0255338_1002288_pt1 | contig 29086 bp, 21 predicted proteins | sample MeOH1_35cm_T4_19_FD_203715 | JGI IMG/M metagenome (GOLD analysis project Ga0255338, IMG submission 203715) | Sandy soil microbial communities from University of British Columbia, Vancouver, Canada - MeOH1_35cm_T4_195 | ecosystem: Engineered > Artificial ecosystem > Sand microcosm > Unclassified ... | reverse complement strand
ATCTCGAGATCTGCGACTTCATCGAGTATTTCATCGACGATCCGGCCACGCGCGCCATCTGCGTCTACGTGGAGGGGCTGAAAGACGGGCACCGCTTTCTGCAGCTCGCCGACCGGTGTCGCGTCGCAGGCAAGCCGCTCCTCGCCGTCAAGGCAGGACGCAGCGATGCGGGCGCCCTGGTCACGCAATCGCACACGGCCAGCCTGGCCGGATCGTACGCCGTGTGGCAGGCCGCGGCGCGCGAGCGCGGCGTCTGTCTGCTCGACGACCCGGAAGCGATGATCATGGGCGCACAGTTTCTGCTGCAATTCGGCGCGCCCCGATCCGACGGGATCGCTGTCCTTTCTCCGTCGGGCGGCACCATAGCCGTCACCGCCGACCGCCTGAGCGCGGCGGGCCTGCGTCTTGCCGCGCTCGGCGAGCAAACCCGTGCGTCGCTCGCCGCGCTCGTGCCGCCTGCGCGCCTTCTCAACCCGCTGGATGTCGGCGGGCTGCCACGCGACGCCGGACTGCCCACCGCGCGCGCGGCCCAAGCCGCATTCGGTGCCGACCCGGACGTCGGCGTGGTGTTCATCGTCGTCGCCACGACGCCGCAGCTCGAAGACAAGGTGCGCACATGGGGGCAGGCAGCCATCGAGAGCCGCATGCCCACTGCCCTGCTGTTCACGCCCGGGACGCTGGTCGACGGCGCACGGCAGGCACTCCGGGACATCGGGTGTCCTTATACCGATCGTATGGATGACGCTTTACGCGTGATCGCGGCGGCCATCGAATACGGACGGATAACGCGAGAGGCCACGCCGCTCCCCGCATCCGTCGCCGAGTCGCAGGCGCCCGCCGCGCTCGCCGCATTTCCCGCCGGTCGCCTGACCGAGTCGGAGGCGAAAGTACTGGTGCGCCACGCAGGCATCGTCGCACCCGAAGAACGTCTGGCAACCGACGCGGACAGCGCCGCGGTCGCGGCCGACGGCCTCGGCTATCCCGTAGTAATGAAGGCGGTGTGTCGCGAGCTCGTGCACAAAAGCGATATCGGCGCCGTGAAGCTCGGGCTCACGAATGCCGACGACGTCCGGCGCGCGTGGCGCGAGATCGTCGACAGCGTCGCTCGCCAGCCACGGCAAGCGCGCCTTGAGGGTTGCGTCGTGCAGCAACAGATCGGCGACGGCGTGGAGCTCATGCTCGGCGCACGTTGGGATCCCTGCTTCGGGCCGATCGTGGTCATCGGTGCCGGCGGCATATTCGTCGAGCTGATGGACGACGTGAGAATCGCTCTGGCCCCGGTCACCGACGGACATGCCCGTCGCTTGTTGGGCGAGCTGCGCATAGCGCCGCTGCTGCGCGGCGCTCGCGGCACCGCGCCGCTCGATGTCGAAGCCGTTATCGCCGCTATCGTGGGCCTGGGCCGGCTCGCCGCCGCACTCGGTCCCCGTCTCACCGAGCTCGACATCAATCCCCTGCTCGTGCAGCGCCGTGGCGTCCTCGCACTGGACGCCCGTGCCACGCTGCGCGAGATCTGAACCGCACATCACGAGAACCAAGGAAGCCATGTCCGACACACCGCTGCTGTACGAATCGCACGACGGCATCGCCGTCATCACGTTGAATCGCCCGGAGAAGCGCAATGCGATCAACAACGACATGGCGCTCGCCTTGCGCGAAGCCTGGGAGCGGCTCGAGCAGGGGCCGGATCGCGTGGGTGTGCTGGCGCATGCAGGAGAGCATTTCACCGGCGGCGCGGACATCAGGAATCCCCCGGACGATTTCCCGGCCTGCGTGCCGAACGTCGGCGTCCCGCTGCGCAAGCCGCTGATTGCCGCGACCGGCGGCTGGGTCGTCGGCGGCGGCGTGGTGCTGGTGCAGATGTGCGATCTCTGCGTCGCGGACGAGACGGCCCGTTTCATGTTTCCCGAGGCCAAGGTCGGTTTCACCGGCGCGCTGATCGCGGGACTCGCAGCGCGCATACCCCACAAGGTCGCGATGGAACTCATGCTGCTGGGCGAGCCGGTGACGGCACAACGGATGTACGAAGTCGGCTTCGTGAACCGCGTGGTTCCCGCAGGCACCCAACTCGAGGCAGCGATGACTTATGCGCGCCGGCTCGCCGACAACGCCCCGCTCGTCGTCGAGCTCTTGCGCAACTTCGTCGGACAGGTGATTCCCCGCGGGCCGTCGGAGGCCGCGGCGCTGGGCCGTCTCGCAATCACCCGCGTGCGGCAGAGCGAAGATGCACAGGAAGGGCGAGCGAGCTTCAGGGAAAAGCGCAAGCCGCGCTTCAGGGGCCAATGATGCGCGACACGGCGCGGCCGCAGCCTGCCCCTTACGATCCATTGACGGCGCGGACACCGGGGACGGGTCTTCCGCACAGCGCTTCGTACTGGGCGGCCACCGCGGGCGAGGCGCCGCCGGACGACGGCGAAGTCGCAGCGGCAGTGGAAACCGACGTCGCGATCATCGGTGGCGGCTATACGGGTCTTGCCTGCGCTTATTTTCTCGCGCGAGACTACGGCATCATGCCGCTCGTGCTCGAGGCGAACCGCAGCGGGTGGGGCTGCAGCGGCCGCAACGGCGGATTTGCGCGTGCGGCGATCGGCCGCCATGCCTGGGGGCGCGCGATCGATCTGTGGGGACGCGAGACTGCAGGCCTCGTATTCAGGCAAGCGCTCGATGCGGTGGGCACGGTGCGCGAGTTCATCGCGGCCGGCGCCGTATGCGACGCCATCGAGCCGGGGCATTTGAAGATTGCGCATCGCCCGAGCCGCGCGCAGGGGTTGCGGGCCGAAGCGGAGCTGTTGCAGCGCGAGTTCGACTATCCTGCATCCTATCTTGCGGCAGCCGAGGTGCGGGCCGGGCACATCGGCGGCACGCAAGCGCATGGTGCGTTGCGCGTGCCCGATGCGCTCGCGGTGCATCCACTGAAGCTCGCACACGGCGTGCACCGGCTGGCGCGGGCTGCAGGCGCAACAGTGCATGCAGCTTCTCCCGTGCTCGACTGGCGCAAGGCCGGTGCGGAGCATAGGTTGCGCACGCCACACGGCGTCGTGCACGCGCGGCGCGTGGTGCTCGCGACCAACGGCTACACGCCCGAGCATTTGCATGCGTGCGTGCGCGGCACGACGCTGCCGGTGCTGTCGCACATCATCGTGACGCGCCCCATGACGGCGGCAGAAAAGCAGGCGAGCGGGTTCGCCACGGAACATGTGCTCACCGACAGCCGCCATCTTCTCTACTATTGGCGGCGGCTGCCCGACGACCGCATCCTGTTCGGTGGCCGCGGCATGGTACGCGACGACCCGGCCGGTTACGCACGCCAACGCGAGTTTCTGCTGGCGGAGCTCAAGGCGAAGCTGCCGGCGCTGCGCGACATCACGGTGGATTACGACTGGTGGGGCTGGGTCTGCCTCACGCGCGATCTCATTCCGCACGTTCATCGCGCGCCAACGGACGATTCCGTGTCCTATGCCATCGGCTACCAGGGCAGCGGGGTCGCGTACGGACTGCACGCCGGTCGCCTGCTGGCGCGCAGATTGGCAGGCGACGATCGAGGGCTGCTCATACCCGCGACTGCGACACCGCTGCCGCGGTTTCCGCTGCCCATCTTCCGGCGCACCGCGCAGCGCGCCGCATACTTCTGGTATCGTTATCTCGACAACAGGGACTGATCCCGACCGGTGGGCGTAGGCCCCGAGACGAGGCGTGATATGAAACATCGTTGGCATGGTCTTCCGCTTGCCCTGGCGCTCTGCATGACGGCGGTGCAGGCCGCACCGTATCCCGATCGTCCGCTGCGTCTCGTCATTCCGTATGCGCCGGGCGGACCGGTCGACATCGTGGGGCGCATCGTCGGCCTGAAGCTCACGGAATCCCTCGGACAGCAGGTGATCATCGACAATCGTGCCGGTGCCGGCGGCAACATAGCGCTGGAGATCGTCGCCAAGGCGACGCCCGACGGCTATACGCTGCTGATGGGCGCCAACGGCCCCATCGCGATCAATCCGGGTCTTTATTCGAACATGCCGATCGACACCCAGAAGGATCTCGCGGCCATAAGCATGGTTGCATCCAGCGCGATGATCCTCGTCGCTCATCCGTCGTTGCCTGCCGGCTCGGTGAAGGAGCTGATCGCGCTCGCGAAGGCGCGACCGGGCAATATCAATTACGCTTCATCGGGCACCGGCTCGACTGCGCATCTGTCGAGCGAGCTGTTCAAGAGCATGGCAGGCGTGCGCATGGTGCACGTGCCTTACAAAGGCGCGGGCCCCGCGTTGACCGATCTCGTCGGCGGCCAGGTGCAAACCATGTTCACCGGCATATCGTCGACACTGCCCTACGTGAAAGCCGGCAAGTTGAAGGCGATCGCCGTGTCGAGCGAGAAAAGACTGCCGATATTGCCTGACGTTCCCGCCGTGGCCGAAGAGTTGCCGGGCTACGAAGTCGTGACGTGGTACGGCGTGTTCGCGCCGGCAGGGGCATCGGCCGCCGTGATCGACCGGCTCCAGCGGGCTCTCGCGCAAGTATTTGCGACGCCCGATGCGCAAAACCGGCTCGCTGCGCTCGGCGCCGATGCGCACACCAATACGCCACGGCAGTTCGCGCTCGCCATCGGCAAAGAACGCGCGAAATGGGCACGCATCATCCGTGAATCCGGCGCGAAAGTGGACTGACACGCCCATACACGGGCGTTTTCGCTGCCTTCTGCTGCTCCAGACCGCGCAATATCAGCCGGTGCTCGCCACCGCGCCGCACTGTGGCGCGCGTCGTTCATGCACCCGATTGAAGCCGGCGACACAAACGAGGCCCGTATTTCGAGCGTCCGGTATTGCCGTCGCGTTTGCCGCGGCGAATGAATTTTTCTTGAGCTGTGTTTTTTTGGCCGCGTTCGCGCGTTTACGCTAAGGTTACGCTGACATTCGCTTTGTTGCAGCACCGGAACCTTCGGGCAAGATGTTTGCTTATACGGAGCGGGAGGAGGGCGCCATGTCTAGCAGCTCGGATCAACCCCAGCGCCATAGTGAGTTCGTACGCAACCTGGTTGCTTACACTCACCAGCATCGTGCCGCACACTGGTCCGGCACGTTTGGCGAGTTCGTGGAAAACATACTCCCCGCCAATCCGCGGGCGATCACTCGCAGCAGTCACGAGTACGTGTGGGACATGATACGTTGGCAGGGCATCGAGACGAGTGCCAACGGCGAAACCCGCTACAACCTGTTCCGTGACGAGTTATTCGGCATTGGCAGCGCGCTCGAGCGCATCGCCGACTACTTCAGGGCAGCGAGCGCCGGCTCGGAAGTCGGCCGCAGGCTGCTGCTGCTGCTCGGCCCCCCGGCCGGCGGCAAATCCAGCCTGGTCATACTGCTGAAGCGCGGCCTCGAGGAATACAGCCATACGGACGAAGGCGCGCTGTACGGCATACACGGTTGCCCCGTGCACGAATCGCCGCTGCATCTCGTGCCTTACACGCTGCGGCCGCAATTCCGGGACGTGTATGGCGTGGAGATCACCGGCCAATTGTGCCCGCTGTGTCGCGACCGGCTCGAGGGCTGGCGGCACTATGGTCACATCGGTGCTCCGGCCGCGGAGACCGTGGGGCCGGAATCAAAACTCGTCGGCGACTTCATGAAAGTGCCGGTGGAGCGCATCTTCATCTCCGAGGCAGGCCGCGTCGGCATAGGCACCTACGCTCCGCACGACCCGACGACGGCCGATCTCGCGGATCTGGTGGGATCGGTCGATCTTTCCAAGGTTGCCGAGTTCGGGGACGAAGGCGACCCGCGCGCCTGGTCCTGGTCCGGCGCGGTGTACGCGGCAAGCCGCGGCATGCTCGAGATGATCGAGATTCTCAAGGTGAAGCGCGAGTTTCTGTATCTGCTGCTCACGCTCACGCAGGAGAAGAACGTCAAGGTGTCGCGTTTCCCGCTGATTTACCTGGACGAAACCATACTCGCGCATACCAACCTCGCGGAGTTCCGCAAGTTCCTGCAGGAAAGCGAGAACGAGGCGCTGCTCGACCGGATGGTGATCATCCAGGTCCCGTACACGCTCAATTATCGCGACGAGGCCCGCATTTACCGCAAGCTGATTTCGTCGGCACCTGCCTTCAGCGAGGTCCATCTGGATCCGCACGTCGTGCACACGGCCGCCGTCTTCGCGGTTCTCACGCGCCTGCACGAAGGCGAGAAGGAGACGGAGCTTGCCAAGAAGCTGCGCATTTACGCCGGCGAAGAAGCCGAAGGCATCAGTCGCGCGGAAGCCGAGCGCGTCAAGACGCAGAACCCCGACGAAGGCCTGTCGGGAATCAGTCCGCGCTTCGTCATCAATGCGCTGTCGAACGCCATCGTGCAGAGCGAGGCGAAAAGCCTCACCACCATGGACATGCTGCTCGCGCTCAAGGATTCCATCGAGTCCGACGCGCGCATCGATCCCAAGCGCAAGCGCAAGTGGGTGGACTTTCTCGTCATCGCGCGGAAGGATTTCTACAACCGCTGGGTGAAGGAGGACGTGCACAAGGCGCTGTTCGTGTCCTTCGAGCAGGAAGCGCAGGACATGCTCGACAAGTACCTCGACGAGGTCGAGGCGACGCTCGACAACCGCATGATCACCGATCCCATCACGGGCGAGGAGCGCAAGGCGGACGAGCGGTTCCTCCGCTCGGTGGAAGAGAAAATCGAGGTTTCCGAGTCGGGTAAGCAGTCTTTCCGTCAGGAAGTGGTCCGCAAGGCGATGGGCGCGTACAAGCGCGGCGAGAAATTCACCCTGAACAGCCATGCGATGCTGCACGATGCGATCGGGCAGTACTTGTTCGAGCAGCGCCGCGACGTGCTGCGCCTGGTGAGCTCGTCCACCCGGCCCGACGAGGACGCGAAGCAAAAAATCTCCGTTGTCGAGAAGCGTCTGGTGGACGAGTATGGGTACGACGCCCACAGCGCGCGTGAGGCGATGAACTATGTCACCACGCTGCTCGCGCAGGAATGACGGGCGTGCAGGCATGATAGTTCCACGAGACAGGACGGCACGATGTACGCCGCCGACATGACAAAGGCCGGGCGCACGAGTGCCTAGAGCCGAGGGCGGGGACCAGTCCATGAAGCGCTATATCGACGATACGATCCGGATTGCAGCAGAAGTGGGCTGGTACAAGCTTTTCTCCCGCGGCGCACGCGACTGGCTGCGCCACAACGAGAAAATCCGCGAGGCGGTGGAGAACGCGCTGCCGAGCCTCATCTCAGGCCCCGACATCCTCACCGGCTCGAGCAGCAATACGGTGGGCGTTCCCGTGCGCCTGCTGGAGCACGCGCGCTTTCGCCTGCGCGAAGCCGACCACGAGTCGGGCGCGGGCCAGGGCGCGGGCGAAGTCGGGCAAGTGCTGCGTCCCGGCGGCACGCCGGGCAGCGATCCGCAGGCCGGCTCCCAGGGCGGCAGCGGCCAGGGCGAGCTCAAGTTCGTGCTCGAGCTGAAGATCGACGATCTGATGGACTGGCTGTGGGAAGAGATGCGCCTGCCCGAGTTGAAGCCCAAGCGTTCTCCGGCGGCGGACGAGTCCGAGCTCGTGCGCGAAGGGTGGGACAAACGCGGTGCGCGCTCGCGTCTCGACCGGCGCCGCACGGTGAAGGAAGCCGTCAAGCGACGCGCCATACAGGTGAGTCCCGCCCCGTTCACCGACGACGACTTGCGGTTCCGCCAGATCGTCGCGCGGCAGAGGCCGGCCATCAACGCGGCCGTCATTTTCGCGCTCGACGTATCGGGCAGCATGGGTGAAACCGAGCGCCAGCTCGCCAAGACCTTTTTCTTCTTTGCGCTGCAGGGCATACGGCGCCAGTACGCCAAGGTGGAGACGGCCTTTGTCGCGCATGCGGCGGAAGCGTGGGAATTCAACGAAGCCGAGTTCTTCCAGACCAGCGGAACAGGCGGCACGGTGAGCTCGTCGGTGCTCGACCTGTCGTTGCAGCTCGTGCACACGCGCTTCAATCCGGCGCATTACAACGTGTATCTCTTCTACGCATCCGACGGCGACAATTACAGCGACGACCGCACGCGCGCGGCGGCCGCCTTGCGCGAGCTCGCCGGAGTGCTCAATTACACGGGCTACGTCGAGATCCGCCCGTCGTACGGCATTTCGGCAGAAACCGAGATGGCCGCAGTGTTCGCGGAAGTCCAGCACGAGCACCCCAGCATGGGCATGGCGCGGATTACCGGCCGTGACGACGTCTGGAACGCGCTGCGGGCGTTCTTCCAGCGGCAGACGGAGGCGGCGTGATGGCGACGGAAGGCTTCGAGCAGTACGCGCCGCGCATCGAGAAGCTCGCCCGCGAGTTCGGGCTCGACTATTACCCCGTTGATTTCGAGGTCGTGCCGACTACCTTCATGATGGAGGTGGCGGTCTACGGACTGCCGGTGCGCATGCCGCACTGGTCGTTCGGCGTGCGCTACATCCACCAGCTGATCCGCCAGTCCATGGGCCACTCGCGTATCTTCGAGGTGATGTTTCCCGGCGACCCCTGCCACGGTTATCTGGTCGACACGAACACGGCGGCGGAAAACACGCTGGTAACGGCCCATGTCGTGGGCCACGCGGACTTCGCGAAGCACAACCAGCTGTTCGCGCGCTTCCAGGAAATGGCCGGGATGCAAATCGTCGAGCATGCCGCCGCGCAAGCGCAGCGCATCGACGCCGCGGTGCGGGCGCACGGCCAGCAGCGCGTCGAAGCGCTGCTCGACGCCGCGCTCGCGCTCGAGCCGCACGTGGATGTGAACCACGAGCTGCACCGCTCGCCCTATCCGATCCACGCCGAGGCCCCGAAGCCGCCGACGCAGGACGACCCGTTCAGCGCGCGCTACAAGGGCTTGCCCGGGGAGAAGTCCGCGGCGCCGCAGGCCCAGCTGCACGGGCGCGCCCCCGTGCCGCCGCACCCGGAGTACGATCTGCTCTGGTTCATCGCCCATTACGGGCCGGAGCTCGATGATTGGGAGCGCGACGTCTTTCTCGCCGTGCGCGAGGAGTCGTTCTATTTCTACCCGGTGTTCGCGTGCCAGATCATGAACGAGGGCTGGGCGACGTACTGGCATGCGCGTCTGCTGCGCGAGGCGGATTTCCTGCCGGAGACTCTGTACCTCGACGCGATCAAAGTGCATTCGGACGTCGTGCGTCCTTTTGCCGCCGACCAGCAGGCCGCGCTCGCGGTGAATCCTTATCACCTCGGCTTCTCGATGTGGGAGCAAATCGTCGAGAAGCAGGGTCTCGAGAAGGCCCGCGAGATCCGCCGCGAGGAAGATGACTTCGGCTTTATCCGCAACTACCTCGAGCCGGAGCTGGCCGAGCGGCTCGGGCTGTTCGTGTACGAAGCGCACCGCGATGGCGAGATCAGGGTCGCGGACCGCAAGATCGGCGCCGTGCGCGAAGCGATACTCGCGCCGAAATTCAACTACGGCGCGCCCCGTATCCATGTCGCCGAGCTGCGTCACGACGGAACGCTGGTTCTCAGCCACGATCACGCGCAGGACGGCCGCGGCCTGGATCTCGAGCGCGCCTCGCGCGTGCTGCATTACGTCTCGCGGGTCTGGCGGCGTCCGGTCATGCTGCACACGGTAGACGCGCGCGGATCGCTGCGGGAGTTGCGCGCCGATTGATTCGGCGGTGACCCGTGACTGGTGAGCCGGGGGTTACAAGTCAGGGCTTCCTGGCGCCCGGCCACGCACGCGGCGCGCAGCGCTCGTATTGCGGCGGATATCGGACTTCTCCGCCGAGGGCGAGCGCGGCATGCCAGCCCCAGCGTGGATTGAACAGCATTGCGCGCGCCAGTGATACGAAATCCGCTTTCCCGCCCGCGACGATCTCCTCCGCCTGCGAGGGCTCGGTGATAAGGCCCACCGCACCGGTCGTGATCCCCGTCTCGCGCTTCACGCGCTCGGCAAACGGCACCTGGTAGCCCGGGCCGACGGGAACCTTCGCGTCGAGCACCACGCCGCCGCCCGACACGGTGACATAAGCGCATCCGAGCTTCTGCAATTCCGCGGCGAAGACGACGGCGTCGTCGGGGCTCCATCCGCCGGGCGCAAAATCGCTGCCCGAGATCTTCGCACCGACCGGCATGTCGGCCGGCAATGCGGCGCGCACGGCACGCAGCACTTCCAGCGGGAAACGCATGCGGTTTTCCAGACTCCCGCCGTAATCGTCGTCGCGATGGTTGGCGAGCGGAGAAAGAAACTCCGACAGCAGGTAGCCGTGCGTGCAATGCAGCTCGACGAAATCGAGCCCGATGCGCAGCGCGCGCCGGGCCGCAGCGACGAAGGCATGCTTGACTGCCTCCATGTCGGGGTGCGTCATCGCTCGCGGTGCCGGCCAGCCGTCGGCGAGCGGTATGGCGGAAGGCGCCTCGGTCGGCCACGCGCCGTCCTCCGGCTTCAATGCACCGCGGCCTTCCCACGGCCGCTGCGCCGAGGCTTTCCGGCCGGCATGGGCGAGCTGCACACCCAGCCTGATCGGCGATATGCTGCGCACGTAACGCGCGACACGTGCCATCGCCTCTTCGTTCGCATCCGAGTAAAGGCCGACGCAGTGCGGCGTGATGCGTCCGGCAGGCGTCACGCCGGTCGCCTCGATCGCCAGCATGGAAGCGCCCGACAGCGCGAGCGTCCCCAGATGCATGAGATGCCAGTCGGTCATCGAGCCGTCGACGGCGCTGTACTGGCACATCGGCGCGACGGTGATGCGGTTGCTCAAGGTCAGAGCGCCCACACCGAGCGGTGCGAATAGTTTGCTCATGTCGTCCTCATCCAAAGGCACCGGCCAGGCGCCACCATAAATAATGCAGTGGCAGCAACGCGATCAAGCTCGCCGCAGCAAGCGGCAGGCTCAATCGCAGCACCGCCGCCAGCCGCAGCTGCGCCGCGTGCATGCCGACGACGACCGGCGGCACCTGGTACGGCAGCAGCAGGGTGCTGAATCCCACCGAGAGCGTGAGCAGCGCGGTCTTGAGCGGCCACCCGGCGGCGTCGGCGAACGCCTGCGCGAGCGGCGCGAGCACGGCGGGTTGCGCGGGGTTGGTCGTGAAGAGGCCCGCCACCGTCGTGAACAGCGACAAGACGACGAAGTTCGAGAAGTCCGCGCCCCGGCGCAGGTCGAGTATGCTGTCCAGATGCGCCCCGAGCGCCGCCGTGAGTCCGCTTTGTTGCGCGAGCACGCCCAGCCCGAGCGCCGCTGCGACGTAAAAGTACGGCCCCATGCGCAGCTCGTTGAAGGCGGTGAACGGGAGGACGCCGACCCGCGGCAGCACGCACGCAATGCCGGCGGCAAGCGCAACCCAGCCGGCCTTGACGCCGTGAGTGTAATCGGTCGCCCACAACACGAGCGCACAGGCAAGGATCAGCCCGAGGCGCCGCTGCTCGGCAGTCATGGGCGGGACGGCGCGGTCGGCACCCGCGCGTTGCGCGGTCGCGGGGAACAGCCACCATACCAGCAGAACGATCAGCGCTCCTTTCGCGAGGCCCATCACCGGAAACTGCAGCCAGAGGTACTCCGCATAATGTATGGGAAGGTGATAGAGCGTCTCGGCAGCCCCTGCAAGCACGAGGTTGGGCGCATTGGCGGGCAGCACCGCCGTGCCGCATTGGTATGTCGCCATGATGGCGGCGAGACACAGCCCCTCGTACCCGGCGCTGCCGTGCTCGAAGCCGGCGCGTTCGGCCGCCGCGATGACGATAGGCACGAGCAGCAGCACGCGGCTTACCGTCGCCGGCATGACGAACGACAGCACGATCGCCGCGATGACGACGGCCACCACCAGCCGCCGGTACGACGATGCATGGCGATCGAAGAGCAACGCGGCCATGCGATGCGCAAGCCCGGTGCGGAGGACCGCTTCCGCGATCATGAGGCCGCCCAGGACGAGCCACAGCGTGGCCGACGCAAAGCCGGAGAAGACCACGGGTGCCGGCGCCACGGCGAGCACCATGGCAAGCAGGAAGAAGATGAGCCCGGTGATGTGCTCGGGCAATGCGCCGACCGCCCACAGTCCGACCGTCAATACGATGAGCGCACCGGCGTGCATGGCCTGCACGGTGACGCCCGATGGCGGTGGAGTGAAAAAAATGGCCGCAGAGGCAGCAATGACGGCTGCGGCGAGCAGCTTGCGGGGCTTGAGCATGAGGCGCAGCGTTTTTCTGTGGGCGCTACATTAACATTCTTGTGTTGCGCGCTCCACAACGTTCGCCGCGCGATGCGCTCGAGAACGCCCGCTCCGGCATCACTTCGATTCCGCTTATTGTTCCTTCATCAGCGCTGCCGCTCGCGGTGCGGCGTGCCGTACTGCGACTACGTTTTGAACTTCGCAGCCAATGCCTCCGTGCCGCGCGCGAGCATCCCCAGGTCGGAGCCCACCGCCACGAACAGGTAGCCCATGTCGAGACAGCGCTTGCCATCCGCTTCGCCGACCAGTATGCCGGGCGCCTTGCCGGCCTTGCGGATGCGCTTCGCCGCATCTTCCATCACCTTCCAGACCTCGGGATGCTGCCAGTTGCCGAGGTAACCCATGTCGGCGGCGAGATCGTTGGGGCCGATGAACACTCCATCCACCCCTTCGACCGCGGCGACGGCTTCGAGGTTGGCCACGGCGGCGCGCGTTTCCACCTGCACCAGCACGCAGGTCTCGTCGTGCACGCGCTTGAAGTAATCCTTGTAACGGCCGAAGAGCGAAGCGCGCGAGCCGCCCGACACGCCACGCACCCCCTGCGGCGGATAGCGCGTGTAGCGCACGGCGTGCGCGGCTTCCTCCGCGTTCTGCACGTACGGCAGCAGCAACGTCTGCGCGCCGAGATCGAGATAACGCTTCACCAGCACCATGTCGTTCCACGCCGGCCGCACGATAGGCGTGGCCGTCCCGCCCTTCAGCGCCTGCAGCTGCTGGAGCACCATCGGCAGCTCGTTGGGCGAATGCTCGGTGTCGAGCAGCACCCAGTCGAAGCCCGCATCGGCAAGAACTTCGACCGCGAGATAGTTGGAGAGGCTGGACCAGATGCCGATCTGCGGCCGGCCGGCCTTGATGGCGGCTTTGAATTTGTTGGCTGGTAATTGCATATGCCTTCCTTGAAGAGCGTTACTGGTTACTCGTTATTGGTTATTCGGATTTTCACCGTTAACCGTTAACCAGTAACCAGTAACTATTCACCGCAGTTAATGAATTTCCGGCTCCGCCGTCGCTGCCCCGTTGTGCAGAAAATCGAAGTCGCAGCCCTGGTCCGCCTGGGTGATGTGCTGCGCGTAGAGCGCGCCATAACCGCGCCCATAGCGCGGCGTGGGCGGCTGCCACGCAGCTCGCCGCCGCGCGAGCTCCTCGTCGCTCACGTTGAGCGCGAGCTTGCGCTGGGCGACGTCGAGCTCGATCAGGTCGCCGTCGCGCACCAGAGCGAGCGGGCCGCCGACGTACGATTCGGGCGCGACGTGCAGCACGCACGTGCCGTACGAGGTGCCGCTCATGCGCGCATCCGAGATGCGCACCATGTCGCGCACGCCCTGCTTCAGAAGCTTTTTCGGTATCGGCAGCTGCCCCCATTCCGGCATGCCGGGACCGCCGAGCGGTCCGCCGTTCTGCAGCACGAGCACCGAATCGGCATCGACCTCGAGCCGCTCGTCGTCGATGCGCGCCGCCATGTCCTCGTAATTGCTGAACACCACGGCGCGGCCGACGTGCTTCAGCAGGCGCGGCTCCGCTGCAGTCGGCTTGATCACCGCGCCATCGGGCGCGAGATTGCCGCGCAGCACGGCGAGCCCGCCACTGGCCGACAGCGCTTTCTCGCGCCGACGAATGACGTCGTCGTTGTAGATGCGCGCGCCGGCGATGTTCTCGCCCAGCGTCCTGCCGTTCACCGTCGCGCAGTCGACGTGAAGGAGACTCGCGATCTCGTTCAGCAGCGCGCGCAAGCCTCCGGCATAGTAGAAATCTTCCATGAGGTATTTGCCGGTCGGCCGCACGTTCGCGACGACGGGGGTGTGCGCGGCGATCTCATCGAAGCGCTCCGCCGTGAGCGGTATGCCCGCGCGCCTTGCCATGGCGACGAGGTGAATGACGGCGTTGGTCGAGCCCGACATCGCCTGCGTCACGGTGATGGCGTTGTCGAACGACGCCGCCGTCAGCACGTCGCTCGGCTTCACGTCTTCCCACACCATGTCGACGATGCGCCGGCCGCTCATTTCGGCCATGCGTGCGTGATTGGCATCCGCCGCCGGTATCGAAGCAGCGCCGGGGAGCGTGAGGCCTAAAGTCTCCGCCACGGACGTCATGGTCGATGCGGTGCCCATCACCATGCAATGCCCGAACGAGCGCGCGATGCCCTCTTCGACTTCCTGCCACGCCTGCTCGTCTATCGTGCCCGCGCGCAGCTCGGCCCAGTATTTCCACGAATCCGTGCCGGAGCCCAGCGGCTCGCCATGCCAGTTGCCCCGCAGCATCGGCCCGGCCGGCATGAAGATCGCGGGCAGGTTCATGCTGATCGCACCCATGATGAGCGCCGGCGTCGTCTTGTCGCAGCCGCCCATCAGGACGACGCCGTCGGCCGGATAGGAGCGCAGCAGCTCCTCCGTCTCCATCGCGAGCAGGTTGCGGTACAGCATCGTGGACGGTTTCTGGAACGGCTCGGCGAGCGCCATGGCCGGCATCTCGAGCGGAAATCCGCCGGCTTGCCACACGCCGCGCTTCACTTCCTCGACGCGCAGCTTGAAGTGCGCGTGACACGGATTGATGTCGCTCCACGTGTTGATGATCGCGATCACCGGCTTGCCGGTGAAATCCTCGCGGGTATAGCCCATTTGCAGCGTGCGCGAGCGATGACCGAACGAGCGCAGGTCCTTCGCGCCAAACCAGCGATGGCTGCGCAACTCGTGCGGCTGTTTCCGAGCGGACGACACGGGATGATGGTCCTTTGAAGACGCCTTCGGCGGATACCGTGCGCATCCGCATTTGTGCGGCGATTATGCATGAGGGATCACAGCCGCCGCAACGGCAAACCCGCCATCGCGCGCTCGTCGTTGTCCGCTGCGTGCCGCGGATGGGGCGCGCAACAGTATCAGCTCGGACTGACGGGCGTTCCGCTGCCCCCGCCACCGGGTATGGGCGTGCTGGTCGGCGTGGTGACGGGTGTCGTCGTGGTCGTGCCGGTGTCGGACGTCGCCGTGCTGGAAGCGGCAGGCGCGCTCGCGGACGGCCCCGCCGCGGGCGGCGTCGTTACAGCACTCGGATCTCGGCCGGCGCTGGCCAGTGATGCAGCGGCAGCGGCCGTGATGGCTGGAACGGCTGCCGGAGGCGCGACGGCAATGACGGCGGCCATGATCGCGGCTGCAGATGCAGGCGCAGCCGTTACTGCGGCGGCCGTAATGGCTGCGCCGGAAGCGGGTGCCGCTTGCACCGCAGCCGCCGTGATCGCAGCGGCCGCACCGGGCGCAGCCGTCACCGCGGCCGCAGCCACGGAAGCGGCCGCGGCAGGCGGCGTCATCCTCACCGCAGCGGCAGTGATAATGGCGGCGGCCGCCGGGGCAGCGGTCACTGCAGCCGTCGTAATGGCCGAAGCCAAAGTCGGCGCGGCGGTGACCGCCGCCGCCGTTATCGTCGCCGCCGATGCGGGAGCAGCGGTCACCGCCGCCGTGGTGATGCTCGCCGCCGCCGAAGGCGCGACCCCAACTGCAGCTGCCGTGATGAGGGCCGCCGATGCAGGCGCCATCCGGACCGCTGCGCCGACGATGCTCGCCGCAGCCGCGGGCGCGGCCGCCACGGTGGCCGCAGTGACGGAGCGCGCGTCTATCCCCGCGGCGATGGCCGAAGTCGCGAGAGCTGCCGGTGCCGCGCCTTTGGCGATGAGGGCGGGGATCGCCGCGAGCACCGCATCTCTGCCGGCCACTTCGGCCACGGCAGCGATAATCACATTGGGATTTACGCCCTTGTCCGACAATGCGAGGACCTGGGCTCCCAGATTCCCGCCCTGGAGTGCCGCGGTGACCTGGGCGAGCGAAAGTGTGCCTTGCTGCCCTAACGCCACGGCCGACATCGATGCCGTGGTCACGCAGAATGCGGCGATTGCCACCCGTTTATGCAGTTTCATCGCTAGTTCCCATCCACCTGCCTACGCAGGATCAGCCTAAAGCGCATTATGCACCCGGCATGACATGCGCGGCGGCCTCTCAGAGATCCGTGGTCAGGCGCTTCAGACGGCGCTGCGCCTCGTCGATCAGCGCACGCTGGTTCGCCGACAGCGCGGCGTAATGCGGCTTCGCGCTCAGGACGAGTGTCTGCAGCACGCCCGGCTCCCACGGGCCGAGCGCCATGGCGTGGGTCAAGGCTGCCCGGTACCCCTGTTCATCGCGCGCTGTACCGTGCAGCAGAGCGCCGCGGACGGCCGCCACACCCGCCCACAAATACGCGGAATTCGGCCGCAGGGCGAGCGCTGCGGCGTAGTGTGTTCCGGCGCTTTCCAGATAGCCGGCGCTCAACGCGGCGTCGCCAGCCACGAGCCGGGCTCGATGCACGTCCACCAGGGCCAGATACTCGTGCACGACAGGATTGCGTGGGTCCAGGGATCGTGCAAGCTCGAGACGCTTGCGTGCGGCACCGAGCAGCGCGGGGTCCGGGCGCTTGCCGGCGTTCTGCACATCGTCGAGATAGGTGCAAGGCTCGAGCCGCAAAAAATCGGACGCCCCGGCGCGGAGCAGCTCGAACGCTACCCACAGCATCAGCGCTACCGGCATCCACCGCGCCCCTGGTGCGCGGCGCGCCGGCGCAGCCCGGGTGCCGGACAGGCTCATGGACCACCCAGGAGGTGGGCCGGACCGTGCTCCGTCATCGTACGGGCCCACTCTTCGCCGCCCATGGCGGTCAGCGCGTCGCGCGCGACATCGAGGTTAGGCGGACGATGGACGAGGTCGTGCGCGTCGGTGGCGACGGCAGCGACCCAGCCGCGTTCGAGCAGAGCCATCGCGCAGCGCTGCATGGGCTTGCCGAAGCGCCCGATGATCGACGCGCCGGTAAGCTGCAACAGGCATCCCATCGCGACGTAGGGACGGATCTTCTCGACGTTCCGCACCACCTCCTTGTTGCGCTCGGGATGGGCAATGAGAGGACGTATGCGACGGGCCAACAGCCATTCGAAGAGCTTCTCCGCACCGACCATCAGCTGGCCGTGCGGGAATTCGAGCAGCACGACGCTGTAGCCCTCGCATACGCCGAGGTAGGGCACTTCCGCCTTCTCGACCATCTGCATGATGTCCGACGAGATGCGCACTTCCGCGCCCAGGCGTAAGGCGAGCGGGATGCGGCGCACCGCGAGCTCGTGCCGAAACGCCGCCAGGGATGCCCGTATCGATGCAAGGCTGTTGTCGTAGCGGCCGGGATGGACATGCGGCGTCATCACCGACATCGTTATGCCCGCCGCGACCGCCGCGCGCGCCAGCGCGAGCGATTCGTCGAGCGTCTGCGCACCATCGTCGATGCCCGGCAACAGGTGACTATGGATGTCGATCATGAGGCACCCCGCGGGCCGGCTCAGGTCGGCGTGCCGCGGTAAGCCGCATACTTGTCCTTCGCGTAGCTCGTGTAGGCGCCGTAGTAATGGTCCGCCTTCTTGAACTCGAGCTGATTGAGCACCACCCCGAAGAGCGTTGCGCCCGCGCCGACCAGCGTCCTGGTGCAGCGGCGCGCGACCTGGTACGGCGTGCTGTCCGCTTTCACGACGAACAGCACACCGGTGGCCATGGTCGAGAGAACGACTGCGTCGCTCACGAGCTGCACGGGCGGCGAATCGAGAATGATGATGTCGTAGGCACCGTTGCATACACGCATCACCTCCTTGAAGCGCTGCGACAGCAGCAACTCCAGCGGATTGGGCGGGATGGGCCCCGACGTGATGATGTGCAGCGACGAGCCGCTCACGCCCTGCAGGCAATCGGCGAGGTTGGACGCGCCGGAGACGACACTCGACAGCCCCGGTTTCGCCGCGTCGAGGGCGAGCAGCTCGGCGATCGACGGCCGCCGCATGTCCGCGTTGATAAGCAGCACCTTCTTCGTCTGCGCATGCGCGAGCGCGAGATTGACCGCGAACGTCGTCTTCCCCTCGTTCGGTATGGAGGACGTGACGAGCAAGGTCTTGCGCGGCGCGTCGATGGCGGACAGCAGCACGCTCGTGCGCGCGGTCCGTATCGCTTCGGAAAACATCGATTGCGGCTCGTCGAGATAATGCCGTCCCACGGTCTTCGCCTTCTTGCCGGTGAGCAGGGGCAACATCGCGAGCATCGGCTGCGCGAGCTTCTCCTCGACGTCCTCGGCCGACTTGACCGTGTTGTCGAGGCGCTCGAGCAGCAGCGCAGCGACCACGCCGAGCAGGACGCCGAAGATGAGCGCGTTCAACACGATCCTGCGGTTGTCGGGCTTCACCGGACCGCCGGCGGGAATCGCGGGATCGACCACGTGGGCGATGACGTTGTTCTTCACGTCGTTCGCCGCATTGGTCTCCTTGAAGCGGTTCATGAACATCTCGTAGATCTGACGGTTGGTCGCGACGTCGCGCTCCAGCGCGCCCAGCTGGAACTCCTTGCGGTTGATGCCCTGCACGTAGCTCTTCGCTTCCGCGAGCGTGCGCTCTATCGCCTGCTCGTTCGCGCGGGCGACCTCGTACTCCTTGCTCAGGCTCAAGACGACCGTCTCGATCTGCCGGCGCGTGCTGTCCTTCGCCTGTTTGAGCTCGGCTTCCGCCTGTATCATCCGGGAGTGCTCGCCGCCGTACCGCTTCGACAGCTCCGCGATCTTCTTCTCCGCGTCGCTCTCGATGTCCTTCAGCCGCGCGACGGTCGGATTGCGCATGACGACCGGTATCGAGTCGAGCTTGTCCCTGGCGTTCTTCACCTGGTTGTACGCGATCTCGGCCTCGATGCGCTTCTGCCGCGCGTCGACGAGGTTGCGCGTAAGGTCCTCCACCGGCCGCGCGGCGCCGCTCTGCGCGACCCCTTTGGCGTCGACGATGCGCTCGCGGTCGCGGTACTCCTGCAGCGCGCGCTCCGACTGCACCAGGCTTTTCTTGAGATCGGCCACACGGTCGTTGAGCCAGTCGCTTGCGCGCCGGGACATCTGATAGCGCGTATCCATGTCGCTCTCGATGTAGCTGTCGGCGACCGCGTTGGCGATCCTCGCGGCGGTATCGCGGTCCGCCGACTCGAAGCTCACCTTGATGAGCTGGCTCATGCGCATCGGCTCCACTGAAAGCCGTCCGAGAAACTTGCCGAGCACGGCGGACTGGAGCGCCTCCTGCGTCCACTGGGCATCTGCGGCGCTGCGCTCCGCGCCTATGCCGAGTTGCCGCAGCATCTGCTGCCACATCGTAGGCTCCTGCCGGCGCGGATCGAACTCGGGATGGTTCACGAGGTCGAGCTTGGCGACGACGCGCGCGGCGAGCGTGCGGGACTTCAGGATCTCGGCCTGCGTCTGGAAGTACTCGCGGTTGGTGGTGACGCCGCTGTACACCTCTTCGATCGAGACGAACTTCGCCTTGTTCTGCTCGAGCATGAGCGTGACCGTGGAGCGATAGATCGGCGTCATGAGCGAAACAATCACCTGGGCCAGCACCGCGATTGCCGTCGCGAGTCCCGCGATGCTCCACTTGTGCTTGTAGATGCTGCGCCAGTAGAGCAGCAGGTCGCGGCCTTCGCCGGGCTCGCGCGCAGGGCTGGCGAGCGCCAGCTGCTTCTGAGGCATTGCATCCATGGGCATAGCTACGCTCTTCTACTGTCTTTGCGTTGCGGCGGGTGCTGCTGCCGTATGATCCGGCCGATCTCCAGCGCCGCGCGTTCGCGGGGTCACGCCGGCTTAAAAAAAGCTTTCTTCCACGATGATCGTATCGCCCGGCGCAACAACGCTGTTCAGGTTCACCAGCACCGGCTTGTTGCCGCCGCCCTTCTCGCGCACGGCGTAGATCTTGGTGAGCGAGGCGCGCTCCTTGAAGCCGCCCGCGAGCGACACGGCCTTGCGCACATTGAGCCCGGGCTGGTAGGGATAGCCTCCCGGACGCTCGACCTGCCCCTGTATGAAGAAAGGCCGATATTCCTCGATGTTCACCGACACCCGCGGATTGACCAGGAAGCGGCCCCGCAGGCCCTCGGTGATGGCCTGCTGCAGCTCCGCTATCGTTTTTCCGCGGGCATCGAGATAGCCGAAGGGCAGCGTCAAGCTGCCGGACTCGGTCAGCCGTATGCGGTCTCGTGTGAGGTCATCCTCGCCGTACACGCGTATCGAGATGACGTCGCCGGCGGCAAGCCGGTACGGCTCGTTGACCGCAGCCGCGCCAGCCCCATCCATGGCGCCGTCCTGCGGCGCCGGCGTCGAGCAGCCCGCGATCATCCCGACCATCACGATCAGGTGAGCCAGCCATCGCAGGAAACAGTAGTGCTTCAGCCGCATTCCCATGTCGCTCCGCATTGATACCATTTCAGCACCGCAGCATCCTTATCGGATGCGCCCTCTCCGGTCATCCTATGGTAACCCCTTTACCCGGGATTCCAGCGTCATCGAAGGCGGTGCGGCCCCGGTCCCAGCCGGATTACAGCGACCCCTCGAAAGTAAACAGCACGACGGTGCGCTTGTAATCCACGTCCGCCACGTTGGAGCTGCGCTCCTCGTTCCGCACCTCGCCGCCGAGACGCAAGTTTCTGCGGAACCCGTAGCTCGCCTTGATACCCGCGTTCTGACGCGTGTCGGTCCGGTTGAGCCCCTGGTGCACGTCGCGCCCGTAGCCGTACACGAGACTCGACCGCACTCGCGAGGACCAATCGTGGTTCCACAGCAGCGTCGCGTTGTCCGTGAGGATGTAGCTGCCTCCGCTCGTCTGCTCGCTGAAGGTGCGCACGCCGCTCAGCGTAAACACCGAATAGGTCAGCGGCGACCACGTGACGCTTGCATCGTAGGTGTACGCGGAGGCGTCCTGGCGGGATGCGTCCGAGAAGCTTTTCGTCATGTAGCCCGCCTTGACCGACCCTTGTGTCTTGGCCGTGGCCTCCCAGCGCAGGCCGCCGAAGTAACGCATCTCGGTGCTGTCCAGCGTGGTGTCGGTGGTGTAATCGAAGCGGCCGGCTCTCGCCTGCACGAAGCCGTAGACCGACGGCTGCAGCCGCACGTAGAACGCAGCCCCCGCGTCGGCGTGCTCGTAGTCCCTCACCGCGGTGACGGCGCGGTTGGTGACGTAGCGCTTGTTGCCGACGCCGAGATCGGCCTCGATATTGCCCTGGGCGCCGCGCGCGCCGTAGGCGACGAAGCCGCGCAGGACATTCGTGTCCCAGCGATCGGGCGCGCTCACTGCGGCGGCGGTGGAGCCGCGCGGATCATGTCCGCGGAAAAAATCATAGCGCAGCTGCGTGCGCAAGCGAGACGTCCAGTCGCTCCCCGCGCCCAGTCCGGCCAGGTGATCTTCGTAGTCGTCCTTGGAGCTCGAGGAGTACCAGCCGTAATTGCCCTGATAGCGCGCGTAATAGCGATGGACGCCGCCGCGCAGGGTGGCGGTCAGCCCGGGGCTCAGTGTGTAAAACGACGAGGCGATCCTGTTGGTGCTGCGCAAGGCGACGTTGTTGTCGTGACCTGCGGCGGCGCTCACGACCGGCGTCACGGTGAACGCTCCCAGCCGGACGCCGGAGGGCTGCAGTTGCAATACCGGACGATAGCCGCCTACCGCGGTCGGCGGATTCGGGCCGCCGGTCTCGACCCGAGCGGGCACATCCGGCACTGAGTCAGCCGCAGATGCGACGGACGCGCATCCGGCCAGCAGCGGAACAACCAGCTGCAGCAAACGACGGCGAGTCATGATCTATTCCCCTGGATTCTACTTTTAATTCATAAGGCTTTGCCGCGAACTTCATGTTAACTGTTTTGCCTCCGAAACTCTAGTTTTCACGGCGCGACGCCGCCCCTCGCTGCCCACGAGATAGGGCAACGCCACGATCACGAGAAACAGCATGGCGTTGGCCGGTATCTGGAGGTTGAAGTCCACGGCGCTATGGATCATCAGCGCGATGATGCCCATCAGCGCGGCGAAGGCCATACCGCGCGCGAGCGGGTCGTGGCGCATGAGCAGAATGCGTACGGCACGGAATGCGCTGTGGGTCACGATGAACGCAAGCAGCACGAGCCCGATGAGCCCGGTCTCCGCCGCGACTTCGACGAAATCGTTGTGCACATGATCGAAATATCCGCGCAGCTCCGGGGGCCGAAAAGGCATGAACGCAATATGGAACGTGCCGCCGCCCGTGCCGAAGACCGGAAAGCTCCGCACGACGGCGACCGCAGCGCGCGCCGCTTCCGTGCGCTGCTCGAGCGTCTCCTGACGCTCGACGGTCTCATGCGCACGTGCGGTCCGCGACGCGGCGATGCCCGGTGCGCCATCCGTCACCTGCGCGTCCCGCTGCTCCTGCCGCTGCGCGTCCGATTGCACGTTAAGCAGGCGCGTCTGCTCTATGCGCCGCATCACATTTTCCAGTCCGACGACGCTGCCGATGATGACGATGTCGAGGACCACGAGGCTGGCAATGAACAGCACGACGGCGCGGGGCGCGCGCTTGGACAGGGCAATCGCAATTCCGCCGGCTATCAGCAGGCTGAAAAAGAACGCGGCGTTGCCCATTCGCGACCGGCTTGCGATCAAGCTCACGACCATGATCAGCAGCATGATCCGCAGCCTCGCTTTTTCGCTGATGAGCACCGCGAGCCAGTCTCTTACCCACTGCTTCCAGTTGCGGGCGCGCCTGTCCTCGAGCTTGGCCATCATGAGACCGATGCCCACGGCGAGCGCCATCTCCAGATAGCCGGCGTAGTGATTGTGATTGACGTACGTGCCGGCGGCGCTGCTGTGCTGGACCTTCACGAAAAAGATCGAATACCGCGCATTCAGCGCGAACAGCGCGATGCCGAGCACCGCCTGGATGCAGCCGCACCAGACGATGACCTTCGCGAGCGTCTCGATGCGCTTTGCCGTGCATGTCAGCCGCAGCACCAGCCAGTAGAAGGCAAAGAGCACGATCGCCTTGAGCAGATAAAGCCGGGTGGAATACGGATCGACGCTCAGGGTCGTCCATGCGTGCGGCGGCGTCTGACGGCCCGCCGTGTCGAACTGCAGCGCGGAGGCGAGCCATGACGGCACGGGCAGGAGCTGCAGACCGAGCAGCAGCACCCACGCGCCCATCGCGTAACATGGCCAGCGTGCGCGTCGCAACGGCGGTCTGCGCTCGCGAGCGACATCCGGTCCGGATCCCGGCGGAGAAGCGAGCAGATGCCACACCGACAGCGCCGCGACGGATGTTCCAAGCAAGGCGATCGCCCAGGGACGGTTCGCGCCCAGCGGCAAGGGCGATACGGCGAGGATCACGAGCAATGCGGCAAACTGCGGCGTAATCGCCGATTCATCCGCTCGCGCGTCCGCTGCGTGCGTCATGCGACCCGCACCGTGCAAGGATGGCACTCTCGCGGCCGACTCATGGCAGCGTCATGCCTGCCCTTCGCATGCGGCGCAGGCGCTCCTCTTCGTTGGCGGCATCTTTCGTTCCGAGGAGCGTCTCTTTCCACAGGCCGAATGCCGCCGCCTTGGAGTAGTGACGCTCCAGCGCCGCGCGCGCGTTTCTGCCCTGCCGCGCAGCCTCTTCGGGGTGGGCAGCCAGCGTGCGGATGTAGTCGGCCAGCCCGTCGGATTCGCCCACTTCAAATGTCCGGCCGCAGCCGTGACGCGAAACGACGCGGGCGATCTCGCCGTCCTTGTCGCCGATGAACGCAACCGGACGGCCGGCTGCTGCTATGCCGTAGAACTTGCTCGGAACGACGAGCCCCTCGAGTTGCGGCGATAGCGTCACGAGGTGGAGTTGCGCAGCATTCAGGCTATAGGCGAGCCGCTCCCGGGGCTGATAAGGCAGGAACAGGAACGCGCACAGACCGCGCCGGGCAACCGCTTCCTTGACCGCAGCGAGCTGTATGCCGTAGCCCACCACCAGAAACATCACCCGGGAGTCGTGCCGCAGCAGGTGCGCGGCATCGAGGATGGTGTCGAAATGGTGCGCCCGACCGAGGTTGCCCGAATAACCGACCACGAACTTGCCGTGCAACCCGAACTGCGCGGTGAACCGGTTGGTGGAAGCGGCGATCGGCGTGATCGCCTCGTCGTCCGCCCAATTATGGATGACTCTCACGCGGCGGCGATCCACGCCCCGGCTCAGCACGAACTCCGCCATGCGTTCGCCGAGCGCTACGTTGCAGTCGGCGGCACGCAGCGAGCGGTCGCGCACCGCGGCGATCATCGAGCCGAAGGGCCGTTTGCCGAGAGCCACTCCGACACCGGCCGCCACCTCCGGAAAGACGTCCTGCAGCCAGTTGACGAAGCGCGCGCCGCGCAGCCGTGCAACCGCCATGGCAAAGACGCCGATGAGCGGCGGGTCGGTCTTCGCGACGATGACGTCGCCCTTGCGGGCGAGACGCAGGGCTTCCCACGTCGCGAAAAAGTAAAAAGGCAGGCAGTCGAACGCGCGCATGATCAGGCGCGGCATGCCGAACCGGGTCGTCGCCACGCGGCGTATGGCGACACCGCGTATGACTTCGAGCGCCGGCAGCATGCGGGTCCCGTCGCGGTAACACACCTGCGCGGTGATGACGCACACGGACGAGCCGCCTTCGGCGAGATGGAAAGCGAGATCGGACAACAATTGACTTGTTGCCGAATGGTGCGGGTAGAAGAACCGGTTGATGAAGTAGACGGTCACGGGGGGACGGACTCTTCCGGCTGCATTTTCGTTATGACGCGAGCTTAACCGAAAATACGCCGTTATGCCCGCGTAATGGCATGAGAAACGCCACCCTCCAAATTCCCGCTCTGCCTCTGAACGTCCGATCGAAGTCCCATTGTCGGGCGCCGCTGCGTCCGTCTATGACATGCGCTCGACGACGTAATCGCCCAGGACCAGCATGTCCATCCGGGTGCGCAGAAAGCAGCTCAGGGCCTCGGTCGGATTGCAGACCACGGGCTCGTTCTCGTTGAACGATGTGTTGAGCACGATCGGGACGCCGGTCAGGCGATCGAACTCGCGTATCAGCCGGTGATAGCGTCCATCCGCCTCCCGCGTAACGGTCTGGAGGCGGCCCGTGCCGTCGGCGTGCGTCACCGCGGGTATGAGCGCGCGCTTTTCCATGCGCACGGGATAGACCTCCGTCATGAACGGCACGTCCTCGTCGGCCTCGAACCACGCGCTCACCGCCTCCCGCAGTATCGAAGGCGCGAAGGGCCGAAACGACTCGCGCCGCTTGATCTTGAGATTGAGGATCTCCTTCATGTCCGCGCGGCGCGGGTCTCCCAGCAGCGAGCGATGCCCCAGCGCGCGCGGGCCCCACTCCATGCGGCCCTGGAACCAGCCGACTACACGGCCTTCGGCGATCGCCGCCGCGGTCCTCGCACAGAGCCTGTCTTCGCTTACGCGCTCGCAGACGCAACGCTGGGCGCTCAGCGAGTCTGCGTGCGATGCAAGCACGGCACCGATGGCCTCGCTGGAAAATTGCGGCCCCCAGTAGGCATGATCCATGAGGAAGGGCACGCCATTCGCCCGCGCATGCGAAGTGCCGCCATGCTCGCCGTCGCGCACGACACGCTGCCACGCGATCAGCGCCGCGCCCATTGCCCCGCCCGCATCGCCTGCGGCCGGCTGTACGTACAGCTTGCGGAAGCCCGTATTCCGACGGATTTTCCCGTTCGCAACGGAGTTCTGCGCGCAGCCTCCCGCCATTGCAAGGGCATCGCAGCCGTATCGCTCATGCAAGCGCTCGAGCAGGTGAAACAGCGCTTCCTCGTACATCGCCTGCGCCGAGCGCGCGATGTCCTTGTGCCGCTGGGTGAGCGCTTCGGCGTCCGGCCCAAGGGGGCCCAGGAGATCCGCCATTGCCGGCGAATACAACGGACCGGCGGCGGCGTCATCCGCACTCCATCCGTACGAGACCACTTCCCGGTGATGCCGGAAGTATCCGAGATCCAGACGATAGCTGCCGTCGTCCTGCAAGTGCACGATGCGCCGCATCGCCGCCATGCAGCGCGGCTCGCCGTACGGGGCGAGCCCCATCACCTTGTATTCGTCGCCGTAATGCGGGAAGCCGAGATACTGGGTAATCGCCTGGTAGAAGATCCCGAGCGAATGAGGAAAGTACACCTTGCCGTCGACATCGAGTCCGGCTGCGGAGCCGAGACCCCAGGCGGCGCTCGCGAAGTCGCCGAACCCGTCCACCGATAGCGCGACCGCCTCGCGGAAGGGCGACACGAGAAAGGTGGAGGCGAGATGCGACAAGTGATGCTCGACCTGATGCACCGCGCCGGTGAACGAACCGCCGCCCGCAGCGCGCTCCAGCTCGTCGGCGACGTTCTCGCGGCTGCGCTTGTTGCGCAGGCGTCTCAGGACAAGACCGGGCCGCGGCCGCGCAGCAAGCAGATAGGCGAGCTTGCGCCAGCGGTTGGCGCCTCCGTCCTGATTGATGGCGATGTGCTGCACGTCGGCGAGGGTGATGCCGGCCTCCGACAGGCAGTACCGCACCGCATGCGCGGGAAAGCCGCTGCAGTGCTTCACGCGCGTGTAGCGCTCCTCTTCGACCGCCGCGACGATGTGGCCATCGCGCAACAGGCAGGCCGCCGCATCGGCGTGGTAGGCGTTGATGCCGAGTACGTGTATGGACATCAGTGGGCAGTAACCGCACGACAAAAAAGCGCAATCGCGGCACTCATGGCAAGGCGTACGCTCATCGTGCGCCCCGTGCAGTCCGCCCCGACATGCGGAGATCCTGCCGGAGCAAGTAATAGGAGAGCAGCGCCTCTGCGTAACCGCGCTGCAGGGAGTAGAAAATGCCCGGTGCGCCGTCCAGGATCAACCCTTTGCCGAATAAGCAATAAAGCGCCACGACCGGCGGCGCCACCACGCGCAAAGCGCGCACCCGGTCCGGCCAGTTGAGCGAGCGCCATGCCGCTGGTGCGAGCATCTCGGCTTCCAGCTTCATATAGCGACGTTGGGCCGCCAGCCAGTGCTTCAGCGGTTTCCTGTCGTCATGGAATATTGGTGCCTCCAGGCGGGCGATGCGGCCGGCGACGCGAACGCGATGAGTGTGTCCGTCCTGCACGAACGAGGCGTTGCGCGGGCGAAAGAGAACCGTCACGGGCGGATACAGCGCGCCCCGCAATGGCTTGCCCGCCGTGCAATAGACAAAGCGTGCTTCTATGCCGGTCACATCAGTGGGCGGCGTCAGTCGCGACATCTCTTCCACGCATGCGTCGGAAAGCACGTAGTCCGCATCGAGCGCAAGCACCCACTCGGTGTCGATAGCCGTCTCCGCTATTGCGTAGGTCCACTGAGCCGCATGCGTATCGAAGCTGCGCTGGAACACCCTCACCTGCGGGTACTCACGCGCGATCGCAAGCGTGGCATCCGTGCTGCCGCTGTCGACGATCACGATGTCGCGCGCCCAGGCGAGCTTCTCCAGCGTGCGGCCGATGTTCGGCGCTTCGTTGAACGTCAGTATGACGGGCGTTATCTTTTCGAGCATCGCTTGCTGAAACGGTAAATCGTCCCCCTCATAGCGGGGAACGCGCGAGCGCAGCGGGATCGATCGTCGCGCCATGCACGGTCGCCGCAAGCATTTCGAGATATTGCCGCGCTACGATATCAAGCTCGAACTGCCTCGACCTTTCGAGAGCCTGTTCACCCAACATCTGCGCCTCGACGGGTGACCGGAGCATGCGATCCAGCGCGCTCGCAAGCCCCGCTTCAGGCGCCGTGCTGCGATGATCGAACACCAGACCGTTCGCATCGGCATCGATGAAGTCTTTGAAGCACGCGAGGTCGGACACCACGACCGGCAGTCCGGTCGCCATCGCCTCGAGCGCGGCGAGTCCCAGCGCCTCGCCATGCTCGGCGAGCGACGGATAGCAAAAACAATGGGCGTTCCGATATTCGCGCGCCAGCAGCTCCGGGTCCCGGATGGCACCGACGAACTCCACTGGCAGATTCCCGGCGAGTGTCTGCAGCCGCTCGATATAGGCGGCACCCCCGCCGCCGAGCTCTATCGCGTCCGGCCCGACGATGCGCAGGCGCGCCGGCCTGCCCGCGTCTATCAGCATCCGGAAGGCCTTGATGAGCACGTCCAGTCCTTTTTCGGGATGGACGCGGCCGACGTAGAGCACTGTGAGTGCGCCTCGGTAGTCGCGCGGCACCTCAGGCGGCCGAAACCGGCCGAGATCGATGGGGTACGGCAGCACGACGAGCCTATCCTTCAGCACCGGCGTCTGGCGCACGATTTCCTCGGCCACCGCCGTGGAGATCGGCTGCACCACGTCGGCATGGCGATAGAGCCACATCTGGCGTTTGGGAAACCGCGCGACGTGGACGATGAGCTTCCGCGGGCGGCGGCGGTTCAACAGCAATATGACGGGCAGCCAGAATGAATTGCTGATGAGGACGTCGGGCCGACCCAGCTGCCTGCGGATCTGCAATCCATAGCAGAAGTCCTTCAGCAGATCGAGCCAGATGTTGCCGGTCGCCGAGTAGCCGGCCAGTCCGACGACGCGCAAGCGCCCGCCGCGAAGAGCGCTCGCCTGCGGCTGGCTGGCTTTGCCGATCAACGTCACCGTGTGGCCCTGGTCGGCGAAAGCCGCGCACAGGTCGTACCAGACTTTTTCCACGGCCCCGCACCCGTCCGGCGGCATTGCATAGAAAGGACCGAGCACGACGGTGATTTTCATGCGACAACTCCGCGCTTTGCGTGCTCTCGCGCTTGCCGCAGCACGTCCTCGTACAACGCCAACATTTCGTCGGCACGGCCCGGCCAGCCGTGCCGCTCACGGACCGCGCGAGCACCCGCATCGCCCATTCGAGCTCTCAGTGCGCTGTCGCCGGCGAAGCTCGAGATGGCGCGGCCCAGCTCCTCCGGGTTGCCGTCGACCACCAAACCTGCTCCAGCATCCCGCACGAGCTGCGCGGCACCGACTTCGGGCGTCACCACGACGGGACACGCAGCGCCCATCGCCTCGAGCACTATGTTGCCGAAGTTCTCGGAATACGAAGGCAGCACGA
>Ga0255338_1002286_pt1 | contig 29109 bp, 27 predicted proteins | sample MeOH1_35cm_T4_19_FD_203715 | JGI IMG/M metagenome (GOLD analysis project Ga0255338, IMG submission 203715) | Sandy soil microbial communities from University of British Columbia, Vancouver, Canada - MeOH1_35cm_T4_195 | ecosystem: Engineered > Artificial ecosystem > Sand microcosm > Unclassified ... | reverse complement strand
CGCCTCCGCCGGCAGCACGGCCTCGACCACCCAGCCACCCTCGGGTCTCGGTCCCGCGGAGAGCGATCCGCCGAGGAGCTGGGCGCGTTCGGCCATGCCCAGCAGGCCGAACCCAGGCTCCGGGGCCGGCCCCGGCTGGGTCTGTCCATCGTCGGTGACCCGCAGCCTGACGGCGTCGCCCTGGCGGCGTAGGTCGATCACGACGCGGGTCGCGTTCCGGGCGTGCCGTAGCGCGTTGGTCAACGACTCCTGCGCGAGACGGTAGACGGCGACGTCCACGGGTCCTGCCAGCCGGGTCAACGACCCGTCCAGCGAGACCTCGATGGTGGGCGTCGCGTCGGTGCGCACCAGTGCAGGAAGGTCCGCGACACCCAACTGCGGTGCGTAGGCGACGGCTTCCTCCTCACGCAGGACGCGCACCATGGATCTCATCTCCGCCAGGGTTCGCGACGCTTCAGACTCGATCGCGGCCAGGACCTCGACGGTCCTCTCGGGCTGGATGCCGGCGATCACGCCACCGGCCTGCGCTTGCACGGCGATGGCCGAGACGTGATGGGCAACGGTGTCGTGCAGCTCTCGCGCCAGCGCGACCCGCTCCTGATTGCGGATCTCGCGCTGTTGGCGATGCCAGAGGTCCGCGCGGTAGCGGAACACGGCCGCGAGGGCGGCGATCAACAGCAGGAGGACGCTCCCGCCGAAGACCTCGGCCCGGCCTGCGGAGGAGGCGTACATCCCGAGCACGGCGACGACTGTCACGAATGCCGTCCCCAAGACCATCTCCCGGCCCGAGCCCCACCGCACCAGGGAGTAGAGCAGGATCAGGACGGCCATCATGGAGTTGAGGCCGAGGTCCCCGGCGTGTGCCGTCAGCTGGAGGACCGAGAGCAGCCCGGCGACGCCCCACCCGGCCAGCGCGGCCGCCAGGGGGCGACCACGCCGCCAGAGCAGGGCAGGTATCAGCGTCAGGGCGAGCACCGTCACAAGGGGTCGCCAGGCCAAGCCCGGCCGAACGATGCCCTCGACCAAGGCGGCGGCCGCGAACACCCCCACCAGCAGCCAGTCGAGGCGACCGACGGATGGCACGTCAGAAGGCCTCGGCTCATGCCAGAGGGAGCGCGGGACCATGACCATGGCCCCAGCCTAGGGATCGGCGCGCTTCGGCATACCCACCGAAAGAACGAGACAGTGGCCGTTCCATCGGCCGAGCAGTCTCCAGCCTCCGGGCCGATGTGCCCGTCGTCGGGTTCAGCGATCGTGGACACACCGATCCTTCACAACCACGGAGCCCAAGATGAGTACCCGCCAACGTGCCACCACACTGGACGACCAGCCGATCCCGGTGAGAGCCAAGCTCGCCGCAGCGTGGACCAGCTTCATGTTCCTGTACGCCTATGTGGACATTCTCAACTTCTTCACGCCCGGCGTCGTCGACGACATCCTCGACGGCAGGGTCTTCGAGTTCGACCTCTCCCAGACCTTCTCGACCACCGCGTTGACCCTCGTTTCCGTCCCGGCCCTCATGATCGCGCTGTCGATGACGCTGCCTGCCCGGGCGAACCGCATCGCGAACCTCGTCGTGGCCTCGCTCTATCTCCCGATCACCGCATTCAACGTGGTCGGCGAGTCCTGGCTGTACTTCTACGGCCTCGGCGTCGTACTGGAAGTGATCCTTCTCGCTCTCATCGTGCGGTTCGCCTGGACGTGGCCCCGCACCGCACCGTCGGCGACCATGGCGACCAGCCCAGATCGTGAAACCGTTCGCGCCGAACAGCACGCGTGAGCCCACGAGCACGTGGCGTGCGTGAGGTGGCCGACCGCGCTGCGACACTCGGCTTCGACGAAGTCGTCGTCCACGGGCCCTCGGGTCCGGGGGAGCGGTTCACCTCCGACCCCGCGGTCCACGCCGAGGCCGTGGCCCGGCTCCGCGGGTGACGGCCGGGCCGGGCGCGGCCTTGGTATCGTGTATCTTGATATCAAGATAAAACCCGAATACAGGGCACGGTCGGTGAGACCGCCTTCCACCGCGTGACGCGGGGTGGGCAAGATGGGCCCAGGGCCGGCACCGACGGCCACGGAGACTTTGAGGAGACGTCGATGGCGAGCGCGGGAACCAGCAAGGACAGCTTCGGTGCGAAGAGCACCCTGGACGTCGACGGCAAGTCCTACGAGATCTACCGGCTCGACGCCGTCACCGGTGAGGGTCTCGACGTGGACTCGCTGCCCTTCTCCCTGAAGGTGCTGCTGGAGAACCTCCTGCGCACCGAGGACGGTGCCGACATCACCGCCGACGACATCCGCGCGCTGGCTGGCTGGGACGCGAGTGCCCAGCCCGACAAGGAGATCCAGTTCACCCCGGCGCGGGTGATCATGCAGGACTTCACCGGCGTGCCGTGCGTGGTCGACCTCGCCACGATGCGTGAGGCGATGGCCGACCTGGGTGGCGACGCCACGAAGATCAACCCGCTCGCGCCGGCCGAGATGGTCATCGACCACTCGGTGATCGCCGACGTCTTCGGCACGCCCGAGTCGTTCGAGCGCAACGTCGAGATCGAGTACGAGCGCAACCGCGAGCGCTACCAGTTCCTGCGCTGGGGCCAGGGTGCCTTCGACGACTTCAAGGTCGTCCCGCCGGGCACCGGCATCGTCCACCAGGTCAACATCGAGCACCTGGCGCGCGTGACGATGGTGCGCGACGGTGTCGCGTACCCCGACACCTGCGTCGGCACCGACTCGCACACCACGATGGTCAACGGCATCGGCGTCGTCGGCTGGGGCGTCGGCGGCATCGAGGCCGAGGCCGCGATGCTCGGCCAGCCGGTGTCGATGCTGATCCCGCGGGTCGTCGGCTTCAAGCTGTCCGGGTCGCTGCCCGCAGGCTCGACGGCGACCGACCTGGTGCTCACGATCACCGAGATGCTGCGCAAGCACGGCGTCGTCGGCAAGTTCGTCGAGTTCTACGGCGAGGGCGTCTCGGCGCTGCCGCTGGCGAACCGCGCCACCATCGGCAACATGAGCCCGGAGTTCGGCTCCACGATCGCGGTCTTCCCGATCGACGAGGAGACCGTCAACTACCTGCGCCTGACCGGCCGCTCCGAGGAGCAGCTGGCCCTCGTCGAGGCCTACGCCCGGACCCAGGGCCTGTGGCACGACCCGGCCGCCGAGCCGCGGTTCTCCGAGAAGCTCGAGCTCGACCTCGGCACCGTGGTCCCGTCGATCGCCGGGCCGAAGCGCCCGCAGGACCGGATCCAGGTCACCGACGCCAAGCAGGCGTTCCGCGGTGCCCTCGCCGACTACGTCAAGCCGGCCGAGGGCGGCGACGAGGAGGGGTACGACGAGGCCGTGGCCGAGTCGTTCCCGGCCTCCGACGTGCCCTCGAACGGCCACGGCGAGGCCGCTCCGGACGACCACCTGTCCGCCGCCCCGAAGGACGGCGGCCGGCCGAGCGACCCGATCGAGGTCACGCTGGCCGACGGCACCCGGTTCACCCTGGACCACGGGGCGGTCACGATCGCCGCGATCACCTCGTGCACCAACACCTCCAACCCGTCGGTCATGATCGGCGCGGCCCTGCTGGCCAAGAAGGCGGTCGAGAAGGGCCTGCAGCGCAAGCCGTGGGTCAAGACCACGCTCGCCCCGGGCTCGAAGGTCGTTTCCGACTACTACGAGCGGGCCGGCCTGACGCCGTACCTCGACAAGCTCGGCTTCAACCTGGTCGGCTACGGCTGCACCACCTGCATCGGCAACTCCGGTCCGCTCATCCCCGAGGTCTCGGCCGCGGTCAACGAGAAGGACCTGTCAGTGGTGTCGGTGCTGTCCGGCAACCGCAACTTCGAGGGCCGGATCAACCCGGACATCAAGATGAACTACCTGGCCTCGCCGCCGCTGGTGGTGGCCTACGCGCTGGCCGGCTCGATGGACGTCGACCTGTACACCGACCCGCTGGGCCAGGACCAGGACGGCAACGACGTGTTCCTCGAGGACATCTGGCCCTCGCCGGCCGAGGTCGAGGAGACCATCGCGGGCGCGATCACTGCCGAGATGTTCTCGACCGACTACGCCGACGTGTTCGCCGGTGACGAGCGCTGGCAGTCGCTGCCGACGCCGACCGGCAACACCTTCGAGTGGGACCCGGCGTCGACGTACGTCCGCAAGGCGCCGTACTTCGACGGCATGCCGGACGAGCCGACCCCGGTCACCGACATCGACGGCGCCCGGGTGCTGCTCAAGCTCGGCGACTCGGTCACGACCGACCACATCTCGCCCGCGGGCGCGATCAAGAAGGACTCGCCCGCGGGCGTGTACCTCTCCGGTCACGGCGTCGAGCCGCGTGACTTCAACTCCTACGGCTCGCGCCGCGGCAACCACGAGGTGATGATCCGCGGCACGTTCGCCAACATCCGGCTGCGCAACCAGCTGGCGCCGGGCACCGAGGGCGGCTTCACCCGCGACTTCACCCAGGCCGACGGCCCGGTGAGCACCGTGTACGACGCCTCGGAGAACTACATCGCCGCCGGCATCCCGCTGGTCGTGCTCGCGGGCAAGGAGTACGGCTCCGGCTCGTCGCGCGACTGGGCGGCCAAGGGCACGTCCCTGCTCGGGGTCAAGGCGGTCATCGCGGAGTCCTACGAGCGGATCCACCGCTCGAACCTGATCGGCATGGGCGTCATCCCGCTGCAGTTCCCCGAGGGCCAGACCGCGGAGTCGCTCGGTCTCAGCGGCGAGGAGACCTTCTCGATCAGCGGCATCGCCGAGCTCAACGAGGGCCGCACGCCGAAGACCGTGAAGGTGACCGCGGGTGACGTGAGCTTCGACGCGGTGGTGCGCATCGACACCCCGGGCGAGGCGAACTACTACCGCAACGGCGGCATCATGCAGTACGTCCTGCGGAACCTCCGCCGCAGCTGATCCGCAGCCGACGAGCTGACGAGGCGGCGCTCCCGGACCACCGGGTGCGCCGCCTCGTGCGTGTCGGCCCTACGGTGACCCCATGATCGTGGCCATCAGCATCAGTCCGTCCGGCGCCGACGAGACCGGAGGTGTCAGCGAGGCCGTCGCGGACGCCGTCCGGGTGATCCGGGAGTCCGGGCTGCCCTGCGAGACGAATGCGATGTTCACCAACATCGAGGGCGAGTGGGACGAGGTGATGGCGGTCGTGAAGGCAGCGGTGTTCCGCGTCGCGGAGACCTCACCGCGGGTGGGCCTGGTCCTGAAGGCGGACCTCCGGCGCGGTCACGACACCGGCCAGCTCACCGCGAAGGTGGCGCGGGTGGAGGCGCACCTCCGGGAGGGCTGAGGCGGCTCCGGACCGCCCAGGTCAGCCGGCCAGCAGCTCCTCGAGCCAGGCGTCGACGTCGACCTCCTCGCGTCCCAGCGGGACAGCGTCGAGCGAGGAGTACACGAAGTCCTGAACGGCGCGGCTCGGGAACTGCAGCAGCGTCTCGCCGACGGGGGAGCACAGCTCCACGATCACGACGGCCTCGCCGCAGGCGCTCAGGCACGGCCACACGTGGACGTCGCCGTCGCCGGAGGGCTCGTACTGCCCCTCGACGAGCAGCTCGCGGGCGAAGGTCCAGTGGACCGGGCCGGACGGCGTCTGCAGGACCATCGTCACCGCACATGCGTCGGCAGGGTCGTAGACGAACTCGGCAACCAGCGTGTGTTCGACCTCGGCCTCGACCGTGGCGATCTGCAGCGCGGTCGTCGAGGTGGTGGTGAGCTTGCTGTCCATCGCTTTCCCTGTCTCCCGGCCCTGTCGGGCTGTTCGGCAGAGAAACGGTCCACCTGCGGGTTCATGACACGATTTCGGCGCACTGGTCCAGCAATTTCCCCCAACTGGTCCAGTCAGCCGGGGCGAATCGGGCAGACCGGGCGCTCAGCCGCGGATCGAGCCGAGGATCGGCTCGGACTCGAGGATCCCCTCGTCGCTGGGTCGCGCGCCGTCGCCGAACACGCGGGCCTGCTGGCGCTCCCGCAGGTCGCGGTGGGCGTCGGCGGGCTTGTCGTAGCCGTACAGGCCCCGGGCCTCCGCGGGGGTCCGCACCACGGGGTGCTCGGGGGGCACGCCGTGGATGACCGGCGCGACCACCGGGCGGGTCATCGGCGAGAGGAACGTGAGCAGGGCGAGCTTGACCCGCTTGTTCGCGTTGGCCAGCGCGAACGCGACCCGCAGGACCGGGCGCACCAGCGCGTCGAGCACGCGCGACTGCTCGATCCCGCTCAGCTCGCGCATCCAGCGCGGCATCGTCGCGACCGTGCCGATCCGAAGCGTCCTGCTCGCCATCCAGCTCAGCGGGGTGAAGATCCGCGGCGCGGGAGGCAACATCACCGAGGCGTCGAGCAGGTGCTCCATCGCGTGCCGGGCGAGGTCGGACCCGAGCAACTGCGGCCGCATCTGCTCGAAGTACGCCGCGATGCCCGCACGCGTGCGGGGGACGTCGTCGGGGGAGCAGGTCTGCAGCTCCGCGGCCACGGCGCACTCCTCCCAGTACTGCGCCTCCTCGGCGGGGGACAGCCTCCCCGGGCCGTAGCGCTCGTAGGCGAACAGGATCGAGTGCCAGGCGGTCAGGTGGATCCACAGCTGGGAGTGCGGGTCGTTGGCGTCGTACCGGAGGCCGGTGACGGGGTCGGTGCCGATCCCCTTGCTGTGCACCTTGACCAGGACGTCGGCCGCCTGCGTGGTCGAGCGGCTGTCGCCGAAGGCCACCAGCGCGAAGTAGCGCAGGGTGCGGTCGTAGCGGGTACGCGGGCGGTCGAAGATCGCGTGGGTCTCGTCGACCGAGGCGACCAGTGCGGGGTCCAGCTCCTCGATGACGACCGCACGCTGGAACCCGATGGTGAGTGACGTCGGGTAGCTCCAGACCTTCCAGGTCACCGAGTCCGGGCCGAAGAAGCCGTAGTCCTCGTGGGCGGAGATGTCGGGGCGATGCCGGAGGCGGGGGAGGGTCATGGCATAATTACTACACATGTGTAGCAAGTGTGTCCAGCGTATCTTGTGCCCGTGACGACAGCCCCTCCCCGCAAGCGCCGCCCGTACGCCGCGCGGGTGCCGGCCGACGTGCGTCGCGAGCAGCTGCTCGACGCCGCCCTGGCGGTGATCGTGCGCGACGGGTACGGCGCGGTGTCGATGGACGCGATCGCCCGCGAGGCGGGCGTGACCCGGCCGGTGGTCTACGGCGTCTACGACCGGCTCGGTCCGCTCCTCGGGGCGCTCCTGGACCGCCAGCAGGCCCGGGCGCTCGAGCAGCTCGCCGCCGCCCTGCCTGCGCACCCCGACCTGACCGACCTGCCGGCGCTGGCGGCGACGGCGACCCGGCGGCTCGTCGAGCAGGTCCGCAGCGACCCGCTGACCTGGCAGCCGATCCTGCTGGCCCCGCACAACGTGCCGGAGCCGGTGCGGCAGCGGATCGCCGCGGACCGGGAGCAGGTCGTGGCCCGCGTCCGGGGGCTGATCGAGGTCGGGACGGCCCTGCGCGGCGGGCCGGAGGTCGACGCCGAGGTGCTCGCCCACGCGCTGCTCGCGGTCATGGAGCACTTCGGGCGGCTGCTGCTGACCGAGCCCGACCGCTTCGACACCGACCGGCTGGTCGACGCCGTCACCGACGTGGTCCGCGCCCTGGTCTGAGAAGGGCCCGGCCGTGGCGGCGTTCGAACAGGTGTGCGAACATCGGGTCATGTTCACCCCGCGGCGCGAGCCCGACCCGGTCCCGCGATCCGTGCCGGCCGGGTCGCCGCCGGTGGCGCCACCCGGCTGGCCGGACGGCGTCCGCGCGCCCGGGTCGGTCGACTGGGAGCGCACCGCGGTCAACTGGCTGCTCGACATCTGCCCGCCGGAGTACCGCGGCTACCCGGGCCTGCGCCGGCACCCGGTCGTGCTGGCCCGGTTCGCGCTGCTGCACGTCGAGGCCGGCCAGGCGGCGGTCAACCGCGGCCTCAGCGAGGCGCGCGGGGTGCTGCGCGACATCGCCGGCGAGGCCGAGATCGCCGCGGCGCTGGAGATCTGGCAACGCGAGGGCGCCCGCCTGATCGGCGTACGCCGCGCCGTCGGGCTGGTCGAGGACGCGCTTCGCGGACGCCGGTACGTCGCCCGCCTAGGGTGACCCCCATGGATCCCGTGCCCCTCGCCGTCGTCCTGCTCGTCGACCCCCGCGGCTGGGTGCTGCTCCAGGAGCGCGACGAGGGCGCGCCGCGGGCGGCCAACCAGTGGGGCATGGTCGGCGGGCACGTCGAGGACGACGAGGACTTCGAGCCGGCCGCCTACCGTGAGCTCGTCGAGGAGACCGGGGTCCGGCTCCCGCCCGGCACGCTGCGGCTGTGGCGCGACGCCGAGTACACCTACCCCGACGGCCACCACGGCCGCTACCACGTCTACGCCGCGGCCGTGGACCTGACCGACGCCGACATCGTCGTCGGGGAGGGCCGCCAGATCGTCTTCGTCGACCCCGACGTGGTGCCCACCCTCGACCTGGCGCCGTCCTCGCGGCACTTCGTCCCCGACTTCCTCGGATCCGACGTCTACCACTCGCTCAGGAGCGCCTCATGAGACCGGTCACCGTCCACCCCGTCCCGGCCATGGGTGCCGAGGACGTCGTCGTCGCCGACAACGGGCTGGTGTACACCGGCACCGAGGACGGCAGCATCTTCGTGCTGCGCCCGGACGGCAGCCGGGTCGACCTGGTCGGGCACACCGGTGGCCGGCCGCTGGGCCTGGAGCTGCTGCCGGACGGCCGGCTGCTGGTCGCGGACGCCCACCAGGGGCTGCTCGCGATGGAGACCGGGTCCGGCGCTGTCGAGCGGCTGGTGGACACCGTGAACGGGCACCGGATGGTGTTCTGCAACAACGCCGCGGTCGCGTCCAGTGGCGACATCTGGTTCTCCGACAGCTCCACCCGGTACGGCATCGACCGGTGGAAGGACGACTTCGTCCAGGACACCCGGACCGGGCGGCTGTTGTGCCGCCGGGCCGACGGCACGGTCGAGAAGCACCTCGACGGGCTCGCGTTCGCCAACGGCGTGGCCCTCGCGGCCGACGAGTCCTACGTCGCGGTCGCCGAGACGGGGGCCCGGACCGTCGTACGGCTCTGGCTCAGCGGTGAGCGGGCCGGCCGGCGCGACCTGCTCTGCGAGGACCTGCCCGGCTACCCCGACAACATCGCCCGCGGGTCCGACGGCCTGATCTGGGTCACGATCGCGTCGCCCCGCGACCCCGTCGTGGAGCTGCTCCACCGCGCGCCGGTGCCGCTGCGCAAGGCGGTCACGCGGATCCCGGAGCCGCTGCAGCCCAAGCCGAAGCGCACCGTCCGGGCGATGGCCTTCGACGACGCCGGGGAGGTCGTCCACGACGTCAGCGGCGACGCCTCCGGCTACCACATGGTGACCGGGGTCCGCGAGCACGACGGGCAGCTCTGGCTCGGCAGCCTGCACGAGCCCGCCGTCGCCGTCATCGGTCTGTAGACTTCTACGGTTCCGCCGGACGCACCCGACGAGAGGCAGGCATTCGCATGGGGCTGTTGGAGTCGATCTCCGGACCGCAGGACCTGCGCCGGCTCGACGACCGCCAACTCGTCGACCTCGCCGCCGAGATCCGTGACGAGCTGGTGCGCACCTGCGCGCCCCGGGGCGGTCACCTCGGACCCAACCTGGGCGTCGTCGAGCTGACCCTCGCCCTGCACCGGGTCTTCGAGTCCCCGCGGGACAAGATCATCTTCGACACCGGCCACCAGGCCTACGTGCACAAGATGGTGACCGGCCGCGCCGGGCAGTTCGACTCACTGCGCACCGAGGGCGGCCTGTCCGGCTACCCGAGCCGCACCGAGTCCGAGCACGACCTGGTCGAGAACTCCCACGCCTCCACCTCGCTGTCCTACGCGGACGGCCTCGCCAAGGCCTACGCGATCCGCGGCGAGGACCGCCACGTCGTCGCGGTCATCGGCGACGGCGCGCTGACCGGCGGGATGGCGTGGGAAGCGCTGAACAACATCGCCGTCGGCGACGACCGCCGGCTCGTCATGGTGGTCAACGACAACGGCCGGTCCTACATGCCGACCGTGGGCGGACTCGCCAAGCACCTGACCACGCTGCGCACCAACCCGCGCTACGAGCAGGTCCTCGACCAGGTCAAGCGCCGGCTCAACGGCGTCCGGGGCGTCGGCCCGGCCGTGTACGACGCCCTGCACGCGATGAAGAAGGGCATGAAGGACGCACTCGCGCCGCAGGGCCTCTTCGAGGACCTCGGCCTGAAGTACGTCGGCCCGATCGACGGGCACGACCGGGTCGCGGTCGAGCAGGCGCTGGCCCAGGCCAAGCGGTTCGGCGGCCCGGTGATCGTCCACGTGATGACCCAGAAGGGCTTCGGCTACGACCCGGCCGAGCGGCACGAGGCCGACCAGTTCCACCAGATCGGCCCGTTCGACGTCGAGACCGGCGTGGGCTCGCCCAAGGGCCGGATCTGGACGGACTTCTTCTCCGACGAGATCGTCGCGATCGGCGAGGAGCGCCAGGACATCGTCGCGATCACCGCGGCGATGCTCTACCCGGTCGGGCTCGACCGGTTCGGCGCCCGGTTCCCGGAGCGGACCTTCGACGTCGGCATCGCCGAGCAGCACGCCGTGACCAGCGCGGCCGGGCTCGCCATGGGTGGGCTGCACCCGGTCGTCGCGATCTACGCGACCTTCATGAACCGTGCCTTCGACCAGGTGCTGATGGACGTCGCCCTGCACGACTGCGGCGTGACCTTCGTGATCGACCGTGCCGGAGTGACCGGCGACGACGGCGCCAGCCACAACGGCATGTGGGACATGTCCATCTTCCAGGTCGTCCCCGGCCTCCGGCTGGCTGCGCCCCGGGACGGCGCCCGGGTCCGCGAGCTGCTGCGCGAGGCGGTTGCCGTCGAGGACGCCCCGACGATCGTGCGGCTGCCGAAGGGCGCGCCGCCGGCCGAGGACATCCCGGCCGTCGACCGGGCCGGCAGCTGCGACGTACTCGTGCGTCGCGGTGACCGCGACGTCCTCATCGTCGCGCCCGGGTCGATGGCCGCCACCGCCGTCGAGGTGGCCGACCGGCTCGCCGACCAGGGCATCGGCGTCACCGTCGTCGACCCGCGCTGGGTGAAGCCGATCGACCCCGCCCTGGTGCCGCTCGCCGCCCAGCACCGCCTCGTGGTCACCGTCGAGGACAACGGCCGCGTCGGCGGCTTCGGGGCGAACCTCCTGCAGCGGCTCACCGACGAGGGCGTCCGGACGCCGTTCCGGCTGCACGGCATCCCGCAGGAGTTCCTCGAGCACGCGAAGCGCGAGGCCATCCTCGAGCGGATCGGGCTGACGCCGCAGACGCTGGCGCGCCGGATCGTCGAGGACGTCACCGCGCTCGACGCGGGGCACTCCCTGGTCGACATCGACTGACCGGCCGATGCGCACGAGACCCTCCAGCGGCGTCCGCGTCGCCGTCGTCGCAGTGCTCGTGCTGCTGGCCGGCCTGGCCGGTGGCTGCTCCTCCGACGACGACGCCAGCCTGCTCGGTGCCCGGCACCTGGTCTCGCTCGCCGACGAGCAGCAGGTCCTCGACCAGCGCGCTGCGGCGATCCACGACGGCGACCTCGACGCGTTCCTGGGGTCCGTGGACACCACGGACGCGCAGCTCGTCGCCCGGCAACGCCGGTACTTCGCGAACCTGCAGGAGCTGCCCCTCCAGGAGCTGGAGTACACCGTCCTCAAGGCCGACTGGCCCGCCGGCCTGCGGGCGCCCACCTGGGGCGCGGACGTGTCGGTCCCGCAGGTGCGCGTGTCGACCCAGCTCCGCGGCTTCGACGTGGAGCCCGTGCAGCGCGTGACCGGGTTCGCTTTCGCCCGCAAGGCCGGACGCACGGTGATCGTGTCCGAGCTCACCGGGGCGGGGAAGCAGTTCCCGAGCTCCAACCCGGCGCCGTGGGACCTCGTCCGGATCCACGTCCGTGCCACCGTGGACACGCTCCAGCTCTACGACGACAAGACCTGGGGGCGCGCGGCGGACGTCGGAGCGGCCCTGGAGTCCGGGATCGCCTCGGTCCGCAGCGGGGTCCCGTTCGCGTGGGACGGCCATGCGGTCGTCTACGTGTTCGGCCGCGCGGCGGTGCTGGACAGCTTCGACGGGGTCGGGGTGCCCGGGGGCAACATCAAGCACCTGGGCGCGATGACCTTCCCGATGTACGCCGTCCTGGGTCAGCCCGCCGTCGCCGGGATCCGGTTCACCCTGCTGCCCAGCTCCCTGCGAGCAGGCCCGGCCTTCCTCGGCCGGATCATCCGGCACGAGCTGACCCACGTCGCGCTGGGCGACCGGGACGACGGGGTGCCGGTCTGGTTCGCCGAGGGCATCGCCGAGTACATGGGCGCCCGGGACATCCCGCAGGACCAGCGCCGGATCGCCAGCGTCGCGCTGGTCAGGGCGCGCGAGGGCGTGCACGCGCTCCCGGCGTCGCGGGGGTTCAACGGCGACGACCAGGCCTGGCACTACGCCCTCAGCTGGATGGCCTGTGACTACCTCGCCGCGACCCGCGGGGAGACGGCGCTCTGGCAGTTGATGGACGCGCTGCACGCCGGCGGCGACGGCACCCCGGACGACCAGCAGGACGCCGTGCTGCAGACCGTCGTCGGGATCGACGGTGCCCAGCTCGCGCGCCGGGCCGCGATCCGGATCCTGCGCATCTACGGATGACCCGAACCGCCGGCAGCGGGTGGCCCCGGGGTACGTGATGTCGGGCATATCCACCGTCGCGGGGGCGTTGTCCACCACTAGGCTGGCAGAGCCATGAACCCAGAGGAGCGCCCGTGACCCACGCACGATTCGTGCACATCGTCGACGACGTCCCGGAGCTCGAGGGGCACGGAGACGGCCCGGTCATGGTGACCGCGCTGGACGGCTTCCTCGACGCGGGCAGCGCCTCCGGGCTGGCGATCGGCCATCTCCTCGAGTCGGACCCCGGACGGGTGGTCGCGAGCTTCGAGGTCGACGAGTTCTACGACTACCGGGCCCGGCGGCCTCCGATGTCCTTCGTGAAGGACCACTACAGCGACTACGAGGCGCCCCGCCTCGTCGTCCGGCTGATGCGCGACGACCGGCGGGCGCCGTACCTCCTGCTCAACGGGCCCGAGCCCGACGTGCGCTGGGAGGCGTTCGCCGAGGCCGTCCGGGCGGTCGTCGAGCAGTTCGACGTGCGGCTGACCGTGTCGATCGGGTCGGTGCCGATGGCGGTGCCGCACACCCGGCCGGTGCAGGTCACCAACCACGCCACCTCGAAGCGGCTGCTGGTCTCAGAGAACGTCTGGCAGGGCGAGATCCGGATCCCGTCGAGCGCGCAGTCCCTCCTCGAGCTGAGGCTGGGGGAGTGGGGCCACGACGCGACCGGCTTCGTCGCCCACATCCCCCACTACGTCGCCCAGTTCGGCTACCCGGAGGCGGCGGCGGCGATGCTGCGCCAGATCGGCGCGGTCACGGGCCTGCAGTGGGACACCGCCGCCCTCGACGCGGCGGCGGCCGAGCGCCAGGCGGAGATCGCGACCCAGGTCGAGGACTCCGACGAAGTCCGTGCGGTCGTCGCCGGGCTCGAGCAGCAGTACGACGCGTTCCACCGGGCCGACTCCGACTACGGCGGCGGTCCGAACCTCCTCGAGGGCGAGGACGGCACCCTGGGCGAGAGCGGCGACCTGCCCACCGGTGAGGAGCTCGGCGCCCAGTTCGAGCAGTTCCTCGCCGGGCTCGACCAGACCGAGGAGGAGTAGAGGGCATGCCCGCGTCCGTCGACGAGCTGATCGACCTCCTCGACCTCGAGGTCATCGAGGACAACCTCTTCCGCGGCAAGCAGCCGGACACCCTGATGCAGCGGGTGTTCGGCGGCCAGGTGGCCGCGCACGCCCTGGTCGCGGCGTCACGCACGGTGCCGGACCAGTACGTCGTGCACTCGCTGCACTCGTACTTCCTGCGCCCCGGCGACACCGCCGTCCCGATCGTCTACGACGTCGACAACCTGCGCGAGGGGCGTTCGTTCGCGACCCGGCGCGTTCTCGCCCGCCAGCACGGCCGGCCGATCTTCGCGATGACCCTGAACTTCCAGGTCCCCGAGGACGGGCTGGACCACCAGGACACGATGCCCGACGTGCCGGCCCCCGAGGACTGCCCCACGTTGACCGAGATCTACGCCGGCCGCGACCAGAGCGGGGCGGCGGAGGCGTGGGTGCGCGAGTGGGCGGCGCTGGACGTCCGGTACGCCGGCAACTCACGACCCGGCGGCGAGATCGACGTGCCCGGCGAGCCGGCGCACGCGCGGCTGTGGATCCGCGCCGACGGCGAGCTGCCGGCCGACCCGCTGCAGCACACCGCGGCGTTCACCTACGCCAGCGACATGACGCTCATCGGCGCGTCGCTGGTGCCGCACGGGGTGTACATCTCCTCACCCGGCGTGCAGGCGGCGTCCCTGGACCACTCGATCTGGTTCCACCGGCCGTTCCGGGCCGACCAGTGGTGGCTCTACGACCAGCACAGCCCGTCGGCCTCGGGCGGTCGTGCCCTGATCTTCGCCAGGGTCTTCACCCAGGACGGCCGGCTGGTCGCCAGCGTGTCCCAGGAGGGGCTGATCCGGATCCGGGACTGACCGCGAGCGGGCAGTCCCGTACACGCCAGGGACGTCGAGCGGGCAAGGACGTCCCGCAGAAGTGCGGTGAGCGGGCAATTGGGTACGTCGCGCGACGTACGCAACTGCCCGCTCGGGGACTTGGCGGCGTACGCACCCGCCCGCTCGGCGTTACTGGCGGGTGCGGCCGACCAGGTGCGGGGCACCGGTCTTCGGGTTGGTCAGCGCGAAGTCGACGCCCTGGTGCGCGCCGTCGTCGACGATGCGGGAGCCGAAGGCGACCGTGCCGGGCAGCAGGATCGGCTTCTTGAACTCCACCTCGACACTCACCGAGTCGGGCAGCCGGTTCGCGATCGCCGCGACGCAGCGGGCCTTGCTCCACATCCCGTGCGCGATCTGGCGCGGGAAGCCGAACGCCTTCGCGGTCAGCGGGTAGAGGTGGATCGGGTTGTGGTCGCCGGACACCGCGGCGTACCGGCGGCCGAGGTTGCCGGCCAGCCGCCACTGCGTGCCGCTGCCCGGGACGACGTCGAACGGCGCGCCCTCGGACGGGGCCTCCCGGTCGCCCTTGCCGACGCGCAGGTAGGTCGAGGTCGACTCCCAGACGGTGTCGTCGCCGCTGGTCACCGTGGTGACCAGGTCGAAGACCTTGCCCTTGGCGTGCGAGCGGAGGTTGGTCGCGGTGGCGCTCACGTCGAGCACCTCGCTCGGCGCGATCGCCCGGTGCTGGGTGATCGCGTTGCGCAGGTGCACCGTGCCGATCGCGGGGTAGGGGAACGACCCGTCGGTCATGATCCCCATGTGCAGCGGGAACGCGAGCATGTGCGGGTAGGTCAGCGGGAGCGCCTGACCCCTGATGCCGCTCAGCGCGAACCCGCACACCTCGGCGTACGCCGCGACGTGGTCGGGGTCGATCGCCACCCCCCGGCGGGTGAGCCGCAGGTCCGGCAGCGCACCGCCCGGCTTGCGGATGCCCGGGATCAGGTTGACCCCGGGGAGCGCCGGCAGGGCCGCCTTGAGCATCGTCGGCAGCGCCGACGGCGCTCCCTCGATGGTCCGCTCGGTGGTCATCGCCTCACGCGCCCAGCATCATCTGGCCGCACACGCGCACGACGTTGCCGGTGACGGCGGTCGAGCCGGGGCTGGCGAACCAGGCGATCGCCTCGGCCACGTCGACCGGGAGGCCACCCTGGCTCATCGCGTTCATCCGCTGGCCGACCTCACGGGTCGCGAACGGGACCGCGGCGGTCATCTGGGTGATGATGAAGCCGGGAGCGACCGCGTTGACGGTGATGTCGTTCTTGAGCTCGCCGGCGAGGGCGTCGACCAGGCCGATCACGCCCGCCTTGGACGCCGCGTAGTTCGTCTGGCCGACGTTGCCGGCGATGCCGGCGATCGACGAGACGCCGATGATCCGGCCGTTCTTGTTGACCAGGCCCTGGTCGAGCAGCTCGCGGGTGATCCGCTCGGGGGCGATCAGGTTGACGTCGATCACCGACTGCCAGCGGTCCGCGGCCATGTTGGCCAGCTTGCGGTCGCGCGTGATGCCCGCGTTGTGCACGACGATGTCGACGCTGCCGAACTTCTCCTTGACGTGGTGGGCGATCCGCTGCGGGGCGTCCTTGCCGGTGATGTCCAGCGTGAGCTGGTCGCCGTCCAGCTCCTTCATCAGCGTGACCAGCTCGCTGGCCGCCTGGGGTACGTCGATGCCGAGGACCGTCGCGCCGTCGCGGTGCAGCACCCGGGCGATCTGCTCACCGATGCCCCGTGAGGCGCCGGTCACGATCGCCACCTTGCCGTCGAGGGGGCGGGTCGGGTCGGCGACCTTGGCGGCCTTCTTCGTGCCGGTCAGCCCGAGGCGGGCGACCTGGCCGGAGACGTAGGCGGACTTGGGGGAGAGGAAGAACGCCAGCGTCGACTCCACGGTCGACTCGGCACCCGGGGCGACGTACACGAGGTTGACGGTGCTGCCCTTGCCGATCTCCTTGCCCAGCGACCGGGTCACGCCCTCGAGCGCGCGTTGCGCGACCCGCTCCTCGAGGCTCCCGGTCTGCGTCGGGTTGGTGCCGAGCACCACGACGTGCGCGCACGACTTCAGGCTGCGCAGCAGCGGGGTGAAGAACTGCTGGATCGCGACCAGGCCCTCGGGGCCGCTGATGCCGGTGGCGTCGAACACGAGGCCCTTGTACTTCTCGCCCTCGGCGGCGGTGCCGGTGCTGGCGATGCCCAGGTTGTCCAGGCTCGCGGTCACGACGTCCACCAGCCGGCCGGTGCCGCCGACCACGACGGTGCCGTCGACCAGCGGGCCACCCGCTCGGTAGCGGTCCAGCTTCACGGGGTTCGGCAGGCCGAGGTTCTTGACGAACATCTGCCCGATCGGGCTGGCGGTGAAGGACTGGTAGCGGTCGTTCATCTGGGTTTCCTCGCGTCTGGGTCGGTCGTGGGGAGGGACTCCCGGCGTGAAATGTAACTTCGGGTGTAACTCAGTGTCCAAGAAAGGTGATGTGCCCCTCACACCGTTTGCATTCCCGATGTTACGCGCCAGTATTGACGGGTAACCCTCGCCTGATCAGGAGACCCTCGCATGCAGGAAACCACCCGCCGTGTCGCCGTCCTCGGTGGCAACCGGATCCCGTTCGCGCGCTCGAACAGCGTCTACGCGAACGCCTCCAACCAGGAGATGCTCACCGCCGCGATCGACGGCCTGGTCGCCCGCTTCGGCCTCGAGGGCGAGCACATCGGTGAGGTCGTCGCCGGTGCCGTGCTCAAGCACTCCCGTGACTTCAACCTGACCCGCGAGGCCGTGCTCGGGTCGCGGCTGGCGCCCACCAGCGCCGCTTGCGACCTCCAGCAGGCCTGTGGCACCGGTCTCCAGGCGGCGATCTACGTCGCCAACAAGATCGCGACCGGCCACATCGACGTCGGCATCGCCGGCGGCACCGACACCACCTCGGACGCGCCGGTGGCGATCTCCGACAAGCTGCGCAAGAAGCTGATGAAGGTCAACGCCGCCCGCGACACCGGCGGCAAGCTCAAGGCGCTGGGTAACATCCGGCCCGGCGACATCGGCCTGGAGATCCCGCAGAACGGCGAGCCCCGCACCGGCCTGTCGATGGGTGAGCATGCCGCGCTGACCGCGCTCGAGTGGCAGATCACCCGCGAGGACCAGGACGCCCTGGCCGTCGCCTCGCACCACAACCTGGCCGCGTCCTACGACGAGGGCTGGCAGGACGACCTCATCACGCCGTTCAATGGCGTCGAGCGCGACAACAACATGCGCGCCGACTCGTCGCTGGAGAAGCTGGCCACCCTCAAGCCGGTCTTCGGCAAGGGTGCCGCCGCGACCATGACCGCTGCGAACTCCACGCCGCTGACCGACGGCGCCTCGGTGGTGCTGCTGGCCTCCGAGGAGTGGGCGAAGGCCAAGGGCCTCGAGCCGCTCGCGTACTTCGCCGAGTACGAGACCGCTGCTGTCGACTACGTGCACGGCGGCGAGGGCCTGCTGATGGCCCCGGCGTACGCCGTGCCGCGGATGCTCGCGCGCGCCGGCCTGTCGCTCCAGGACTTCGACTTCTACGAGATCCACGAGGCGTTCGCCTCGCAGGTGCTCTCGACGCTGAAGTCCTGGGAGGACCCGGTGTTCTGCAAGGAGCGCCTCGGCCTGGACGCGCCGCTCGGGTCGATCGACCGCGCGAAGCTCAACGTGAAGGGCTCCTCGCTCGCCGCGGGCCATCCCTTCGCCGCGACCGGTGGCCGGATCATCGCCAACGCCGCCAAGCTGCTCGCCGAGAAGGGCCAGGGCCGGGCCCTGATCTCGATCTGCGCCGCCGGCGGCCAGGGCGTCGTCGCGATCCTCGAGCGCTGACCTGACGGGTTGAGTGCTGACGTGGTTGCTCCAGCGACCACGTCAGCACTCAACTCGCTCAGCGGCGCTTGGCCAGCGAGACCGCCGTCCCGACCAGGAACTCGCGGACCTGGTCGCCGGAGATCCGGGAGATCGCCGGGATGCCCGGCGAGCTCTCCTTGACCACCATGCCGATCCGGGCGAGCTGCATCGCGCCGAGGCCGGTGGCGTACATGTAGTTCGCCAGCAGCACGGTGTCGCCCTTCTGGAAGTCACCGGACGCGACGCCCTCGTCGAGGATGTCGGTCAGCGTCCGCAGGCAGGTCGCGATCGCCCGGCCCAGGCGCAGCAGCGCCCCCTCGCTGACCTGCTCGAGCAGCTCGGGCCCGGGGCGGCGCATCAGCGTCTGGGCGCAGTCGATGAACGCGGGGTACTCCAGGCCGTAGTCGACGAACGCCCCGACGACCGCGCCGAGCCGCGCGACCGGGTCCTTCGGCTGGCCGGCGGCGGCCTGCTCGAGCCGGCCGCGCAGCTCCTCCAGGTAGCTCTCCACCGCGAGGGCGAACAGCTCCTCCTTGCCGCTGAAGTGCCGGTAGATGATCGCCCGGTTGATCCCGACCGCCTTGGCGATGTCGTCGATCTGGGCGTCGCGGACGCCGGACTCGTCGAACAGCCGTCGGGTCGCCGCCAGGATCTGCTGCTCCCGCGCGCGCCGGCGCGCGGCCGCGGCCGACTGCCGGCTGGGCGTGCGCGGGGCCGGCGTGGCGTCCTCGGCCTGGGCTGAGCTCATGCTCCGATGCTAGTGCAACTCCGGTTTACACACGTGTCTCAGGCCAGTGCCCGCACGGCCTCGATCGTGTCGGCCTCCTCGGCGGTCTTGTCGTCGCGGTAGCCGATCACGCGCGCGAAGCGGAGCGCCAGCCCGCCGGGGTAGCGGCTCGAGCGCTGGAGGCCGTCGAAGGCGATCTCGACGACCTGCTCGGGCCGCACGTGCACGACGTGCCCGTCGCGGTGGGTCTCGAGCGCCAGGAACCGCTCGGTCTGCCAGGCGAGCATCTCGTCGCTCATGCCCTTGAAGGTCTTCCCCAGCATCGTGAAGGCATCGCCGTCGCGGGCTCCCAGCCAGATGTTCGACAACAGGCCGCGGCGCCGGCCGCTGCCCCACTCGACGGCCAGGACCACGAGGTCCAGCGTGTGCCGGGGCTTGACCTTGACCCATGCGGAGCCACGGCGCCCGGCGTCGTACGGCGCGTCCAGCCGCTTGAGGATCACGCCCTCGTGGCCGCCGGCGACCGTGTTGGTGAAGAAGTCGGCGACCAGGCCGGGATCGGTGGTCTCGAGCCGGGCGGTGCGCAGCGAGGCGGGGACGACGGCGTCGAGCCGCTCGAGCCGGACCCGGGCCGGCTCGTGGACCAGCGACGCACCACCCTCGGCGAGCAGGTCGAAGAAGAACGGGTGCACCCGGTCGGTGCGGCCGCTGGCCGACGTCCGCGACGCCGTCTCCTGGAACGGTCGCGGGCTGCCGTCGTCGGCCAGGGTGAGCGCCTCGCCGTCGAGCACCAGGTCGCCCCCGGGCAGCGGCCGCACCGCCTCGACGACGTCGGGCAGCCGCTGGCCGATCTCGTCGAGGCTGCGGGTGAACACGAGGACCTCGTCGCCGCGGCGGTGGACCTGGATCCGGATGCCGTCGAGCTTGGTGTCGACGACCAGCGGCCCGTCGGCCCCGACCTTGTCGACCCCGGCCGGGACGTCCGGCGCCGCCGAGGCCAGCATCGGCCGCACCGGCCGCCCCACCTCGAGGTCGAAGCGGGCCAGGGCCTCCTCGCCGCCCGCGAGCGCCGCCGCGGCCACCGGGCCCGTGAGGGCGCTGAACATGGCGGCCCGCCGCACGGCCGTGACCGGGACGCCGGCGGCCTCGGCGACGGCGTCGAGGACGACCGAGTCGAGCGCGCCCTGGCGCACCTCCCCGGTGACCAGCCCGCGGAGGTACTGCTGCTCGTCGGCGGTGAGGCGGGCGAACAGCGCGGCGACCGCGGCCCGCCTCGCCGTGCCGGAGCCCTCGCCGGCGAGACCGGCGATCTCCTCGAGCGTCGCGTCGACCTCGGCGACGCCGACCGTCGGGGAGGCGGCCGGCTCGGGCAGGTCGGCGAGACCGCGCCAGCCGACGCCGGTGCGCCGCTGCCGCAGGATGCCGGAGAGGTACGCCGTGACGATCTCGACCTCGTCGAGCGGTGCCTCGGCGAGCAGGCCGGCGATCAGCGACCGCTTCGCGGTGCGCGAGCGGGTGGCCGCCACCTCCTGCGAGACCGAGACCAGGCGGGCGAGCTCCATGGTCGCCATCCTGCCCGAGAACGCCGACACCGGCGCGGCCGCGAGCGGACGGGGGCCGAGGGGATCGGAACCACCGCCTAGGGTGGCCGGCGTGAGCGCTCCGCAGATCCGCACCTGGCGGCCGGCGTGGCCGTGCCCGGTGGGGGCAGTGCTCGGTGTGCACCGGCGCGGGGCCGGCGACCCGACGTACCGGGTCCTCGCCGACGGCTCCCACGCCCGCGGGATCCGCACCCCCGAGGGCGTCACCACGCTGGTGGTCGCCGCCGACACCGCCGCCGGTGACGTGGTCGCGCGCGCCTGGGGCCCGGGCGCGGGCTGGGTGCTGGACCGGCTGCCGCGGATGCTCGGCGCCGACGACGACCCGTCCGGGTTCGTCCCGCCGGACGCCCTGGCCGGGGCCTGGCAGCGGCACCGGCACTGGCGCCTGGGTGCCACCGACCTGGTGATGGAGTCCCTGGTGCCGACGATCATCGAGCAGAAGGTGACCGGGCAGGAGGCGTTCGCCGCGTTCCGTCGCCTGGTACGCCGCCACGGCGACCGGGCGCCCGGGCCCGAGGCGTTCGACCTGTGGGTGCAGCCCGACGCCGGGACGTTGAGGATGATCCCGTCGTGGGAGTGGCTCCGGCTGCCGGTCGACGGCGGTCGCTCCCGGCCGCTGGTCACGGCCGCCCGGGTGGCGACCGCCCTCGAGCGCGCCGCGGCGGATCCCGACGAGCTCGACCGGCGGCTCCGTACGCTGCCCGGCATCGGCGTCTGGACCAGCGCCGAGGTGCGCTCCCGGGCGCTGGGGGACGCCGACGCGGTCAGCTTCGGCGACTACCACGTGGCCAAGGACGTCGGCTGGGCACTGGTGGGGGAGGCCGTCGACGACGACGCGCTCGAGGAGCTGCTCGAGCCGTACCGCCCGCACCGGTACCGCATCCAGCACCTGGTCGCGGCGGCCGGGCTGGGTCGGCCGCGCCGCGGTCCGCGGATGGCGCCGCGCACGCACCTGCCGGGTCGGGTGTCCCGCTGACCGATCGTCCGCGGTCGGGGTCTGGCGGAATGTAAACGGGTGTGACAGTCTGCGTTACGTCCACTGTCAGGGTGACCGCGGTCACAGGGGTCGGCGCCGCCGGGTCCCGGTGATTCCCGCGGGGATCTTGTGCAAGTGACAGCACTACTGGCACAGTCGCGCTGGAAATCGCGTGTGACCTGCGTAACTCCCACGTCGCCACGACGTTGCGCAGGGCACACGACCCGAGAACCCGACCCGGGAGGCAGCTTGAGCTCGATGGCGCTCGCCGGCAGAGCCGGCCCACGACTCGTGCTGGCCTCGCTGCGGACCCGTTCCCGCAAGGGTGTCGAGACCAGCGGGAAGCTGGTCGTGCTCGGGATCGAGTCGATGTCCGCCGCGGCGAGCGACATCATCGGTCGCCGGTTCTCGTGGACCGAGTTCATGCTGCAGGCCTGGTTCATGACCCGGGTGTCCCTGCTGCCGACGATCCTGGTCGCGATCCCGTTCGGCGTGATCATCTCCGTCCAGATCGGAGCGGTGGCCAGCCAGGTCGGGGCCACGTCCTTCATGGGTGCCGTCAACGGCATCGGGATCCTGCGCCAGGCCGCGCCGCTGGTCACCTCGCTGATGATCGCCGGCGCGGTCGGCTCGGCGATCTGCTCGGACCTCGGCGCCCGTACGGTCCGGGAGGAGATCGACGCGCTGAAGGTGATGGGCATCTCGCCGGTGCAGCGGCTGGTGGCGCCGCGGGTGCTGGCCGCGCTGGTGGTCGCCCTGCTGCTCACCGTGGTCGTGTCGATGACCGCGATGGTCACGGCGTACATCCTCAACGTCGGCGGCGGGAAGGTCAGTGCGGGCGCCTACCAGGACTCGTTCGTGGCCTTCAGCCAGCCCACCGACCTCGCCCTCGCGGAGTTCAAGGCGCTGGTCTTCGGGTTCATCGCGACCGTCGTCGCGGCGCACAAGGGGCTGAACGCCTCGGGCGGACCGAAGGGCGTGGCCGACGCCGTCAACCAGGCCGTCGTGCTCAGCGTGATCCTGCTCGCGGCGGCGAACGTCGCGATCACCCAGGCCTACGTGATGATCGTGCCCCAGGGCGTCGCCTGATGACCACCGCACGCCCGGCCCCGATCGGACGGCGTTCGCGGCACTCGCGTTTCCGCGGGGACCCCGGATGAGCCTCCAGACCAGCGCCCGCGACCAGCTCGCCGACGCCGTCGTCCGGGCCGTCGACGGCATCGTCGCCGCGCTCGCCCAGGTCGGCGACTTCGCGACCTTCGCCGGCCGGACCCTGGCCGCGGTGCCGATGACCGTGCGGCTCTACCACCGCGAGGTGCTGCGCCAGCTCAAGGACATCGCCTGGGGCAGCGGTGCCCTCATCGTCGGCGGCGGCACCATCGGGGTCATGGTGCTGCTGGCGCTGTCGGCCGGCACCTCCCTGGGCATCGAGGGTTTCAACGGCCTGGAGATCGTCGGCCTCGCACCGCTGACCGGTTTCGTGTCGGCCAGCGCCAACACCCGTGAGCTGGCGCCGCTGATCGCCGCCCTCGCCCTGGCCTCGCAGGTCGGCTGCCGCTTCACCGCGCAGCTGGGCTCGATGAAGATCCACGAGGAGGTCGACGCCCTCGAGGTGATGGCGGTCGAGCCGATGCGCTACCTGGTGACGACGCGGGTGATCGCCTGCAGCATCGCGATCATCCCGCTGTACCTGATCGGGCTGATCGGCTCCTACCTCGCCTCGATGCTGTCGGTCGTGGTCATCTTCGGGCAGTCGCCGGGCCAGTACGACCACTACTTCTCGACGTTCATCCTCGGCCGCGACGTGTTCCTGTCGGTGGTGAAGATCGTGGTCTTCGCGACCGCGGTCACGCTGCTGCACTGCTGGTACGGCATGCGCGTGGGTGGCGGACCGCAGGCGGTCGGTGAGGCGACCGGCCGCGCGATCCGCGCGAGCATCGTCGTGGTCGTCATCCTCGACATGATGATGACCCTGGTCTTCTGGGGCGGCGACTCCGGCTTCAGGATCTCGGGGTGAGCCGATGAACCGCGCCGTGGCACCGACCGCGCGGCAGGGGCGTCCCCGCCGCGAGCTGCGCCGGCGCGACTACGCGCGCCGCGGCCTGGTCGCCGTGGTGGCCGGGGCCCTGGTGCTCGCGTTCGTCTGGGCGCGCAGCTCGGGCGCGATCAGCGGTCCCGAGCACGTCGCGGCCCAGCTGGCCGACGCCGGCGGCTCCCTCGGCTCGGGCGCGGACGTGAAGATCCGCGGCGTGATCATCGGCAAGGTCGACGACATCAGCCGCGGACCCGACGGTGGCGTCCGGGTGCGGATCGCCGTACGCGGGCACCGGCTGGAGCAGGTGCCCGACAACGTCGTCGCCCGGATCCTGCCAGCGACCGTGTTCGGTACGTCGTTCGTCGACCTGGTCACGCAGGGCACGCCGTCCCACGACGCCCTGCGCGCGGGCGCGGTGATCCCGGCCGACCGGACGCAGGGCACCCTCGAGCTGCAGCAGGCGCTCGACGACATCGACGCACTCGTCAAGGCGCTCGGGCCCGCCGATCTCGCCTCGGCGATCGGGTCGGTGGCGCAGGCTCTCGACGGCCGCGGCGCCCAGCTCGGTACGACGCTCGACCGGGCCTCGGACTACCTGGCCCGGCTGAACCCGAAGATGCCGCTCGTGCGCGAGGACGTCCGCAAGCTGGCCGCCAACCTCGAGCTCGTCGCCCAGGTGGCGCCCGACCTGCTGGCCGCCACCGACGACGCGCTGGTCACCGCCCGCACGATCGTCTCCCAGAAGGCCGCGATCGCGGCGCTGATCAGCGGCGCGACCACCCTGACCGACCAGGCGAACTCCTTCCTGCGCGCGAACCAGGCCCCGCTGGTCAGGTTCGTCGACAACTCGGCCACCTTGCTGGACGTGCTCTACGCCAACCGCCACGCCGGCATCACCGGCGCGCTGCAGACCAACCGGTTGCTGGCCGACAAGGTCGCCTCGGTCGTGCAGCACGGCTACATCGACTCGGTCACGACCTTCCTGCTCGACGTGCCGCCGTATTACACCTCGGCCGACTGCCCGCGGTTCGGCGCGGCCCACGGCGACAACTGCCCCGGCCCGGGCCGGGTCGGCGCGATGCTGGACGGAGGGGCGCAGTGATCACCGGGTTCCGCTCGATCGTGGTCAAGTTCGTCGCGTTCGCGGCGATCAGCGTGCTGCTGGCCGTGGTGCTGCTGAACACCATGCTCAACGGCGTCAGCGGCGACACCCGCAGCTACCACGCCACGTTCGCCGACGTCGCCGGCCTGCGCGTCGGCGACGACGTGCGCGTCGCCGGGGTCCGGGTCGGCCGGGTGCAGAGCATCGAGATCGCCCACGGCGGCGCCGCGGTCGGCTTCGAGGTCGCGGCCGACCAGCCGCTGCTGGACACCACGAAGATCGTGATGCGCTACCAGAACCTCCTCGGCCAGCGGTACCTCGCGCTGGTCCAGGGCGCCGAGCGGGGCGCCCGGCTCGCGGCCGGTGCGACCGTCCCGCTCGCCCGCACCAGCCCGGGCTTCGACCTCACCGAGCTGCTCAACGGCTTCCGCCCGCTCTTCGAGGCGCTGCGGCCCGACGACGTCAACGCGCTGGCCTCCTCGCTGGTCAAGGTGCTGCAGGGGGAGGGCGGGACGGTGGAGTCGCTGCTCGCCCAGACCGGACGGCTGACGAACTTCCTCGCCGACCGCGACCAGGTCGTCGGCGAGGTGCTGGACAACCTCACCCCGGTGCTCACCGACCTCGCCGGCCAGGGCACCGAGCTGCAGGGCACCGTGAAGGAGCTGCGCGCTCTCATGACCGGCCTCGCCCGCGACCGGAAGTCGATCGGGGCGTCGATCGACGGGATGAGCCAGCTGATCGGCTCGACGTCGGCGCTGCTCCAGGAGGCCAGGGTGCCCACCGTCCACGCCGTGAAGCGGTTCCGCACGGTGATGGACCTGTTCATGGCCAACAAGCCCGACTTCGTCGCGGCCATCGGTTCGTTCGGCTCCACGCTGGAGGCGCTGGGCCGGGCGAGCTCCTACGAGAACGCCGTGAACATCTACCTCTGCTCGGTGATCACCAACGTCGGCGGGCTGAAGCTGAACCTCAACGGCACCGCGAACGGTCCCTGGTCGGAGGTGTGCCGGTGAAGGCGCTGGCAAACCGGGACCCGTTCCGGATCGGGCTGGTGGCGATCGCGGCCGGCGCGCTGGTCGGTCTGCTCGTGCTGATGACCACGTTCGTCTCCTTCGGCGCCCGGTCCTACACCGCGGTGCTCGCCCAGACCGCGGGTCTGCGGCCCGGTGAGGACGTCGAGGTGTACGGCGTGCCGAAGGGCACGGTGAAGTCCGTGTCCCTGGACGGCGACACCGTCCGGGTCCGGTTCGTGGTGGACAAGGGTGTCGACCTGGGCAACCGCACCACGGCGGCGGTCAAGGTCGCGACCCTGCTCGGCACCCACTACCTCGCGGTCACGCCCGGCGGCAGCGGCCGGCTGGAGACCATTCCGCTGTCGCGCACGTCGGTGCCGTTCAACCTGCAGGACGTGCTCGAGAAGGGCACCGCCAACCTCGAGAAGCTCGACCCCGAGCTGCTCGCCCGGGCGCTCACCGAGACCAGCAAGACGCTGAGCGCCACGAGCGACCAGATCGGGCCGGCCCTGACCGGCATCGCCCGGCTCTCCGAGGCGGTACAGAGCCGCAGCGACCAGACCGGCGCGCTGCTCGCGGCCGCGCGTGGCGTGACCAGCCAGCTCTCGGCGAGCAGCCCCGACATCGTGGCGCTGATGCGCCAGGCGAACCTGGTCATCGGCGAGATCACCCAGCGCCGCGGGGCGATCCACACGCTGCTGGTCGAGACGACCACCCTGGCCGACAACCTCGCCGCGGTGGTCGACCAGACCCGGCAGGACATGGGGCCGGCGTTCCGCCAGCTCAACGCCGTGCTCACCACGCTCCGTGACGAGGACGCCACCCTCAAGGACGTCGTCGAGAAGATCGCGCCGACGGTGCGCTACTTCGCGAACGCCACCGGCAACGGCGCCTGGGCGGACCTGTGGCTCAAGGACCCGGCGCTGCCGCCGGACGACCTCAGCTGCCGACTGGGAGGTTGCTGATGCGCAGCCCGCTCAAGGCCCTCGTCCGGCTCGGCGTCGCGGCGGCGACCGTCGTCGGCCTCTCCGGCTGCACCCCGGTGCTCGGCGACGACATCACCGTCACCGCGCTGATGGCCGACTCCGCCGGACTCTTCGTCGGCAACGACGTCGGCGTGCTCGGCGTACCGGTGGGGACGGTGACCTCGATCAGGCCCGAGGGCACCCACGTGCGGGTGACCATGTCGGTCCACCGCGACCAGCCGGTCCCGGAGGACGCCGGGGCGGTCGTCGTCGCGCGCTCGGTCGCCACCGACCGGTACGTCGAGCTCACGCCGGTCTACCACTCCGGCCCCCGGATCACCGACGGGACGGTGATCCCGGAGGCCCGGACGCGCACCCCGGTCGACTTCGACGAGGTGCTGGGGGCGCTGAACACCTTCGCGTCGGGCATCGCGGGGTCGAAGGGGACCAGCGGGGCGATCGCCAACATCCTCTCCGAGGGGTCGAAGGCGGTCGACGGCAAGGGCGAGCTGCTCAACCGGGCGCTGACCTCGCTCGGCGGCGCGGTGAGCTCGATCTCGGCCCAGCGGGAGAACCTCAGCGGGACGGTGCAGGGCCTGGACACGCTGACCGGCACCATCGCCGCCCACCAGCAGCTGGTCCGCGACTTCGTCACCGAGGTGAGCCGGGCGAGCCGGCTGCTGGCCGACGAGCGCACGAACTTCCGGGCGGCCCTGCGGTCGCTGAGCCGGGCGGTCGCGCTGGTGGCGGACTTCGCCCACCAGAACCGGCAGCAGCTGGTCGCCGCGCTGGACCGCAGCTCGGCGCTGATGACGTCGCTGCTGACCCGGCGCGGGGACCTCACCGAGATCCTCCGCGTGATGCCGCTGACGCTGCAGAACCTCCAGCGCACGCTGCACCACGGCCGGATCCGGGTGCGGGTCGATCCGCTGGTGCTGACCCCCGTCGGCGGCCTGGTCAACACGCTCTGCAGCGCGACCCCGACCGACTTCTGCGCCCAGTTCGGCCCGTCCCTGCTGAACCTGCAGAACCTCATCAAGCTGCTCACGGGAGGCAAGGGATGAGCCGGGTCACGGCCTGGGCGGCCGGGCTCGTCGCGCTCGTGGTCGTCGCCGGCTGCGGTCCCACCATGTCCGACCTGCCGCTCCCGGGCTCCGGCGTCAGCGGCGACACGATCGAGGTGAAGGTGCAGTTCGACGAGGCGCTCAATCTCGCCCGGGGTGCCCAGGTCCGGGTGAACGGCGTGAGCTCGGGCAAGGTCCGCGCGGTCACGACGAAGGACTTCAAGGCGCTCGCCGTGCTCGACGTGCGCACCTCGGCGCGGATGCGTACGACGGCCACCGCCCGGCTCCGTTACACCACCCCGCTCGGCGAGCTGTTCGTCGAGGTGACCAACCCCGACCAGGGCGCACTCCTGCGCGACGGCGCCGTCCTCTCCACGGCCCAGTCGAGCACCGCCCCGACCGTCGAGGACGCGCTCGCGTCGGCTTCGCTGCTCGTCAACGGCGGCGGGCTCAACCAGCTGCAGACGGTCACCGAGGAGCTCAACGCGGCGATCGGGGGCCGGGAGGACACGGCGCGCGAGCTGCTGCGGCGGGCCGACACGTTCCTCGGCGAGGCCAGCGCCACCACCGGGGACATCGACCGGGCGCTGACCGCGCTCGCGACGGTGTCGAAGGTGCTCGAGGCGAACCGGTCGACGATCCGCGCCGCACTGACCGACCTCCGGCCCGCTGCGCGGGTGCTGCGGAAGAACACCCCGGGCCTGACCCGGCTGCTGGCGAAGCTGGCGACGTTCTCCGACACGGCGAACGGCGTGGTCGGGGCCACCCGGGCCCAGGTGCTGCAGATGCTGCGCGAGGTCTCGCCCGTGCTCGACGAGTTCATCGCCAACCGGGACGACCTCGGCCCGTCGCTGAAGGCCCTGGTCGCGCTCAGCGGGAACATCAACGCCGCGGTCCCCGGCGACTACGCCAACATGAAGCTCGAGCTGCAGCTGGACAAGGTGACCCTGCCGACGCTGCTCGGGGCGCCGGGCAGTGCCGCCGACCCGGGCGGCAGCACCGGCACGGGCGGGGGTCTGGGTGGGCTGCTCGGCGGGCTGCTCGGCACCGCCGGACCGACCACGGGCACGACGACGTCGGGCACGCAGGGATCCCTCAGCCTGGCGGGCCTCCTCGGGGCCCTGGGAGGTGGCCGGTGAACGCC